>OCVV012834600.1_pt1 | contig 34001 bp, 26 predicted proteins | sample 1539721 | NCBI WGS metagenome assembly OCVV01 (sample SAMN02144230, study PRJEB22623) | gut metagenome | biome: sheep rumen | host: Ovis aries | place: New Zealand | reverse complement strand
TAACCAGTACGAAACCGTTTTCATTGCAACTCCCGTTTTGTCTGATGCCCAGATGAAGGAAGCGGTTGCCAAGTACGTCAAGCTCATCACCGACAACGGTGGCGAGATTGTGTACCAGGAAGATTGGGGCCTGCGTCAGCTTGCTTACCCCATCCAGCACAAGACCACAGGTTTTTATTACCTGATCGAGTTCAGGGCAGACTCACAGTTCGTAGCCACTCTCGAAACCCAGTATCACCGTGACGAACGTATCATCCGTTTCCTTACCGTCGCTCTCGACAAGGATGCAGTTGCATACGCAGAAAAGCGTCGCGCTAACAAGAACGCCGCAGCCGCCGCTCCTGCAGCCCCTGCAGCAGAAGAAGCTCCCGCAGCTGAATAATTGGAGGACAAAACAATGGCAAACGAAAATAAAGAAATCCGCTATCTGAATCCCCCGACCGTGGAGGTTCGCAAGAAGAAATACTGCCGCTTCAAGAAAGCCGGTATCAAGTATGTTGATTACAAGGATCCTGAGTTTCTCAAGAAGTTCCTCAATGAGCAGGGTAAGATTCTTCCCCGCCGCATCACCGGTACTTCCCTCAAGTTCCAGCGCAAGGTTGCCCAGGCTATCAAGCGTGCCCGCTCCCTCGCTCTTCTTCCCTATGTTACTGACCTTCTTAAATAATCTGCCTTATGGAAATTTTGCTCAAGAAAGATGTAGCCAACCTCGGTTACGCTGGTGAGATCGTAAAGGTCAAGGCCGGTTATGCAATGAACTATCTGGTGCCCCAGGGCATGGCCACTGTTGCAACAGAGTCCGTTAAGAAGCAGCACGCAGAAACTCTTCGTCAGCGCGCTCACAAGGAAGCCAAGCTCGTCGCCGATGCAGAAGCTCTCGCAGCAACTGTAGCAGCACAGGAAATCGAGGTTAAGGCCAAGGTATCCGAAAACGGCAAGCTCTATGGCTCCGTTACCACCATGGATCTCGAGGCAGCTCTCGCAGCCAAGGGTCTCAACATTGACAAGAAGGACATCACCATCCTTGCCAACGAAGTCAAGGAACTCGGTGCATACGAAGCTTCTGTAAAGATTTACAAGGCTATCAAGGCTACCTTCAAATTCAACGTTGTTGCAGAGTAATTTCTGCTTAAGATAAAAAAATGGTCGACAAGAAATTGCCGACCATTTTTTTTATTTCTCAGGTTTTTCCGGTTCGTCACCGTGCGCATCCTTGTACTTGAAGCGGCGGATCTTGGTTGTTGCCGTTTTCTCGAAGGGCTCTTTCATGGCGTCGACTTCGCCGATGCGGGAATTCTTGCCGACAGTCTTGTTCACCCACTCCAGAACGGCTTTCTTGCGCTTCTCCAGGTCTTCAAAGAACTTATCCTCACTGGCCTGATTCCAGTCAAGGACGTTGTCTTCAAATTTGACGAGGGCAACCAGTTTGCCTCCTCGTTCTATGACAAGTGATTCTTCTACACCGTCGATATTGTTGATGACCTGCTCGATCTCCTCAGGATAGATATTTTCTCCCGAAGGACCCAGAATGGTGCTGTTCAGGCGGCCTTTTATATAGTAGTTGCCGTCCTTGTCCACGGTTGCGATGTCTGAAGTATGGAACCAGCCTTCATCGTCCAGCACGGTGCGGGTGCGCTCCGGATCCCTGTAATATCCAAGCATCACATTGTCTCCGCGGCATACGATTTCGCCTTCCCCGTTGGCGGGATTGACATTGTCCAGCTTGATTTCCACCTTGTACGATGCAACCCCGATGGAGCCAACTCTCTTGGGCTTTTTCACCATTACATTGCACACAAGCGGAGCTGTTTCCGTCAGTCCATATCCTACGGCATAAGGGAAGTGGCAGTCTTTGAGAAACTGTTCCACCTTGGGGTCCAGTTTTGCTCCTCCGATGCCGAAGAATGTCAGTTTGCCTCCAAAGGTCTTGACCAGTTTGTTGCCGATTAGATAGTGAAGCAGCCATGGCAAGCGCTTATCCATCCAGCTGAGTATACGGCTCTTCTGGATAGTCGGCCACACGCTGTTCTTGATGACCTTTTCAATGATAAGAGGTACAGAGCAGATGATGGTGGGCCTTACCTTCTTCATTGCAGGAAGGAGGACTGCAGGAGCGGCCGGTTTCTGGAGCGTATAGCATGTAGCGCCCACATAGAAAGAATATATGGTGGAAACGCCCATCTCATAAGCGTGTGCAGCCGGCAATATACTCAGGAAGCGGTCTTTCTTGAAGGCCGGTTCGGCCTTGAAGGATGCCGCCAGATTGTGGGTGAGGTTGCGGTGGCTGAGCATTACGCCTTTTGCGTTGCCGGTTGTACCGGACGTGTATATGATGCATGCCAGATCGTCGGGAGTTGGATCCTTCACCCAGCCGTCGCAGCGGAAGTCCTCGTCCTCTTTCTTCAGGAACTCGAAAGTCTCGATATCGACAATGAGCGTAAGCTTCTTCTTGCACTCTTCGCTGAGCCTTGGCATAAGCCTCTGCGAGATGAAGATGACCTTTGACTCCGAATGGTTAAGGATATTGGTGAGTTCTGCCTCTGAACTGTCCGGAAGGATAGGAACTGCAACGCGTCCGAAAGCTGTTGCCGCGAAATAGGCGACTACCCAGTTTGGCATATTTTGGGAGAATATTGCCACCCTGTCGCCATGACGGATGCCGAATCGGCTCATCCTCTGGGAGAGTCGCTCGGTTGCCATCTTGAATTCGGCGTAGGTGTATTTCTGCCCGCCGTCTACATACTGGTATGCAACTTTATCAGCATAGTGCGTGGTGGAATACTCAAACACACGGTGAAGTGTGGTGCAGTATTCTTCCCTTGCCCTGTACTTTCTCCAAGCCTTGTACGGGCTTTTGATTCTTTTCTTTTTTTCTGCCATAAAGACCTGTTATGGGATTATAAACTTATCTTTGTGGTATCCCTGGATACCCATAGGGCGGTAGTGGTCGTATATGCGCTGCATGTCTGCCTTGGGGTCATCGGTAAGCTCGAAGGGTTCGCCAACGCTGATTCGTTTGCGGCCCCAGTCGTAATAACCCAGATAGACAGTTGCACCGGTACCTTTTGCGATATAGTGGTATCCTGATTTCCAATTCTTAGTAGGCTTTCTGGTACCCTCGGGTGCGATGGCGAGATGAAACTCGGGTACATTTTCCATCGCGGTTATAAGGCTGCGCACGGTTCCTGCCGCCGTTTTCCTCTGAACAGGTACGGCACCAAGGGATTTGAGAAGCGCTCCGAGAGGCCACCAGAAAAACTCCTGTTTGACCATGATGTGTGCAACTTTCCCGAACTGTGCATAAAACAGGTAGCACACCAGAAAATCCCTTACCGTTGTATGCGGTACGCCAAGTACGATTGCTTTAGGCTCTTTCATGGGGCCTCCGACAGTTGTCCAGCCCATTTTCCTTAAAAGCCATCCGCAGAATTTAGCCCAGCCCGGGCTTACTGTAGTCTTTATTTTTGCCATAATCTAGATATCAACGTCCTCGAGTTCCTTTTCACTGCGAAGATTGTCCATGATGAAATGCTGGCGTTCGTAGGTATTGATACCCATATAGAACTCCATGATCTCCGAGATGGATTCCTCGTCTGCAAGCTTGACGGTGTCAAGGCGCATGTCATCACCTATAAAGGCTCCGAACTCGCTGGATGAAATCTCTCCGAGACCTTTGAATCGGGTGATTTCCACGCCGTTTTTGAGTTTCTTCGCCGCTGCGTCCCTTTCTTCAGGAGAATAGCAGTAAATCCTTTCTTTCTTGTTGTTTACCCTGAAGAGGGGAGTCTGGAGGATAAATACGTGTCCGCGTCTGATAAGTTCGGGATAGTATTTCATGATGAAGGTGAGGACGAGCATGCGAATGTGCATGCCGTCGTCATCGGCATCGGTTGCTACGATGATATTGTTGTATCTGAGGTTGTCGAGGTCTTCTTCTACACCCAGTGCGGCGATGAGGAGGTTGAGCTCTTCGTTTTCGGCAACTTTTTTGCGGCTTTCCTTGAAGCAGTTGATGGGTTTTCCGCGCAGTGAGAATACGGCCTGGTTATTGGCGTTCCTCACTTTTGTGATGGTTCCGCTTGCCGAATCGCCCTCCGTGATGAAGATAGAGGTCTTTTCCCTCTGGTCTTCCATTCCCTTGGGGAAACGGGTGTCCGAGAAGTGGAAGCGGCAGTCCCTTAGCTTACGGTTATAGACAGCCGTTTTCTTGGCCCTTTCGCGGGATTTCTTCTGGACGCCGGCAATCTCTTCACGCTCCTGCTGGGAAGCCTTGATCTTGTCTTCGATGATGGGAACTATCTCCATATGCATATGAAGGTAGTTGTCCAGGTTCTTCGTGACAAAGTCGTTTACGAAGGTACGGATGGTGGGACCGCGGTCTGTAGAGACGGTGCCGTCGGCCTGTTTGGTCTGCTTCTCCCACATGTAAGTGGAGCCGAGCTTGGTCTTCGTCTGACCTTCGAAGATGGGTTCCTGGATCTGGATGGAAATAGCACCCACGATGCCCTGGCGTATGTCTTCCGGTTTGTAGTCCTTCTTGTAGAAGTCCTTGAAGGTCTTTGCAATGGCCTCCCTGTATGCGGCAAGGTGCGTTCCTCCGTCACGGGTGTTCTGGCCGTTGACAAAGGTTGCGATGTTCTCTCCGTAGCTGTTGCCGTGGGTGAGGACTATCTCGATGTCTTCCCCTTCGAGATGGATGAGAGGGTAGAGCGGTGTTTCGCTCATATTCTCCGTCACGAGGTCCAGAAGACCGTTTTCACTCTTGTAGGAAGTGCCGTTGAGCACAAGGGTGAGCCCCTTCTTGAGATATGAATAGTTCTTGACGAGGCTTTCCACAAACTCCATGTGGAAGGAGAAGTCGTTGAACATCTCTTCGTCCGGAGTGAAGCGGATGAGCGTTCCGTCTTTTTCGTCGGAAGGCACGATGGCATCTTCCAGAAGGTCTCCTCTGCGGAAATGTGCATAAGAGCACTGGCCGTCCCTGTATGATGCCACATAGAAATCCACGGACATTGCATTTACGGCCTTTGTACCCACGCCGTTCATACCCACGGACTTCTTGAAGTTCGTATCGTCGAATTTGCCGCCGGTGTTCAGCTTAGAGGTTGCGTCAACCACTTTGTTAAGGGGAATTCCGCGCCCGTAGTCCCTTACGGTTACGGTGCGGTCTTCGATGGTGATGTCTATTCGCTTGCCGAAGCCCATCGAGAATTCATCGACGGAGTTGTCGATGATTTCCTTAAGGAGTACATAAATTCCGTCTCCCTGGCGGTCTCCGTTGCCAAGCCTGCCGATGTACATACCGGCGCGGCGGCGGATATGTTCGTTCCATTCCAGGGTCTGGATAGAGTCATCATTATATGTATGGTTGATTTTCTCTGCCATTTGGGTACACTTCTTTAACTCGCAAATATAATGAAAAAAGCAGTATTTTCAAATACTGCCTTAATCCAGAATTCCTGCAACAAATATGTTCACAATGGGTCGCAGGGCCGAATTCGTAATGAGAGAAACCATTATGACGTTCTCTCCGACCGGCAGCGCCGATGTATCCAGCCTATACGCCACTTTCCCTGTCTTGCCGGGCGCTATGTCCTGCGGGAGCGAAACGGTAAGGGCGGGGTTCTCTGGGTCTGCCTTGAAGAAATGGAGGGCGCTTTTGCCCTTGTTCTCAACCGTGAATTCGCCGGAGACCACGCGGCCTTTTTTAACTGTGTCGAAGTTGGAAGTGCTCATCGTAAACATCGGCAGGGGAGAATCGGACCTCTGCTGGGGAGTAAGGAGGGCGAAGTTTTCCTGAGTCACTGCGGTGAAAGTGAGGGCCGATGCGCTCTTCCTTCCATTGATGATAGGCGTCGCACTGTATGTATTGCGCCCCCAGAGCTCCCTGTCTGCCGATATGGTATAGGTTATCTTCGCCTTCGTCCCTTTCGGCACCGGGTTGGGGGAGACGCTCACTGCAAGGTTCGGGGAAACATCGGCGAAAGTGACCTCGAGAGGGGCCTTGCCCAGATTTGCGACATCTGCCGATGCCGATACCTGCAGGCCCTGCCTTAGGACCGGAGCGTCAAAGCTGCGGGCTTTCAAACCGAAATCCCCGATCCGCTCTTTTCCGTAGAGCTCGTTCAGGGATTTCTTCTTTTCATGGACAACGCCTCTCAGGCGCAGTACAACCGGTCTTTTGATGCCGGATATATAGACCGTAAGAGTTTTGTCGAAAGCCATGGGACCGTCCTCATTCTTATAGGTAGCGGTGATGGTTCCTTTTTCGCCTTTCCTTAAAGGTGCCTTGGTCCATGTAACGCCCGTGCAGCCGCAGGACGATACGACTTCATATATGGCGACAGGTTCGTCGGAAGTGTTTGTAAGCGTGAAGGTGCACGTAAGCGGGCCGTCATTTACGCTCACGTCTCCAAAGTCATAGACCATGGTATCCCATTCCACTACGGCATCCTCTGCAGCAATTTCAACTGAAGGCGCTTCAGCTGCGGCATTGTTGTTGCTTACCCTGGATCCACAGGTTAGCAGTGCAAAGAGCGATATGATTGAACAAAACGTCATTTTCATGAAGACAAAGTTATGAACTGTTATTTTGAAAATCAAATTTAATGCCTACATTTGCACTCGGAAAACACATAACAACAAAATAAACAACAATGCCTAGAATTATCAATCCCGACCTTTGTGTCTCCTGCGGCTCATGCGCAGATGTTTGCCCCGTTGGTGCAATCAGCGCCGGCGACGCTTCTTACGTAATCAATGCTGACGAGTGCATCGACTGCGGTGCATGCGAAGGGACCTGCCCTAACGAAGCAATCTCTGAAGCTTAAGCTCCAGAGATTACTTCGTAAAGAATAAGCTGCGCCTGTGTGCAGCTTTTATTGTATCCTTTCCTCAGAGTTGACAAAAAAAGAGTGACCTGTGCGGTCACTCTTTTTTTATTCAGCCTCGGCGGTGGCGGCGGGCTTCATGACGAAGTCGATGAAGTTGCCTCCGGAGAGGACCTCGTTTATGGTTGCCTTGATGATGTCCTTGTCGAGGGAGTTGATTGCGGCCTCGTAGAGGGCATTGCGGTCGTCACCATAAGTGAGGTAGAGTTCGATGCCGTTGAGCCACCAGTTGTTGCGCTGACGGCTTTCGGGAAGGTTCTTGAGGAGGTTGAGTTTTGCCATGTTCACTTCCTCGTCGGTGGGTCCCTTCTGGGCGAGGTCCTGGATACCCTTGACGGCAAGCTCGCGGAGCTTGTCGCACATTGCGGGCTTGCAGTCGAAGTATACCTGGACGAGGCCCTGGGCCTTGGGACGGCGAGACAGGCTTGTGATGGCGCTTGCGCCGTAGGTGCCGCCTTCTTCCTCGCGGAGGGATTCAGTATACCTCATGTCAAGGATATAGGAGATGGCGTCCATGGCGGCGTCCTTCTCATAGGAATAGGGCATATCGGCACTGTAGACCTGGAGAACGGTGCTCTTGGGAGTCTGCATGTCGACGGTGAAGATGTCCTCGATGATGCCGGTGGCAACATATTCCTTGCGGTCGATCCACTTAAGGGCCTTGCCCTTCTTGGGAAGTGAGCCGATGTACTTCTCTACGAGCGGCTGGAGGGTGGCAAGGTTCACGTCGCCGACGATGACCATCTTGGCTCCCTTTGCGCTCTTGAAGAGCTTCCTGTAGTATTTTTCAACAACCTGGAGGCTGGCCTGGTCAAGTCTTTCGGGAGAAAGCTGCTGGCGGCGGGGGTTGTGTCCGAAAACTACATCCTGCATCCTGGAAGAGAACTTGTAGTTGGGCTGGTTGACCATATTGGGAAGATAGGCCTTGAGCTGGTCAATGCCGTTGTCCCACTCATCCTGGTCGAAGCGTGGATCGGTGAACATCAGGTAGAGGAGCTGGAATGCGGTCTCAAGATCCTTTACGGTGGAGTTACCGTTGATACCGTGCTCGAGCTGGTCGATATAAGGACTTACATTCAGGTTCTTGCCAGTGAGCATCTTGGTTACCATGGTTCCGGGGAAGACGGACACGCCGCTGTTTCTCTGGAACAGGCTGATGACGCTGCGGTCGAAGGAAGGAAGGTCTGCAGTCTCTACAAGGCTCAGACCGCCGTCCATGGTAATATTGAACAGAATCTGGTCCTTTGCGAGGTCTGTAGGATATACATAAACTTCCACACCGTTCTTGAGGGTCCACTTTGTAGCGTCATAAATGCTGCTGGAGACCTTCTTCACCTTTGCGCCTTTGAGGAGGGCGGGATCCAGGAACTGGTCCGGAATCTCTTCACCTTCAAGGGCGGTAATCTCGGAAGCGTTGACCTCGGCAATTACCTGAAGGAGCTGCTCTGCGGTAGGAGTGGCGATGCCTTCCTTTTCGGGACCGTTGTAGACAATAACCATGTTTTCGTCTCCGAAGAGCTGTGCCGCCATCTGGCTCACTGCAGCGGCATTGAGCTGTGCGAAGATAGCCTTGCACATTTCAAGCTCGTCCTTGGGCTCCAGGATAGGTTCCTTGTCAAAGAAGTTCTGGAGGATGGGACGGACGAATTCAGGGTTGCGGCGGGTATCGGCCTTGTTGACGCGGGTCTCCAGATAGGAGAGGGTTTCGGTCTTTACACGCTCGAACTCGGCGTCGGTGATGCCGAACCTCTTGAGGCGGATAAGTTCCGTATAGAAGTCCTTGAAACCGCCGAGGATGTTGTCCTCGCGCAGGCTGACGTTGCCGGCGATGGCCTCGATGTCTTCATAGATAAGGTCTGAAACGCCGAAACTGCCACCGAGATATGATGAGCCGGGCTTGGAGGTGATGTCGCTGAAGCGTTCGCTCATCACGGAGGAGAGAATGCCTTCCACTACGTCTGTAACCTGACCGAGCATTGTTGCATTCATGGACTCGGGATTTGCTTCTCCGTGCCAGAGCAGTTCAATTGAAGGGGCTGTCTGTTCGGGGTCTGTGATGATGCCAACCCTGGGCTCCTTGTGATCTGCAATGTGCTGGATGGGCTTGGGGAGCGGATTCTCCTTTGCAGGAATCACTCCGAAGAATTCCTTGATCTTGGCCTCTGTGCGGTCAACGTCAATGTCGCCGATAACAACTACGGCCTGGTTTCCGGGGTGATACCAGGTGTGGTAGAAATTGACGAGGCTTTCGGGCTTGAAGGTCTCAAGATGCTCCTGAAGGCCGATGAGGGTGCAGTCGGCATACTTGGTTCCCTCGCCGAAATAATAGGGCAGGGAGCGTTCCATGGACCTCCAGGAGGCGTTGCGCCTCTGACGGCGTTCTTCGATGATGACGCCGCGCTCTGCATCGATTTCGGAGGGTTCGTTAAGCACATAGTGGGAATAGTCCCTCAGGATCATGAGGCAGCTGTCCACGATGCTCTCCCTCTGGACGGGGATGTTGTTGAGCATGTACTGGGTTTCCTCAAATCCGGTGGAAGCGTTGATGTTCCTGCCGAATTCCGCACCGATGGAGCGGAGGTAATTGAGGATCTGCTTTCCGGGGAAATTCTCGGTTCCGTTGAAGCACATGTGCTCAAGGAAGTGGGCAAGACCGTCCTGTGCGGGATACTCTTCCTGAATTGCACCTACGTTGGTTGCAAGATAGAATTCTGCACGCTGCTCGGGAAGGGCATTGTGACGGATGTAATAGGTAAGGCCGTTGTCAAGATGTCCGATGCGGACCTGGTCCGAATTGGGGATTTTGGGCATCTGGGCAATAGCTGCCTCAAGCTGCTCACGAGTGGGGCTCTGAGCAAAAGCATTGACCGCCATAACGGCGGCCAGTGCAATGATACTTAGGATTTTTTTCATTTTCCTGCTAAGCGTTTATATGTGTTAAGTCTGATCTTTGCAAACTCTTCTGTCTTCTGCAAGAGTTCTGCTGCGCTCTCAGGGAACATCTTGTAGAGGGATGCAAAGCGAACTTCGCCCTTGAGGAAGTCCTGGAACTTGGTCCAGTCAGGTTCCTTGCTGTCCAGGGAGAACGGATTCTTTTCGGTTCCCTCGAGAGCAGGGTTGTAACGGAACAGGTGCCAGTAACCGCAGTCGACTGCGAGTTTCTCTTCCTTCTGGCTGAGTCCCATGCCGGCCTTGAGACCATGGTTGATACAAGGGCTGTAGGCGATGATGAGTGAAGGTCCGTCATAAGCTTCAGCTTCCTTGATGGCGTTGAAGAACTGAACGGGGCTTGCACCCATAGCAACCTGTGCCACATATACATAACCATAGCTGATGGCCATCATGCCGAGGTCTTTCTTGCGGATCCTCTTGCCGGAGGCTGCGAATTTTGCGATTGCGCCGATAGGAGTTGACTTGGAACTCTGACCGCCGGTGTTGGAGTAAACCTCAGTATCGAGTACGAGAACGTTTACATTCTCACCGCTTGCTAGCACGTGGTCAAGACCGCCGTAGCCGATATCGTATGCCCAACCGTCACCGCCGAATATCCACTGGGAACGGGCGGGGATGAAGTGGCGATACTCTACAAGCTGCTTGCAGGCTTCGCATTCGCTGTCTTCAATGACAGGGATGAGGGCATCTGCAACTTCGCGGGTGACTGCTGCATCCTTGGGAGCCTCGAGCCATTTAGCGATGAGCGGCTTTGCTTCCTGAGGGCACTTCTCGCAGTCAAGAGCCTCCTTCATGAGACGGCATACTGTTTCACGGGTGCGGTCGGAGCCGATCTTCATACCAAGGCCGAATTCAGCGGCATCCTCGAAGAGGGAGTTCTGCCATGCGGGGCCGTGGCCGGCTGCATTGGTGCAGTAAGGGCTGGCAGGGAAGGAAGCGCCGTAGATGGAGGAGCAACCTGTAGCATTTGCGATCATCATGTGATCTCCGAAGAGCTGGGTGATGGTCTTGATGTTAGGAGTCTCGCCGCAACCTGCGCAGGCGCCGGAGAACTCGAACAGAGGCTGTGCAAACTGGCTGTTCTTCATGTTGGCCTTCTTGTCGACGTACTCCTTGTAGCCTACATACTTGTTAAGGTAATCGTAGTTGGCCTGTTCGGCAGTGTCGTTGATGTAAGGGACCATGGAGAGGGCCTTTTCGGGCTTTGCGAGACATACATCCACGCAGTTGCCGCAGCCGGTGCAGTCGTCAACGGAGACTGCGATGGCATACTTGTAATCCTTGAGATTTGCCTTGCCCTGGGCGAGCTTGAGACCTGCGGGAACCTTTGCGGCTTCTTCCTCGGTGAGGAGGAAAGGACGGATTGCAGCGTGAGGGCAGACGAATGCACAGTTGTTGCACTGGATACACTTCTCTGCATCCCATGTGGGGACGTTAACTGCAACGCCGCGCTTCTCGAATGCGGATGTGCCTGCGGGCATTGTGCCGTCGGCATAGGGGAGGAAGGTGCTCACGGGGAGGGTGTCACCTGCCTGTGCATTGACGATGTCGGCAACTTCCTTGACGAATGCGGGAGCGAGGCGGTCCTTGCCGGGGTTCTCGAACTTGGCGGTGAGCTCAGCCCACTCTGCAGGGATGTGGATTTCGGTGTATTCACCGCCACGGTCTACTGCAGCGTAGTTCATGTTCACCACGTTTTCGCCCTTCTTTCCGTAGGACTTGACGATAGCGTCCTTCATGTACTTGACTGCATCCTCGTAAGGGATGATGCCGGTAATCTTGAAGAATGCGCTCTGGAGAATGGTGTTGGTACGGTTTCCGAGGCCGATTTCGGCAGCAATCTTGGTAGCGTTGATGATATATACCTTAATATGCTTGCGGCCGATGATAGCCTTCACGTTGTCCGGAATCTGCTTGATGGTCTCTTCTTCGTCCCAGAGGGAGTTCAGGAGGAGGGTGCCGCCTTCCTTGATGCCCTTGAGGACATCGTACTTCTTAAGGTAGGAAGGTACGTGGCAGGCCACGAAGTCGGGGGTGTTCACAAGGTAAGGGGCCTTGATGGGGCTCACGCCGAAACGGAGGTGGGAGCAGGTGTAACCGCCGGACTTCTTGGAGTCATAGTCAAAGTATGCCTGGCTGTAAAGATCTGTATGGGTGCCGATGATCTTGATGGTGTTCTTGTTTGCACCGACGGTACCGTCGGAACCGAGGCCGTAGAACTTGCACTCGGTGGTGCCGGGCTTTACGATGGAAACTTCGCTCTTGATAGGGAGGCTCTTGAAGGTGACGTCATCGACAATGCCGATGGTGAAGTCTGCCTTGGGCTCCTTGGAATCGAGGTTGTCATATACTGCAACGATCTGTGCAGGGGTGGTGTCCTTTGAGGAGAGACCGTAACGGCCGCCCACGATGAGGACGTTGTCCTTTCCCTGGAAAAGGGCCTTGACATCAGTGTAGAGGGGTTCTCCCACTGCTCCGGGTTCCTTGGTGCGGTCCAGGACTGCAATGCGGCGGACGCTCTTGGGAAGGACTGCGAAGAAGTACTTCTCGGAGAAAGGACGATACAGATGCACGCTGATGAGACCGTACTTGCGGCCGCGGCCTGCAAGATAATCGATAGTTTCCTTGATGGTCTCGGTCACTGAACCCATTGCGACGATGATGTTCTCTGCAGTGGGGTCTCCGTAGTACTCGAAGGGACGGTAGCTGCGGCCGGTGAGTTCGGAAATCTCACCCATGTAGCGGGCGACGATGTCGGGAACTGCTTCGTAGCACTTGTTGCGTACTTCAACTGCCTGGAAATAGACGTCGCCGTTCTGGGCTGTACCGCGGGTGACGGGGGCGTCGGGGTTGAGAGCGCGCTCACGGAACTTTGCGAGAGCCTTTTCGGAAATCATGCCTTTGAGCTTGTCCTCAGGGAGGGCTTCGATCTTCTGAATCTCATGGGAAGTACGGAAGCCGTCGAAGAAGTGAAGGAAAGGAATGCTGGACTTGATGGTGGAGAGATGAGCGACAGCTGCGATATCCTGAGCTTCCTGCACGGAACCGGATGCAATCATTGCAAAGCCGGTCTGGCGGCATGCCATCACGTCCTGGTGGTCACCGAAGATGGAAAGTGCATGGCTTGCAAGAGCACGGGCACTCACATGGAATACTGTAGGCAGCATTTCACCGGCAATCTTGTACATGTTGGGGATCATGAGGAGAAGTCCCTGGGAAGCGGTGAAAGTAGAGGTGAGAGCGCCTGCCTGCAGTGAACCATGGACTGCGCCGGCAGCACCGGCCTCACTCTGCATCTCAGTGACGCGTACAGTTTCTCCCCAAAGGTTTTTCTTGCCATGGGCTGCCCATTCGTCCACGTTCTCTGCCATAGTAGAGGACGGGGTGATAGGGTAGATGCACGCATTCTCGCTGAACAGATAGGCGATGTTCGAAGCGGCGTAGTTACCATCACAGGTGATGAATTTCTTTTCGTTTGCCATAATTAATTAGATTGGTTATTGTTATTGTTTACCTTCAATTTGAATTGGAGCATCCCCGGCAATGCGCTTTACGAGTCCCTGCAGGACAGTTCCGGGACCGAGCTCCAGGAAGAAGTCGGCGCCGTCGGCCAGCATGTTGCGCACGGAAGCCGTCCAGCGGACGGGGGACGTGAGCTGCCTCAGGAGGTTGTCCTTGATGACGCCAGGGTCTGTCGTAGGGGCGGCGGTGACGTTCTGGTAGACAGGACAGAGCGGAATGCTGAAAGCAGTCTTGTCGATTGCAGCGGCAAGGGCTTCACGGGCAGGCTCCATGAGAGGGGAGTGGAACGCTCCGCTCACGGGGAGTTTAAGGGCTCTCTTTGCGCCTGCGGCCTTAAGCTGGAGGCAGGCTTCGTCCACGGCCGATTCCTCACCGGAAATAACCACCTGGCCGGGAGAATTGTAATTCGCCGGAAGAACTCCGGGAATACCTGCGCATATGCTTTCGATTGTCTCGTCAGGGAGGCCGATCACGGCTGCCATGCTGCCGGGAACCTTCTCACAGCATTTCTGCATTTCACTTGCACGCAAAGCTACAAGGCGCAGGGCGTCCTCGAAACCGAGGGCCCCGGCTGCGGCGAGTGCAGAGAACTCACCGAGCGAATGACCGGCGACCATGTCGGGTTTTTCGCCGATGGACATTGCGAGAACGGAACTGTGAATGAAAATTGCCGGCTGGGTGACTTTTGTCGCCTTGAGATCCTCCGGACTGCCTTCGAACATGATGTCCGTAATGCGGAACCCGAGTATGTCATTTGCCTTTTCCATCAGGGCTTTGTTCGCGGCATAAAGGTCTGCCGCCATTCCCGGGAATTGGGAACCCTGACCTGGAAATATGAATGCTTTTTTCATGTTAAAACAATATATCGTACAAATATAGTAATAATTTTTGAGAAAACGTTTGTATTGTCATCTCTTTGTCAAAACCATTTTTATTGCTAAATTTGCATTCCCGAACTGCTCCCGTAGTTTAAAGGATAGAATAACGGATTCCGGTTCCGTTGGTCCCGGTTCGATTCCGAGCGGGAGTACGAAAGAATTATAACAGCGATTCCAAGCTGTCTATTTGCTTCTGAGTTGTGGCCCAGCTTGTGGCAAAACGGGTTACTGTGCGACCGTCCGGAAGCTTTTCCCAAGTCTCGAACTGCACCTTCCCTTCAAGGGCAGCGATCTGCCCGTCCGTGAGGATGGGGAACTGCTGGTTTGTAGGAGAGTTTATATACATGGGAATCCCCCTGGTTTCGAATATGTTGCGTACTTTCATCGCAAGCGATACTGCATTTGACGCGATATCGAAGTAGAGGTTGTCTGTGAACAGGGTTTCGAACTGGATTCCGAGCACCCTTCCTTTGGCAAGAAGTGCCCCATGCTGCTTGACCGTCGTGAAGAAGTGTGCAGGTGCATTGCCGCGGGGGAAGACGACTGCTTCTCCGCAAAGGGCGCCCACCTTTGTTCCGCCGATATAGAACACGTCACACAGCGTGGCGAGTTCCTTCAGAGTTATATCGCATGCCGGGCTGGTGAGACCGTAGCCAAGGCGAGCGCCGTCCACAAACAGCGGGATGGAGTATTCCCGGCAGACATTATGGATGTCCACCAGTTCTTTTTTGGAATAAACAGTGCCGTATTCGGTAGGGAAGGAGATGTAAACCATCCCCGGGAAGACCATGTGGTCCTTTGCCGAATCACCGTGAAACGCTTCCAGAAGGGCTCTCAGTTCATCAGTATGAATCTTCCCTTCGTGGCCGGGAACGGTGAGTACCTTGTGCCCGCCGAACTCTATCGCACCGCTCTCATGGACAGCGATGTGGCCAGTCTGCGCCGCTACCACGCCTTCATATCCGCGGAGCATGGAGTCTATCACGGTGGCATTTGTCTGGGTGCCGCCTACGAGGAAGAACACATCGGCATCCGGGCAGCCGCAGGCCTCCCTGATGAGGCGTTTGGCATTTTCGCAATGGGAGTCAAAGCCGTATCCGGGCTCCTGAACGAGGTTCGTTTCCGATAATCTTTTAAGTATGAGGGGGTGAGCGCCTTCAAGGTAATCACATGCAAAAGAAAGCATATCCTTAGTTTTAAACACTGCAAAGTTAATAAAGTGTTTTGATAAATCGGGATGGATTGCCTATCTTTACAAACAAAAAAACGCAGTTATGTCAAGAGAGTCATTCTTTGCAGGTATCCTAATCGGCCTCGGGGCCTTCGGTTTCCTTGCGCTCGGCGGCATTCCGGGCGCTGTGATTTTTGCTTTCGGCCTCATTGGCGTCGTACTTTCGGGAACGCCGCTGTACACGGGCAGGGCCGGGGTTATGACCGATATTCCCGCACTTGCGAAGATATGGCTGTTCAATATCCTGGCCTGTGTCCTCATCGGCCTTATGGTTTATTCCCTTGGCGGAGAGCCGTTCGAGAGGGCACAGACAGTGGTGGCCGGGAGGTTTGCGCAGGGCCCGTGGAGGAGTTTTCTAAGGGCAGTGGGCTGCGGCCTCATAATCGATATCGCCTGCTGGCTATACCGCAGTACAAAGAACCTGGCGCCGGTAATCTTCGGCGTTCCGCTGTTCATCCTCTGTGGCTTCTACCACTCCATCGCCGACGTGGTCTATCTCGTGGCAGCTTTCAAATGGGATCCCGCAATCCTCTGGTATTATCCGCTCATCGTTCTGGGTAATTACGTGGGCTGCAATGTGAGACGAGTAGTATTGCCAAAACAATGAAACTGAGCTATTTGACTCTTGCCATTCTCCTGTGCTCATGCGCGGGGGAAGATCTTTCGCTGAGGTTCGACAGGCCGGCGCAGTTCATGGAAGAATCGTTCCCCATCGGCAATGGAAGGCTGGGGGCGCTGGTGTATAGCGGCACCTCCTCGGACAGGATTTCGCTCAACGACATCACCCTCTGGACCGGCGAGCCCGACAGGGGACTGGAGCATCCGGATATCATCGGCAGGGAAGACCCCAGCGGGAATGTAGCCCTTGTCAGAAAGGCTCTTGCCGATGAGAATTATCCCCTTGCGGAAAGCCTTCAGCTTGGCCTCCAGGGGCACTACAGCGAAACTTATCAGCCCCTTGGGACGCTCTATATCGATTATCCCGAAGGCGATATTTCCGACTATCGCCGCCGGCTTGACATATCGTCGGCCGAGGCGGAAGTCTCCTATAAGAGGAACGGGAAGCCCTTCGAGGCACGCTATTTCGCATCGGCCCCGGATTCGGTGATTGTGATTAAACTGAAGGGCGATGTCAATGCCCTGCTGCGCCTGGAGTGTGCCCTGCCCCATACAACTGTGGCAGGTGAGGGCAGAATATGCAACGACGGATATGTCGCCTGGCATTCATATCCCGGTTACTATTCCAAAAAGGGAGAGCAGTTCTATTATGACCCCGAACGCGGAATCCATTTCAGGACAGTTGTCACTGTGCGGAACAAGGGCGGAAAGGTTTCCGAAGAAGGTGACGCCATCCGCCTGGAAGGCTGCCGCGAGGCAACCGTCCTCATCGTCAATTCCACCTCCTTCAACGGCTTTGACAAGGACCCCGTCAAGGAAGGAAAGAATTATGCTGCCCTTGCCGATGCCAATGCTGATAGGACATCGAAAAAGAGCTTTGCCGAGCTCAGAAAGCGTCACAGGAAAGACTATAAATCGTACTTTGACAGGGTGGAAATATGCCTTGGAAAGACAGATCCGGATCTTCGCTCCCTGCCCACAGACGTACAGCTGAGGAAGTATTCTTCCGAAGGTTCCCCGAATCCTGAACTTGAGGCCCTCTATTTCCAGTACGGAAGGTATCTTCTCATTTCGAGTTCACGCACTTCGGGGGTTCCGGCAAATCTTCAGGGCCTTTGGAATGAAAGCATGGATCCGCCGTGGAGCTGCAATTATACGGTGAATATCAATCTCGAGGAGAATTACTGGCCCGCAGAAGTTACCGCACTCGGAGACCTTCACGAGGTTCTCCTGGATTTCGAACACAATCTTTCAAAGGGCGGAGCTCTCACTGCAAAACGCTATTTCGCGGGCCGCGGCTGGGCTCTTGGACATAATACCGACATCTGGGCGATGACCAGTCCCGTCGGCATGGGGGAGGGACATCCCTCCTGGGCCAACTGGGGCATGGGCGGAGTGTGGCTGTCGACACATATCTGGGAACACTGGCTGTTCTCGCGCGACCGGAAACGCCTTGAAAAGGACTATCCCGTACTCAGGGGCGCTGCCGAATATGCAATGTCCGTCCTCGTGGAAAAGGACGGCGAACTAATCACATCCCCTTCCACTTCCCCCGAAAACATATACATCACTGATACGGGGTTTGCCGGCGCGACGCTTTACGGCGCCACTGCTGACCTTGCCATGATAAGGGAATGCCTTGCCGATGCCGCAGCTGCCGCAAAAGAGCTCGGAACGGACGCGGAATTCGCTGCCCGTGCATCGGATTTCCTTGAACGTCTGAGACCTTACCATATCGGAGCGGACGGGCATCTCCAGGAGTGGTACCATGACTGGCGCGACTGGGAGCCGGCACACCGTCACCAGAGCCATCTTTTCGGTGTTTATCCCGGCCATCAGATAGTAGATGGAGAACTTGCCGATGCCGCAATGAAATCCTTGGAAACAAAGGGGTTCGAGACAACCGGATGGAGCTGTGGCTGGCGCATAAACCTGTATGCCCGCCTTGGAGACGGAGAGAAGTCATACAAGATGCTCAGAAGGCTGCTGAGATATGTAAGCCCCGACGGTTACCAGGGTGAAGACGCCGCCCGCGGAGGAGGCACATATCCCAACCTGATGGATGCGCATTCGCCCTTCCAGATCGACGGCAATTTCGGCGGTACTGCAGGCATTGCAGAGATGCTCCTGCACTCATTTGAAGACGGTACCGTAAAAGCCCTCCCGGCCCTTCCCGAAGCATGGAAAGACGGATACGTGAAAGGCCTTAAAACCAGAGGCGGCAAGACTGCCGACATTTACTGGAAAGACGGAAAGCTAAAACGATTAAATATCAGATAATTCTTGCAAAGTCGGGGTTGTTTTGCTAACTTTGAAGGCTAAAACAATAACCAATGGACGAGGTAAGAATTATCGAGATAAAGAAAAGTGTCTTCGAAAGCAACGACAAAGATGCAGACAACCTTCGGAAAGAACTGAAAGACAAGGGGATATTTCTCCTTAACCTGATGTCTTCCCCTGGAAGCGGAAAAACCACCACTCTCATTAAGACCATAAACCTTCTCAAGGATAAGCTGCGCATTGCAGTGATGGAGGCCGACATCGATTCCGACGTTGATGCCGTAAAGATAAAGGAAGCAACGGGAATACAGTCGATTCAGCTCCACACCGGCGGCATGTGCCATCTCGACGCGGAAATGACCCGCCAGGGCCTTGACGCCCTTGAACTGGAGGGTGTAGACTTCGCAATCCTGGAAAACGTAGGAAACCTCGTTTGTCCTGCCGAATTCGATACAGGGAGCTCCAAGAATGCGATGATCCTGTCTGTCCCGGAAGGGGAGGACAAACCCCTCAAGTACCCCCTCATGTTCTCCATCTGCGATGTAGTCCTCATCAACAAGATGGACGTAATGCCGTATTTCGATTTCAATCTTGAAAAGTGCACGGAATACATTCATATGAGGAATCCCAAGGCCGAGGTCATACCCATCTGCGCAAAGACAGGAGAAGGCGTGGATAAATTCGCGGAGTGGCTTCTCAAGGAAATCAAAAACTGGAAATAACAACACACAACTTCATTTATGCCTGAAATGTCTAAACTTTTTGTCCCTAAGCACTTTGGCGACAAAAATCCCAATCCCAAGCTCATCAAGTTCGTGCGTCATGTCACTGACCGCATCCCGGGAAAAATCAAGATGACTACCGAAGCCCCTGAATACTGGGGCCTGGCGTGCATCTTCGAAGACGAGATGGATCCCATCACCAGGGAGGCCTCGCTCGACCTTCTTCTTGACATGCTTCCCGGCAACCCCTTCAAAGTGCGCAAGCATTGGACAAGGGATCAGCTGCATGAAATGAACCGGAAGAAGCATTATGCATCCTCAGAACAGGATTTTGACGCACTCCTGGACAAACTGTCCTATTTCGGCATGCTGGAATACGACTATGGTGACCATTACACCAACGGCCAGGGCCCCGATGAGGGCACCACTTTCGAAAGGAAAGACCGTATCTACTGGGTGCCGATGTTCGTCCCCGGCAGTGCAGAATATACAAACATGAACGTGGAGCTCATGGACAAGCATCCGGAGCTTGCCATGTTCTTCGAGAGGATGACCTTCCTTCCCCTTGAGAAGATTACCCCTATGGTCCCCATGGGCGGCTCCGGTATCGGCATGCATGTCATTCCGGTAGAAAAGGCCATCTCCATGGAAAACCAGTCCATCGACATAGAGCATATTTCATACTGGCTCAAGAAGTATGAAGGCCACATCGGCGTAGGTATCTGCAGCTGCCGCTACGGCAGGAAGAAGCTGGAAGAAGGCTGTGCCGATGACTACCGTGACTGGTGCATCGGTGTAGGTGACATGGCAGACTACCTCCGTGAGACCGGCCGCGGTCACGACATCACCTACGATGAGGCCATGGCTATCCTCAAGAAGGCCGAAGACCACGGTTTTGTGCATCAGGTCACAAATATCGACGGAGAAGGGAAGATATTCGCAATCTGCAACTGCAACGTAAAGATTTGCAACGCCCTGCGTACGTCCCAGCTGTTCAACACGCCCAACATGAGCCGCAGCGCCTACGTTGCAGAGGTCGATCCCAAGAACTGCGTCGCCTGCGGACGCTGCGTTGAATACTGCCCCGCCGGTGCCGTCAAACTGGGTCAGAAACTCTGCACTCACAACGGCCCCGTCAAGTATCCCAAGCATGAACTGCCCGATGCCAAAGCATGGGGTGAGCATAAATGGACTGAAGATTACAGGGACAAAAACCGCATCAACTGCTACGAAACCGGTACTTCTCCCTGCAAGACCGCATGTCCTGCACATATAGCCGTTCAGGGTTATCTGAAAAAGGCTGCCGAGGGCAAGTATACAGAGGCTCTCGAACTCATCAAGAGGGAGAATCCTTTCCCCGCAGTTTGCGGCCGCGTCTGCAACCGCCGCTGCGAGGATGCCTGTACCCGCGGTACCATCGACCAGCCCATCGCCATCGATGCCGTCAAGAAGTTTATCGCCCAGCAGGATCTCAATGCAGAGACCCGCTTCGTCCCCGAGGTGAACATCTGCTCCAACGTCCAGGACGCATGGGAAGAGAAGATCGCCATCATCGGCGGCGGCCCTGCAGGTCTGAGCTGCGCCTATTACCTTGCCACAATGGGTTACAAGCCCACCGTATTCGAGAAGAATGCAGAACCCGGCGGCATGCTCCGCTATGGCATCCCTTCATACAAGCTCGACAAGGACGTCATCAAGGCCGAAATCGACATCATGCGTGAAATCGGCGTGGATATCAAGACGGGCGTAGAGGTTGGCAAGGATATCACCATCGCACAGCTGCGTGAACAGGGCTACAAGGGTTTCTATGTAGCTATCGGCTGCCAGGGCGGACGCCTTCCCGGCATCCCCGGAGAGACTTCCGCCGGCACCACGACCGCCATCGACTTCCTCAAGGACGCCAACTGCGGCAAGGTGAAGGTCGAGGGAAAGGTTGTAGTCGTTGGCGGCGGAAACGTCGCAATCGACGCTGCCAGGGTGGCCAAGCGAAGCGGCGCATCTGAGGTTACCATGCTGTCCCTTGAAACGGAGGACATCATGCCTGCATCCCTCGAGGAGCGTCACGAAGCCCGTGAGGACGGTGTAGTCATCAATCCGGGCTGGGGTCCCAAGGAAGTGCTCGGCGACGGCAAGGTGAGCGGAATCGTCTTCAAGAAGTGCACATCCGTCTTCAATGCAGAGCACAAGTTCGCACCCACCTATGATGAGAACGAACTCATCACCCTCGATGCCGACATGGTAATCTTCGCCATCGGCCAGACCGTTGTGCTCAAGGACCTCCTCAAGGATACCAAGGTGGAATTCTTCCGTGGAGTCTATCCCGTTGCCGACAAGCTCACATACCAGACCGCAGAACCCGACATCTTCGTCGGCGGCGATGTCTTCACCGGCCCCAAGTTTGCCATCGACGCCATTGCAGCCGGCAAGGAAGCGGCCGAATCGCTTCACCGCTTTGTCCAGCACGGCCACATGACCATCGGCCGCAACCGCAGGGACTTCATCGAACTGAACAAGCAGGATATCGTTGTCGAAAGCTACGACAATTCTTCCCGCCAGGATCCGGGTGTGGTTCCCGTAGACAGCAAGTTCAAGGAATATCAGGGCACCCTTACGGAAGAACAGGTTCGCAAGGAGACAGCACGCTGCCTTGGTTGCGGCGCTTCCGTGGTTGATGAAAACAAGTGCATCGGCTGCGGTATATGTACCACCAAGTGCGGTTTTGACGCCATCCACCTGCACCGTGTGCACCCTGAGGCAAGCGTCATGCGCACTTCCGAAGACAAATTCGGCGGCATCCTGCCTTATATGATAAAGAGAACAGGTAAAATCCTCTTCCACAAAGGCGAGTAATGCACGAGCTTGGTATTGTCTTTTACATAATCCGGGATGTCAAGGAGGTAGCCCGGGAGAATAAGGTGGACAAGGTGAAAACCGTCGTCATGGATATCGGCGAAGTGTCCACCATAATTCCGGAATACCTCACTGACTGCTGGAGATGGGCTGCCGACAAGGAAGACCTCCTCCGCGGTTGTGAGCTGATAATAAACACCATTCCCGCAGTCACTTACTGTGAAAACTGCGGGAAGGAATTCGGCACCGTGGAGCATGGGAAGAAGTGTCCGCACTGCGGCAGTGACAGAACTTACCTTGTCCGTGGCAATGAAGTTGAAATAAAAGAAATAACTATTTAATATGTCTTGTTTTATAGCACCCCTGGTTCAGGCTATCGCCACCAGCGCCTTCCGTAAGGCAAATGCAAAGAGAATTGCTTCTCCGGATGCATCCCCATTCCTGCACCATGTCACAGACTTGGAAAAGATGCTCTGGGGCGGCTCGGTAATGCTCATCGTAGACCATATAATCAACGGAGAGCTCACATGGCGTTTTCCGTTCTTCACCGCACTCGGCGAAACGGGCGGCTGGAGTATCATGCTCCGTGAAATCCTCCTCGTGGGCGTTCCGATGGCCCTTGCCCTCACCCTTGTGTGGGCTGCCTACGTACTTGTCAAGGAGAAACGTACTGCTACTGCCGGCCGATAGGCACAACCAGTTTGACAGTAATATTCCTGCCCATGCTGAAGACCCCGCGACGTCCCGTTACGGGGTTTTCTTCTGCGTATTTGAGCCGGCTCAAGTGAGGCTGATAGGCTTCGTCGGTAAGGTTGGAGCCGATGAGATAGACAGACGCCAGCTTATGTCTCCTGTACATGATGTCGGCACCTGCCGACAGGCCCAGAAGCGCATAGGCCGGAGTCGCGGTCTCTGTGTCATCTTTGGCGTAAAAATTGTTTTGGGCAAAGTTCCAGTCCAGGTTAAGGGCCAGGAAAGAGTTCGACAGGGTGCATCCGCCGTGCGAGAACTCGTACTTTATTTCAGAGAACAGACGGGGCGCAGGGATAAGGGGAAGATCATCGCCTCCGGCTTCCCTTGCATATACACATGAAAATGCACTGCCGATATGGAGACTGTGTACCGGGTGTATGTCGAGCGAAATCTCGGCACCCTTCAGATGCGCCGTTCCGCTCATGAAGGCATATACCGGGAGGCCTTCATCCGACACGGCTCCGTTTCTCGCGGCAAATATGTAATTGTCTATCCGGCTCACGAACAGTGCCGACTGGACCGATACATACTTTGACGTGAAGTCAAGGCCCAGATCGGCCTGAAGGCTGTATTCGGGTTTGAGGTCGGTATTGCCGATTTCATATCGGAGGGTGCCCTCGTGTTCGCCGTTGGAGCTGAGTTCCGAAAGATTCGGAGCCCGGAAACCTCTGGCTGCGTTCAGACGGAGCGTGAAACTGTCGCCAAGCGGACGGACAGCACCGATGCTGGCCGACACGCCGTTGAAAGTCCTGTCAAAGGCTTTGAAACGGTCTTCGAGGGCTTCGCTGCCAAGTAAGCGCACATCGGCCCTGAGGCCTCCGGTGAGCGTCCAGAGTCCAAGAGTCTTTGAAGCGGTGCCGAAAACTCCGGCATCGAAAAGGCTGTAGGCCGGGATAAGGTATTCATCCCCCAGGTTTTCCGACTTTTGGAACATTCCGCCGATACCTGCGGCAATCTTCCAGTTGCCGGTAGTCTTAACCTGATAGCGGAAGTCGTAGTTTATGGTATTCAGCCTGAAGTCGAGGCCGCAAACATCGGCAGATTCCTCAAATTCCTGGCGGCGGTTCTGCTGCCAGCCCACTATTGCTTTGAGGTCTCCCGTGCCTACGTGGAAAGTGTTGTCGGAGACGAGCTTGAAGTGGCGTACATGCTGGAAGGGGAGTCCGGGGACATAACCCGTAGCGTCTCCCTCGAGTTCACCGGTAAGTGGATCCCTCTCTCCTTCTATTATTCCGGGTGTAAGATGGAAATAACTGGCTCTCAGGCGTGTATAGCCCCAGCCCGCGTTTCTTCCGGCCATGGCCGATACCGCCCTTTCCCGAAAACCGGAATTGGGGACGACTCCGTCAAACCTGTTGCTGTATGAATGGGCATACTTGTCTGAAAAGCGTGCGTCCCAGATCCATCCGTTCTTGTTGCCTGCAGTGTGTACGGAATAAGCGGCGAGACCGTTGTTGCTCTGATACTCCGATGCTATGTCACCGGTTATGGTTCCGGGCATGGCAACGGGCTCCGGGCGGAAGATAATCACACCCGCAAGGGCATCGGACCCGTACATGAGCGAAGCTGGGCCTTTGAGGACTTCGACGCTGTGAACGGATGCGCCGTCAATCTCGACACCGTGTTCGTCACCCCACTGCTGCCCTTCCTGGCGGATTCCGTCATTGACAACCACAACCCTGTTGTAGCTGAGACCGCGGATAACCGGCTTGGAAATGCCTCCGCCGGTGGTGATTTCTGAAATCCCGGGCTCCCTTGCAATAGTGCCGATGATATTAGACGAAGCCCTTGAGCGAAGCTCAGTGGCGGGAATGACTGAAATGGGGGTGGCCATTTCCTTGACCCTGGTGTCTCCCACAAGGCCTGTAACCACGACTTCTCCAAGTTCCAGATGCTTCCAGAAGACATCAGTGGAATCTGCTATATGTTCTTGGGCTGATGAAAATATGTAGATGCACAGAAACAGTGCAGTGAGTATGACCCGTTTCATATGGAAGGCAAAGGTACAAAAATCGTGCTACATTAAATTGCTTTTTATCCTAGATTTTTGTAATTTTGTATGCTAATTGCAGTGAATACATTTGTATTAACTAACTATAACTAAAACCTTATTTCTTTTATGTTACCATTAGCTTCTGGATTGTTTTTCCAGGTTTATGGGGCACACGCCCTTTCCCAGTGGGGGATGATGATCGTGGTCCTTCTGGGCCTCATCCTCTTCAATGAGTTCGCCCGCCGCACCAAACTTGGCGGTATCATCACTTTCCTTGCAATCCCTCTTGCACTTACCGTATACTTCCTTTCCATCTGGATCGGTGTAAGGAACGGAGCACAGTGGGCACTTGAGAATCAGACACACATTTACATGCAGGGCTGGTTCCACTATGCAAAGCTGTACGCTGCAACTGCAGGCTGCATCGGCTTCATGATGATCAAGTACAAATGGGGCATCGGTGCAAAGCACTGGTTCAAGCCTTTCCCCTTCATCATCGTTGGCATTAACATCCTCATCGCATGCGTCTCCGACTTTGAATCCGCCGTAATGGGCTGGAACAAGTGGTGGCTCACCTCTGAAGGTGTATGGCAGTATGGTGGCTGGCACAATGTGATGAACGGCGTCGCCGGTCTCATCAACATCATGTGTATGACCGCCTGGTGGAACGTATATCCTTCCAAGGACAAGAAGGACATGATCTGGGCCGACATGACCTGGGTCTACATCCTCATCTACGACATTTGGAACTTCGCTTATACCTACAACTGCCTGCCTACACACAGCTGGTACTGCGGTATCGCCCTTCTCCTTGCTCCTACCGTGGCTGCTCTCCTTTGGAACCGCGGCGGCTGGATCCAGAACCGTGCAAACACCCTCGCAATCTGGTGCATGTTCGCACAGGTATTCCCTCTGTTCCAGGAGACCTTCAAGAATGGTCAGCAGTGGTATTCATGGGCAACCCTTCCCGTGCTCTATCCCGAAGGTGTTGACACCATCAGCAAGCTCTACGAGGTCGCAGGCGGCGAAGCTGCAGTTGTCGGTACAACCGTAGATCCTTCCATAGTTCCTGCAAATCCTACAATGATGATTGTCATCAGTGCACTGGCCCTCGTGACCAACCTCATCGCTATCTGCTACATCATCGCCGTTTCCAAGAAGCGTCACATCAATCCTTACAAGGAAGATGTCTTCGTGGATCAGAAGTACTACAAGGATGCAATGGCCCGTGCAGACCTCAGCTAACTGAGAATCTGTCCGGACACCAGACACCATGTTTCCGTGTCCGGACATCATTTTTTCACCAATCCGGACACAGAACAGCATGTTTTCGTGTCCGGTTTTTTTATACCGTCAAAAAAATGCTATTTTTGTAAAGGTATGGAAAAAAGTATCCAATGCATCGGCCTTATGTCGGGCACGTCGGTTGACGGGCTGGACGTTTGCTGCGCCACTTTTACGCTGAAAGAGGGCCGTTGGTCCTTCAATATAGACTGCGCCAAGGCATATCCATATCCGCCGGAACTCAAGCGCAAACTGGTGTCTGAAGTCCAGCACATGAGCGCACTTGAATTCGTGGGTTTCCACAGTGAGTACGGCCGGTATTTGGGACAGAGGGTGAATGATTTCATTCGGGAGTTCGGTGTACATCCAGATATAATTGCCTCCCACGGCAGTACCGTGTTCCATGAACCCGGTCGAAAGGTGATGTTCCAGATCGGTGACGGTGCAGCCATCGCTGCGGAGACCCATATTCCCACTGTTTCCGATTTCCGCCGCCTGGATATAATGCTGGGCGGCCAGGGAGCGCCTCTCGTGCCTGTTGGTGACAACCTCCTTTTCGGAGAATATGACTGCTGCCTTAACATCGGCGGCTTTTCCAACATCTCATGGAGGGAAGGGGACAGGAGGATTGCCTTCGACATCAGTCCGGTCAATTATGTGATCAACCGCTTCTGCAGGAGTATCGGCCTGGAGTTGGACAGGGACGGCGAAATTGCCTCCAGGGGGACAGTGTCTGAAGCACTTCTGGATGCTCTCAATTCCCTTGATTACTATTCGAGGCCATATCCTAAATCCCTTGGAAGGGAATGGGTGGAAAAGAATGTTTTCCCCCTTCTGGATGCTTCGGGGCTATCCATTGAAGATATTCTCCGCACATATTATGAGCACTGTGCATATCAGCTCTCAAGAGTGGTCAAACCCTCTTGGAACATACTCGTGACAGGTGGCGGAGCGTGGAACCGTTTCCTCATCGGCAGAATGACTGAACTCTCACGGTGCAGGCTCATCGTCCCGCAGCCGGAAATAGTCGAATTCAAGGAAGCCCTTGTCTTTGCTTTCCTTGGTGCGCTGTATATGTTTGACCAGCCGTCTTGCCTGAAATCGGCCACTGGAGCGTCCCAGGACAATATCGGCGGCATGCTTTTCAAAATATGAGGGTAGCTGTCATAGGGGGAGGTGCCGCCGGGTGCTTTGCGGCAATCGAAATCAAGAGGAGGGACCCTTCTGCCGATGTAATCCTTCTTGAGGCCGGGCGGCAGACTCTCGCAAAAGTTGCCGTGACAGGCGGCGGCCGATGCAATCTCACCAACAGTTTCGCGCACGTTGAGTCACTGGAAAAAGTCTATCCAAGGGGCTTCCGGCTCATGAAAAGGGCTCTTCAGACATTCAGCTGCAAAGACACCGTACGTTGGTTTGAAAATGAAGGCGTACGCCTTGTAACCCAGGCCGATGACTGCGTCTTCCCGGCTTCGCAGGATGCCATGCAAATAGTCAGGACACTGCAGAATCTCATGAACAGAAGCGGCGTAGAGATTATGACCGGATCGGCAGTTGCTACCCTTAGGCCAGGCTTTGAATGCGTGCTCGCAAACGGATCTGTGGTGGAAGCGGACCGCGTTATCGTTACAACCGGAGGCAGTCCCAAACTGTCCGGCCTTTCCTTCCTTGACGGGCTTGGCCTTGAAATGGTGCCGCCAGTACCTTCTCTCTTTACGATGAGGGTGGGAGACAAAGGGCTTACCTCGCTTGCCGGAACGCTTTCAGAGGTGGTCCTGGGCATAGCTGGAACGCCTTTCAGGGCTTCCGGCACCCTGCTTCTGACAGACTGGGGCATAAGCGGTCCGGCTGCACTCAGACTGTCTTCCTACGCCGCCCGCCACCTTGCCGATACCGGCTACCAGGGGACCCTCCTTGTCAACTGGCTCCCATTCTGTGAAGACCTTGGCTCAATGCTGTCTGCCATGGTGGCTGAAAACCCGCAGAAACGCCTTTCCACGGTCCATCCTGAAGGCATCACTGCGCGTCTTTGGGAGCACCTTATCTCAAAGGCAGGTCTCCGGGCCGACATCCGCTGCGCCGAAACCGGCTCCAAGGGCCTTTCCCGCCTTGCAGAAGTACTGCGGGCCGATACATATCCTCTCACCGGGCGCGTCCACTTCAAGGAAGAGTTTGTAACATGCGGGGGAGTGTCGCTCAAGGAAATCAATCCCTCCACGATGGAAAGCCGCAAGTATCCGGGCCTTTATTTCGCAGGAGAAGTGCTTGACATAGACGCGGTTACGGGCGGCTTTAACCTGCAGGCCGCCTGGAGTACAGGATACTGCGCCGCTATTGCTTGTTTGAGGCAGAATCAGTAAATTCGCACAGAATTACCATAGAATGGAAGAAGTACTTGAAAAGCTGTATCAGTCCTATACCGGCGTAATGCCGGATTCCGCAGCCGAGCTCCCGGGTTCCGGCAGTCATCGGCGTTATTTCCGTCTCACCGGAAGTGCCGGCAGCTATATGGCTGTAAAGGGCACGTCGGCAGAGGAGAACAATACGTTTATTTACCTTTCAGATCATTTCAGGAGCAAGGGACTGAACGTTCCGAAGGTGCTTCTGGTCAGCCAGGACAGGCTGTCCTACCTGCAGGAAGACCTTGGAGACGGCATACTCTTCGATCTGGTGTCGGCTGGAAGGGAAAATGGCGTCTACAGCCCCGGGGAGGTCGATTTGCTCAAGAAGGCAATAGCCCAGCTTCCTCGCCTTCAGTACCTTGGCGCCGAGGGAATGGACTGGTCAAAGACCCAGGGAGCCTTCAATGCGAGGCTGATAGATTTCGACCTTAACTATTTCAAGTACTGTTTCCTCAAGGCAACCGGGCTGGAGTTCAACGAGGCCCTTCTCCAGGATGACTTCGACAAGCTTAGGGAGGACCTTCTGGAAGAGGATTCCGACACTTTTCTCCACCGCGACTTTCAGGCCAGAAACATCATGGTCAGTGACGGAAAGCCATGGATAATCGACTTCCAGGGCGGCCGCCGCGGGCCCATTTATTACGATGTGGCATCCTTCGTTTGGCAGGCGCGTTCACGGTTTCCCGAGGCCCTAAGGCAGGAGCTCATCGGCACATATCTGGAGGCCCTCAAAGAGTTTACGGACGTTGATGAAGGGCACTTCCGCAGCCGTCTGAGGCTATTTGTCCTTTTCAGGACGCTCCAGGTTCTGGGGGCATACGGTTTCCGCGGATATTTCGAGAAGAAACCGCATTTCATTGCCAGCGTGCCCTATGCACTGAGCAATCTCCGCACGCTGCTGCAGACGCCTTTTGACGATTATCCCCACCTCAATGAAATCCTTCTTCAGCTTACCAGGATGCCCCAGTTCAACGATATCCCGGAGAACAAGACCCTGGAAGTGCACATCTACAGTTTCGCATACAAGAAGGGAATACCTGCCGATAATACCGGTAACGGCGGCGGATACGTCTTTGACTGCCGTTCCGTGAACAACCCCGGCAAATATGACTACTACCGCCAGTTCAACGGGCGTGACCCGGAGGTGATCAAGTTCCTGGAGGACGACGGCGAAATTACGACCTTCCTCGACAGTGTCTACAAACTGGTCGATGCCCATGTAGAACGCTTTCTGGAGCGGAAATTCACGCATCTTCAGGTCAGTTTCGGCTGCACCGGCGGCCAGCACCGCTCCGTCTACAGTGCAGAGCACCTTGCCGGCCATCTTGCCAACAAATACAATGTAAAGGTAGTCCTTACCCACCGCGAACTAAATGTCGAAAGGGTACTATGAAAGCCATGATATTCGCAGCCGGGCTGGGAACCAGGCTTAAACCAATAACTGACACTATGCCCAAGGCGCTGGTTCCTGTATGCGGCAGGCCTCTGCTGTATCATACCATCATGCGCCTGAAGACGGCCGGGTACGACGATATCGTAGTCAATGTCCATCATTTTGCGAACAAAATCCGTGAATATTTGGCCTCCAATAATTTTGGCGTTCGTGTCAGCATCTCCGACGAGACGGCTCAGCTGCTCGAAACCGGGGGAGGGATAAGGCATGCAAGACCTCTGCTGGAAGATGCCCCGGAGCCGTTTCTCGTTCACAATGTGGACATCGTTTCCAACGTCGACATACCTGCGCTGCGCACGACTTCAGATGCCCTGGCAACCCTTTTGGTGAGTCAGAGGAAAACCAGGCGCTACCTTCTTTTCGATGAAGGGATGAGACTGCTGGGATGGACCGATAAAGCCACCGGCGAGGTCCGCTCTCCATATCCGCACTTGGATCCGGCAGCGTGCCGAGAGTATGCCTTTGCGGGAATACACAACATCTCTCCGGACATTTTCAAGGTTTTTGACTCGGTCAATGTCCCTGACCGTTTCCCTATCATCGATTTCTACCTGAAAGTCTGTGCCGATTATCCCATTATCGGCCATCTTCAAGAAGACCTGACTCTTGTGGACGTGGGTAAAATCGACACTCTCCCCGAGGCGGAAAGAATCTGCGCTTCGCTGCTGGAGCAGCACTAAAAGACAAGCCCGAAGTCCTTGCAAAGGGTCTGGGCGGTTGTTCTGCCGGATTGGGCCGCAACCGGGAGACCGCCTGAGTACAAAGTGCGCTGACCAGTGAAATAAAGCCCGTGCTTGTAGCGAATAGGGGCATGGAAAAGGCCCTTGAGGGGGCGCCAGTCACTCATATAGCTTCCTTCGAATGTGCAGCAGTAGCGCTCATAGGTGAGCGGTGTAGCCATATCGGTTACAGCCACGTTGCCCTGTATTTCAGGAATAATCTCGCCAAGGGCCAGGATGAACCTTTCCAAGACGGCCTGCTTTTCCATGGCATACGTTCCATTCTCCTTTGCCTTCTTCCAGAAAGCGTAGGAGGGGCCGTGCAGCAGACAGGTAAGCACGGTGCAGCCTTCAGGTGCAAATTCCGGCTCACGGTTGTAATTGTTCACTACCAGGGTGCTGTAACTGAGGCCTGCTGCGCTGAAGGGACTCCTGAGAACTATCTGCATCGAGCGCGGCCAATCAGAGAGAGGCTGCTTTATCCCAAGGCCGATGAACATGCACTGCGTCGTTTCAAGTCCTTTCCGCATTTTCCTTGCCCATTTATCTTTGACTGGTTCCGAAAACAGCCTGTCGATGGCGGTACGGGCATCGGCGGAGACTATGACAGCATCGGCATTGTAGACCTCGCCGTCTGTGCGTACGGTCCAGCCGTCGGCGGATTTTTCTATTGTGGTCGCAGTGGTACGGTAATGGATTTTTCCTCCGAGGGAAATGAAAGTATCGGCCATGTTTCCTGCCATACGGGCTGAGCCTCCGGAGGGATAGCCGCTGTCGTCGGAGGAGAAGGTGCTCAGGGTATAGATGAGGGAAAGGGCGTTGATGTTGGGCTGTACTACAGCGCCCAGAAGCGCGCGTATCTGCCTGCTGGAAAAGCGCCGGGCATAGCTTCCTGCCGACTGCAGCATCAGAAACGGAGTGATGAGAACCGCGGGGAACATGCGGATGTACTCCATGACGGAGAAGGGACGCGGTTTCCTCGCTTTGAGGCCCGGGATATCGTTAATGGGCTGATGAAAATGCCGGAAGCACCAAACGTGGAACTTGAGAGTCAAGAGGGCCAGCCTGTCCCTGAGGCCGTGTATCGGCAGTCCATGCAGGTCACGGTAAAGGGGGATCCTGTCCTGCCCGTCTATCAGCGTATAGACGGGATCTTTGAAGAACACTGGGTTGTTGTCCTGAAGGGCTCCTGTTTCTTTCCAGATGTTGTGGAGCGGGATGGCGTCAATCGATCCTATGAGCCAGTGGATACCGCCTTCAAATGTATATCCTCTGCGGGTCCAGCTGGTGGATACGCCTCCGGGATTGACGCACTTTTCCAGTATCACTGTTTCGCATCCGGCGCGCCTGGTATATATAGCGGCAGTGAGTCCGGAAATGCCTGCTCCTATTACGATTACTCTCACCATATCGTCCACGATTTCAAGTATCAAATATAACTGTCACACACCCAGCAGAAGGGTCCACACGAGGAAGCGGAGCGTTCTGCCGACGAGGAAGAGAAGGGCCGCAAGCCAGGGATTGGTCTTGTAGAAACCCAGTGCGATGGAAAATATGTCGCCAACTACAGGGACCCAGCTGATCAGGGCCAGCCAGATGCCGTATTTGTCGATATAGACTTTATGCTTCTCCAGTTTGGCGCGGTCAACCTTGAAGAGTTTCTCTATCCAATCCCATCGGCCTATCCAGCCAAGGCCGAAGGTTGTGAGGTTGCCAAGCCAGTTCCCCGCTACGGCAACAGCCAGGCATGCCCATGGGTTGGATGTCATCTGCAGCATCGTAATGTACAGGACATCGGCACTGAAAGGCACCACTGTCGCAGCCAGGAAAGTCCCTATAAACAGGCCCCATAAGCCCCATGCCCCCAGGTCTGGCAGGCGTTCCAAAAGGTCTGTTATGACTATCAAAAATGACATTGCGGCACAATCTGTTTGAAGTCACAAATTTAAGTATTTTTTCCGGGGAAAGAAGTCCTGTGCCTTTGTCGGGGAAAGGGACAATGGGAGAAGAGTATTCCTTACGTCCGCATTTTAGCTTTGAGCCGCTGGCGGGCTTTGGTGACGGAGGCGGGTGAGATTCCCAGCAGGACGGCCTGCTCGGATACGGAGAATTGCAGGTGAGAAAGGATGTATGTACGGATGTCTCCTTTTGTGAGTCCCGGGTATGCTGATTGGAGGGATTCGAAGGTAAGATTGAAGGAATTACGGAGCACGCGTTCCAATTCCACCCATTCTCCGTCCTGGATGTATCGGGGAGCGGCGTGAAGCTGCTCCAGCAGATGGTTTTGTCCCGCCAGCGATTGCATCATGGCATAAGAGTCCACGTCACCGCCGGGGCCTATTCCCGCCCGGGGTACGTATTTTTCCCGTTCGTCGGCTCCGGCGCGGATGACCATCAGGAATGCCCTGACATTTTTGCCGAGGATTTCGCTGGCTTGAGGGATGGTGAGCGGACTTTTCCCGTCGGTGCAGGTAGATGCAAGGCCGATAGCCACCAAAATGAGTTGATAGTAGAGCGTTTCTGCATCTTTTCCATGCAGGCCGAAGGTGCCAGCTATCGCGGAAAGGCACTCCGCCTTGAAACCCACGTGGGAATCAATGTAGTCCTTGTAGGAAGCGGGTTGCGTCCGGGATTCCATAATCATGGAGAATAGATAGGGCTCGTCCATGGCGAACCAGATAAAGGCTATGCCAAAACCTTTGAAAGGAGGATTAAGCGCAAAGCCATCGCCCACCCGTTTCCGATACAGTTTCCGGGCTTCTTCCCGGACAGCGTCCCTGACTCCTTGAATGGATCCGAAAGAAGTGAAGATGGCATTGGCGCCGCAGTCAAGGCGCGTACAAAGGCTGCGGGCCGTAAGGGCCGAAGGACCTCCGAAGCGCACCAGGTCAAGGGCTGCGGAAAGGATCCTTTCTTTTGTGACAGTAACCGGTCTTGCCATAATCGATGTTCCGAATCATTTTCATACAAAAATAAGCAAATGGTGGGAATGTCCAACCAGATTTTGGTAATTATGCGCAATTGTCCACATATTTGTCCATATTAATTTTAATTTCGGAACGCTGGATACGCTAACTTTGCATCCGTAAAAACATGGACAAACGATGAAAAGACTGATTGTTTTGTTAATGCTCACCGGGGTTGCGATTACCGCACTGGCGAAGGGCGACTGGAAGGGAAAAGTGGTGGATGAGAGGGGTGATCCGATTCCATACGCCAACGTGGCCGTGCTCTCCCAGACCGACTCTACCGTAGTATGTGGCGCGGTGACTCAACAGGACGGCACCTTCAATATAGTAACCAGTGAGACGGACGGTATCATGATGGTGGCCATGCTGGGATACAAGACGGTGTACCTGGCGCCCGTGGACGGCGCGGTGATTACCCTGTCCGATGATACGCAGACGCTGGAAGGGGCTGTGGCAAGCGCCGTTATGCCCAAGACAAAGCTCACGGG
>OCVV011355582.1_pt1 | contig 34014 bp, 14 predicted proteins | sample 1539721 | NCBI WGS metagenome assembly OCVV01 (sample SAMN02144230, study PRJEB22623) | gut metagenome | biome: sheep rumen | host: Ovis aries | place: New Zealand | reverse complement strand
ATGGCATCCGACCTAATGGACGACGCTTTTGGGATGTCCGGATACAATCCGGACGCAATGGACAAAGTCATTCAGGCGGACGGCGGACAGGCGGACACCCTTTTTTATAAACTCACACACACGTGTGGGTGTATGTATTTTACGGAAAGGGTGTCAGCCCGTCCGCCTATCAGCCTCTTCCTTCTATATTCCTCTACCGTTTTCGTCCTTTGGATGCGAAGAAATATGAATCAATAATCCAGATATTAGGTTACCAAGCGAGGCCGAGGGTGATGCCGACGCCGTGCTGGAGGTATTGATTAAAAGTGTCGTAATTTGCTTTGGGCTTGAACGCCGGGATCTTCAGGTCATTCTTAGTCCACTGCCAATCCATCGCGTAATGAAGTCCCAGAACCAAGTCCACGGAGTTGAACGGGATACGCCAATCGAGCCCTATACGCGTATCCGTGAGAATAGCAAAGCCCCCATAGATATTTCCCGTCTCCATTGGTCCGGCTCCGGCACTCTGGGTAATCCGCGGAACAAGCATGTACTTGCCCATCTGAATAGGCAGCTGTCCTCCGACATAGAGCCCGAACATGGCTCCGGCGCGGGTTTTGTATCCCAACTTGGTAGCGAAAACCGCGTCCTCGGTCATGGCTTCTTCGATAAGCGCGGTTATCTGCACGCCGGTAGCGATATAACCCCACCAATCATGCCCTACTTGCAGCCCCACCTGCTGGTTCATTCCCAGATAATTGTCATAGACCAGGCGCACATGGTTCATATTATCCATATCCGTCACGATATGCGTTGCGGAGCGCTCGAATTTCTTGGCAGCCTTCCCCTTTTGCGCAATCAGACTGTCGCGCACTGCCAATGTGCGCAGCGCGGGATCAAGCGGCAAATGCCAATCCGTCTCCCTTACATCTTTTTGAACCGAATCCGGCAGATTGCGGAACACATAGAGCCAGTCTTCGCCGGAGAGCGACCGCAGCGGCTCAATCTCCTTACCGGCATCGTTTTTGAACGCTCCCAAGGTAGCGATAAACGCTTGCACGTCTTCTTTTCCGATTGCCAATCCCACTCCTTCGCGATAGAAAGCCTTCCATGTGTTGATGCCCAAGATCTCGTACTTGCCTGCCGCGTTTTTGAGCAAGAGCGGTCCGCCGCTGCTACCGGGATCAATAGAAGCCGTATGTTGGATGATACGCGAAGCGTGCTCGTGACTATTGACATCCACGCGTGCGTTGGAGATGCTTCCGCGCGTGAGTTGCCAGGACGGTTTATTTGCCAACTCGGGAAAACCTGCTGCCACGATAGAGAGATCTTCCTCTATCTCACCGGCATAAAGCGGCAGGGCAATCATCTCACATTCCGAAGGAAGAGCTATCGCCGCCAAGTCCGTTGAAGCAATATTCGTCACATCGCAATGCTCGTAGCGGACGGTCTTTTCATGGAGTTGGAAGATAACAGTTGCTTTCCCGGCATAGCCAACCACATGCAGGTTCGTCAGGATATATTTCTTGCCGTCATGCTCCACGACGACACCCGAACCGAAAGTGCCTTCGTTTTTATAGGCGGTTAACGCCCGCGAAGCACTTCTCATTCCGGCTCTCGCCGTATAGAGGGCGTAGTCGCCCATGAGCGATTTGTCCGCCTCGGAATACTCCGGTACAACGATACAAACACTATGCCGCAAGCCTTGCGCAGAAGCCGGCAGCAGCACACACAGCAGCATAGCTGCCAAATAGAAAATACGTTTCATATCCGGAAAAATTATTCGTCGTCACCCACTACACCATTCGAAACTGAGTCCGTCTTCGTCTCCGGAACGGCTTTTTCTTCCGGCATGGTGTTGTCTTCAGGAATCACTTTTAGCGGCATTTCCGCTTTCTTGTTCCCCGCCATTTCGTCCAAAATATACTGCATATCGGAGCCTTTGAGTTTGCCATTCTTGATAGCCGTAGCGATCTCTTCATTCTCAGCAAACAGTTTCGCTGCCGCTTTCTTCATCGCCGAAAAACTGCCGTTCGCCATCGCCAGTTCAGCCAGTTCCAACTCCGGGCGAACCAGATAATAGAGCGTAGGCGTGTCCGGTCCGTTTCCACCTTTAAACTTCACGAAATACAGGTCGCCTGTCTTCTTGTCTATCTGATAGTTCATCTCGCATTGGAAAATCACCCCCCATGCACTTCCCATCACCGGATTCCCCCATTGATGCTCGCTCTGCATCATCGATTTGCGGGCGTGGACGTAGTACAACACGTGCTTCTTATCCGGGAAATCCTTATGCCAGATCTTGATACCAACGATATTCGCCGCATCTATATCCGTATGACCTTTGTCACCCGCATTCTTTTTGACCCCCAGCTTGCCTTTGCCGACTCGCGGTAACTCCACCTCCGCGTATTCTTCGGAATGTCCGTCCACGAAATACACTTCACCCGGGTAATAATGAGGCGTAAGCAAGCTCATTTGTGTAATAAACTGCGCGTGAAGCGCTACGCCGGCAAAGACTGCAGCCAGAACAAGAAGAAATCTTTTTTTCATAAATTTGAACGTTTTATTAACAATTTGCTGCAAAATTACAACAAATATTTGAAATATGCAAGGATTTAGGCGATAAAATGTAAATTTATTTATATTTTAGGGTCAAAATGCTTGGAATTTGCACAAAAAAAACGCCACCGAAGTGACGTTTTACCTTTGTACATTGTACATTGTTACTTTGTACATTACTTAACGCGGCGCTCCTGGATGCGGGCTTTCTTACCCGTACGCTCGCGGAGGTAATACAGTTTCGAACGACGTACTTTACCGTACTTGTTCACTGTGATGCTCTCAATGAAGGGGCTGTCCATCGGGAAGATACGCTCAACACCAACGTTGCCGCTCATTTTGCGAACCGTGAAGCGCTTCTTGTCGCCGCTACCGTGGATGCAGATGACATCTCCGCGGAACTCCTGTACACGCTCTTTGTTACCCTCTTTAATACGGTAACCTACCGTAATCTGATCACCTGCCTTGAATGCAGGGAACTCTTTTTTCTCGCCGGCAAAAGCTTGCTCAGCTACTTTAATCAAATCCATTTCGTTAACTCATTTTTTATGGATTTCAACAAAACACATCGGGCATTTACTACTATTCGGTCGAACCTATTGCAATCGCCAGAGGCACGATATGTACTTCTCTCATTTGTCATTTGTCATTTGATATTTGACAATTGGCGCAACGAAAAAGCGTGCAAAGTTACTGCTTTTTTTTGAAATGAGCAAATTTTTTTGCAAAAAAATGCTTTTTTATTGATTTTATTTGCTCATACGAAATATTTTTCGTACCTTTGTGCACCGAATATACGCACATGAAGCGTTTTTTGTACATATTAGCCGTTTTGATAGTGAGTCTGCTGTTAGTAGGCACCATGTTGGTTCGTGCCCTGATGAGCGATGAAGTGGAGACGGCGGCGGTACAATTAGTGACGGCGGAGTTCTCGCGCGCGTTAGGCACAGAGGCGCATGTGGGTGCGATAGAATATCGTTTTCCTGCGCGTCTGGCGATCCGGGATGTGTATATCGAGGACCAGCAGCAGGACACGCTGGTGTATGTGGGCGAAGTGTTCGCGCACTTCCGTCCGTTGCCGCTCTATCACGGGGAGATACGTTTCTCGCATGTGCGTCTTTCGGACGTGGTGGCTAATCTGTATCATCTGCCGGACAGCACATGGAACTACAGTTTCCTGACCCGCCGTCTTCCCAAACGCGAGAAGAAAGAACGTGGTCCGCTGCGGAGTCTGATCTCCGTTCAGGACGTGCAGCTGGACCGTATCCGCTTGCGGTACGACGATCTGTTGGCGGAATTGGAATACGCGGACATGGATCTGCATCAGTTGAGCGAGGAGTTGTTAGACGCTCAGATCAGCGAGTTCAAGGCTCAGGTCCGCAAGCGTGGCAACCGTTCGCAGCGTCTGGATATACAGTCCCTGCGGGCACATATGATGCTGAACGACAGCGCCTTTCTGTTCCCTACTCTGACGGCTCAGTTGCCCAACTCTCGTCTGGACATGAGCGGCATAGAGGTGCGTTTTCCGGATGTAGATACGCTCTATCTGAGCCGTTCGGCGCATGAGATCACGTTTGCGCTTGCCTTCCACGAGGCGCAGTTAGTGCCGGCGGACATAGCGTTGTTCGCGCCGCGGCTCAAGGGTCTCAAAAAGCCGGTCGAACTGAGCGGAGCATTGCGGGGCACGCTGGACTCGTTAGGATTCGAAGACATGGCTATCCGCTATAACGGTCACACGATATTGGAAGGCGATGTTTCGGCGGTGGGTCTGCCGGATTTCAATAATCCTCATCTGCGTGCGAACCTGCGCGATGTGAACACAAACGCTTCCAAAATGCAGGATTTCCTTTCGCAGCTGTATAACCGCCCTGTCCGTTTGCCCAAAGAGATACACCGTTTGGGCGACATCCATTACCGTGGTATCGCGGAAGGGCGTTTGCACGATCTGACGCTGCACGGCGCCTTCCGGACGGCTTTGGGTACGATCACGACAGACGGTTCGTTCCGCTCCGATTCGTTATTCGAGCACATGGACTATGACGCGAAGATCGTAGGCCGCAAGTTCCGCTTAGGGCGGTTGCTGAACCAGCCGAAGATCGGTTCGCTGACCTTGGATTTTCAGTCGCGCGGCGAGATTAACGACGGCGTGGTGGAAGGAGACGTGAAGGCGCACCTGCGGCAGTTCACCTATAACGGATATACGTACGAGGACCTGCGTATCGACGGTCATTATGCGCCGAAGCACTACAAGGGTCGGTTCCGGATCCGTGATCCGCACATGGACATGGCGTTCGACGGCGTAGTGAACCTGCGCGACGAGGATCCCGAGATCAATTTTAACCTGCGGTGCAAGAATTTTGCGACTCATCCGCTGATAGACAAGGACTCGCAGTTCGGTTTGACGTCCTCTTTCGCGATGGCGGTTGACCTGAGCGGCAGCAAGCCGGATGAGATGTCGGGATATCTGGTGATCGACTCGCTTTATGTAGGGACAGCGCGGGACTCGGTTCTTATGCGCCAGCTGTCGCTGTTCGCCGCCGCCGAGCCGAATGGTACGAAGTCGATCACGCTACGTTCGGACTATCTCTCCGCGCAATGCGACGGTCTGTTCCGTTACGGCGATGTGGTACCGGCGATGCAGGCGATGCTGCATCATTACCTGCCGACAGCCGTTGCGGCACCTGCCAAGTCGTGGCAGCCTGTGACGCTCTCGCTGCGGGCTAACGGCGAGCGTTTGCGGGATGTACAGCGGCTGTTCGTAGCACCGATCACGCTGTCGGACCACCCTACTCTGCGCGCCGAGGCGACAGTCCGGGCGGACAAAGAGCCGTTTGTGGATGTACGCTTCTTTGCCCCGGGCGTACGCGCCGGCAACACTCCGCTGCACGACCTGACGCTCACGCTGAGCACGATCACGCGCCGCGACTCGTCAGCTACCAAAGGCAGTACGGCGCTGACGTTCAACGCCTCGACGGAAGCGATGCAGATGCAGACTCTGATTTCGATGTTGGCGTATAACGATACACTCCTTTCGCACGTCACGCTCCGCCAGCACTCGCAGTTGCAGGAGTTGCTGCCGGAAGGCTGGCAACACCTCACGCCTCGCGAGTTGCAACGGGCTCTGGCGGAGGACATGACGCTGACGCATCGAGAGCGGCTGAAAGCATTAGTAGCAGCACAGCGGGCAGGTAACTACGGCGGCGATCTGAAGTGCGTCACTCATTTCACCAAATACAACAAGAAACCGCTGATAGACATGCATTTCATGCCCGGCACGCTTCTGTTGCGCGACTCCGTCTATTCCTTGGGCGAAAGCCGCGTGACATACTGCGGGGCAGACAAATCCGTGCAGATAGACCATTTCTCGTTTGAAGGCGGCGGCCAACATCTCCGCGCCAACGGTGTTGCTTCCCGGCGGGCAAGCGACACGCTGTCGGTGGATCTCAAACGCGTGAATGCGGCATATGTAGTACCGTTCTTCCTGCCGGTGCAGGCGATCATGTTCAACGGCTATCTCACCGGACAGGCGGACATCACTTCGCTGTTCAAACATCCGCTGGTGGAGACGCAGATTCATGTTGATTCGATGGGTCTGAACAACTGCTATTTCGGCGAAGCGGACGTGGATCTGCATGTGGATGACTCGCTGTATTTCCACGCCGATGTGATGCGGGGTGTACGCAAGACGGTCAACTTAGACGGTGTAGCCAAATTCGGCAAGAACCCGACATGGTGTCTGGACATGATGGCGGACTCCGTGCCTTTGCAGTTCATCAACCACTGGACCTCGGTGGTGTTGCGCGACATGGACGGTTCGGGTAACGGCCGGGTGGTAGTAGGCGGCAGCAAGAAGAAAGGCGTGTATGTGCTCCTGCGATGCGAGGCGCATAACGCTTCTTTCACGCTCCCATGGACCGATGTGCGCTATACCATTCCGTCGGACACGATCGTCATGGACACAATGGCTATTCTCTTCCCGGAAGTACATGCCCGTGACGCAGAAGGCAACCCGGTGCTCGTGAACGGCGGTATCTATCACGAGCAGTTCAAGAACTACGTGCTGGATCTGCATGTGGATGCGGAACACGCGCTGGTGTTTAACAAGAACACCGCCGGCGAGATGGTCCGCGGGCATGTGTTCGCCGACGGACATGTGGACGTGACCGGACCGCAGACCGACATCATCGTTTCCGCGACCGCCAAGACGACCAAGAACTCCTCTTTCCGGCTCAGTCTGGACAAGATCAACAACGCCGAGGAGTCGAATTTCATCCATTTTGTGGAGCACCCGGACACGACCTCCCGAGACACGGTTATCGAGACCGATCTGGACAATATCGACCTCAAGCGTGTGGCGAAAATAGACAGCACTATATTCCGGCGCGTAGGCGGCTGTCTGCTCAAACTGAATATCGACATCAACCCGCAGCTGCTCTTCCAGCTCGTTCTGGGCGAGCGCAACGGCGATGTGCTGCAAGGTCGGGGTAACGGCGCTTTGCAGTTGGCGTTCGATACCCGTTCGTCCTATGTGTCGCTCTTAGGTTCGTACGATATAGACCAAGGCTCGATGTCCTACACCGTAGGAAACGTCATCCGCAAAGAGTTCACCGTGGGTCAAGGCTCCACGATCTCGTTCTCCGGCGATGCGACGAACCCGCAGCTGAACGTGACCGCCAAATACCGCGTGACGGCGAACCTGCGTGACCTCTTCGGCGACGAGGCGGAGCAGCTGACGGTAGCGCGGACGAACATACCCGTTCTGACGTGTCTGCACATGAGCGGCACGCTGCGGAGCCCTATTCTGTCCTTCTCGTTAGAGCTCCCGCTGTCCGACCAGACGATTCAGCAGCAAGTGCGACAAGTGATCAACACGGACGAGATGCTGATGAGGCAGGTTATTTATCTGTTAGTGTTCGGCCGTTTCTTCACGCCGGACTACATGTCCAACTCGCAGTACGCGACGCTGAACTCCACCTATTCGCTGCTGTCCTCCACCGTGACGAGCCAGATCAACGCCTGGCTATCCAAACTGACGAACATGCTGACCCTCGGCGTGGCGATCCGGACGGACCAAGGCAACACCGGTACGAGTCAGGAATATGAGGCGCAGTTCCAGTTGCAACCGGTGGACAGGCTGGTAATCAACGGTAACTTCGGCTATCGCTATAACGATATTTCCAACCAGCCGTTCTTCGGCGACCTCGATGTGGAAGTGCTGCTGACCGAAGACGGCCAGTGGCGCATCAAAGGCTATACCCACACCGTGGACAAGTACTCGCTCCGTCAAGCCTCCACTGTGCAAGGTGTCGGATTCATGTGGAAGAAAGAGTTTTAACAAAAACAGCGCCGTAATTCACGACGCTGTTTTTGTTTGTTTGAGATTGTTTGAGATTGTTTGAAGTTGTTTGAAATAGTTTGAGAGATTCCTTTTCAAACCAAGCACGTAGTGCTCAAACCACCTTAGTGTCTCTCGGGACGGGGGCCACGGCGCTCAGGACGCGGGCCTCTGTCGAGACGAGCTCCATCCGGATTGCTGTTGCGGTCTCCACGCGGTGCACGGGCAGGACGCTCCGGCTCTACGTAGCCTTCGGGTTTCTCTTTGAGCGCTTTGGCGGAGAGACGGAACTTACCGGTCTTCGGATCTACCTCCAGCAGTTTGATGCGGATGTGGTCACCCTCTTTGATGCCGGTCTCTTCCATGGTCTCATAACGCTTCCAATCGATCTCGGAGATATGCAGCAGACCTTCCTTACCCGGCATGAACTCTACGAAGCAGCCGTACGGCATGAGGCTCTTAACGACAGAGTCATATACCTCGCCAACCTCCGGCAGAGCAACAATCGCTTTGATCTTCGCGATAGCAGCTGCCATCTGTTCGCCGTTGTTGGATGCTACCTCTACCTTGCCGCCCTTCTCATCTTCGTCAATGGAGATGACAGCTCCGGTCTCAGCCTGGATGCCTTGGATGATCTTACCGCCCGGGCCAATGACAGCACCGATCATATCTTTCGGGATATAGAAAGAGGTGATACGCGGTGCGTGCGGTTTGAGGTCAGCACGCGGAGCAGGCATGCACTCGAGGATCTTACCGAGGATGTACATACGTGCCTCGTGCGCCTGTGCGAGCGCGTTCTCTAATATTTCGTATGAAAGACCATCTACCTTGATATCCATCTGGCAAGCGGTCAGACCGTCCTTCGTACCGGTGGTCTTGAAGTCCATGTCGCCGAGGTGGTCCTCATCGCCGAGGATATCGCTCAGGATTGCGTAGTTCTTACCTTGGTTCTCGGAGATCAGACCCATCGCGATACCGGAAACGGGTTTCTTCATCGGAACACCGGCGTCCATGAGGGCGAGCGTACCCGCGCAAACGGTAGCCATCGAGCTGGAACCGTTGGACTCGAGGATGTCCGAAACGACACGTACGGTATAAGGGAAGTCCTCCGGAATCATGTTCTTCAGCGCACGGCAAGCGAGGTTACCGTGACCGATCTCACGACGTCCTACACCGCGAGCGGCTTTTGCCTCACCCGTCGAGAAGGGCGGGAAGTTATAGTGCAGGAGGAACTTATCGGTGCCTTGGATCAGCGCCTCGTCCACGATCTTCTCATCGCGGCTGGTACCGAGGGTAACGGTAGAGAGCGACTGTGTCTCGCCACGGGTGAAGATAGAGGATCCGTGAGGGCCGGGCAGGTAACCTACCTCACACCAGATCGGACGGATCTCCGTGGTCTTACGGCCGTCGAGACGCTTGCCCTCATCGAGCACCGCGCGACGCATAGCCTCTTTCTCTACATCATGATAGTAGCGATCTACAAGCGCTGCCACCTCATCGATATCGATGCCTAACGCCTCAGCGCGGGCTGCCATGTAGTCTGCTTTCTCGGCTTTGAAGTCCTCGCGGATCTGGGTGAACATCTCCTCGCGGTGATGTTTGTCGGTGTCAGCTGCGGTAGCCTGCGCATAAGCGCGAGCGTAGGAGAAGTCATGAACTGCCTGTTTCAATTCCTCATCATTTACCTCATGGCAGTACTCACGTTTCACCTCTTTGCCGTACGCTTTCATCATCTCGTTGATAGCCAGACACTGCGGTTTGATAGCCTCGTGCGCTGCTTTGATAGCCTCCAGCATAACGGACTCCGGCACCTCTTTCATCTCGCCCTCGACCATCATGATGTTGTCATACGTAGCAGCCACCATCAGTTCGAGGTCAGCGTGCTCGCATTGCTCGAAGGTCGGGTTGATCACCATCTGACCGTTCACACGCGCTACGCGTACTTCGCTCACCGGACCCTCGAAAGGAATATCCGAGCAAGCGAGTGCTGCACCTGCTGCGAGACCGGCAATGCTCTCCGGCATGTCGATTCCGTCAGCCGAATACATCGTGACGTTAACGAAGGTCTCTGCGTGATAGTTAGAAGGGAAGAGGGGACGAAGGGCACGGTCGATGAGACGTGCGATCAGGATTTCATAATCCGATGCTTTGCCCTCGCGGCGGGTAAAACCGCCCGGGAAGCGTCCTGCGGACGCAAATTTCTCTTTGTACTCTACGGTCAAGGGCATAAAATCTGTGCCCGGTACCGCATCTTTGGCGGAGCAGACAGTAGCTAAAATCATCGTGTTGCCGAGGGTCGCCATCACTGCGCCATCGGCCTGTTTAGCCAATTTGCCTGTCTCCAGTTTGATCACTCGTCCATCGGGGAGAGCGATTTCTTTGGTTACAATATTCATCTTACATCATTTTTGTTTGATTGTTGTTTGACGTTGTTTGATGCTTCGCGTTTGATTTCACAACCACCACAAACCATTTAAACTATTTCAAACTATATCAAACCAGTTATATATATGGCCGCCGTTTGCGACCTGTTAATTATTAAGACCCATAAAAAGTCGCGCAAAGGTACTACTTTTTTTTGACATACGCAAGAGAAATTTTCGTTTTGCACGCAAAAAGGGACATTTCACACAAAAAAGAGCACCGAACGTGCTCTTTTTTGGTAATATGCGCTATTTTTACAGCATTGCAGCAACTCGCTGATCCAAAGCATGACTGATAAACGCATTGATAGACTCTCCGGCTTGTTTAGACAAAGCAGCTATACGGCTGTGCGTCTCGGGTTTGATACGGATATTCAGTTGTCCGGAATAACTCTTGTGCGGTTCCAAGCCTTCTTCTATGCAGTATGCCACATAGTCATCAACCGCTTCATGAAAGGCCTCCGTCAGCTCGTGCACACTCTCACCTTCAAAGTTCACCAAACCGTCTATGCCTTCAATCTTTCCGTAAAAGCAGCCATCCTTCTCGGAGAAATTCACCGTTCCGAGATAACCTTTATAACTGATTGTATTCATAATTCCTCCTATTTCAAATATCCTTTGGATTGTAATTCTTCTAAAATTTGCCGCAAGGCATACATCTTAACGATGTTCCCCGGATGTGGTTTATGGAGCATTATCGGACGCCCTTCTTTGTCTTTAAAGATAACACGCGAACCTGACGTTTTCCCTTTGTTCGATTTCATATAACCGAAAATGGCCAGTAAGCGTTCGAGTTCGTCAAAAGTGAAGTCAGAAGGAAGCGTCAAGAACCGCTCGACTAATTTATCTTTTGTACTCATATTACAAATTTTGTGCAAAGGTAACTATTTTTTAGTTACAATCCAAATTTTTTACTTAAAATCGTCTGTTTTTCTTCATTTTTTCGCGAATAGTACAAAAAAGAGCACCGAACGTGCTCTTTTTTGCTACTGTTTTTCCCGTTGGGAAGTTAATATGCCGTTTCTACAAGGCGTTGAGGTGAATTACTCTTTCCCGGTTCTGATGCTGTTGGGGAGCCAAGAAGCATTAATGAACTCATGGAACTAAGTCCCACTACCTTCATTTCAGGTTGTATATAATTTTTCTTTTCCATAATACTTGTTATTTTGCTGTTTACGTTATTTAACCGCTTTTCCGGTGACGTCATAGAGTTGTGCATCGCGGAGGATGTACACATGGTCATTGAGGATCACCTTCTGACAATTGTGAATTGTGGATTGTGAATTGTCAATTGTCTCCACGCCGGTAGTCACTTGCGGAGCTTTGCAAACAAGCATCAAGCCGTAGCCGTTGTTCTGACCCTTGTCGAACTCTGCCTCATAAGGCGACATCGTCAGATCCCAAATGATGTTACCGTCCTTGGTCAAGTACAGACTTGCATCCTCGCGCTCTGCCGGAACGCTGATGGTATATATACCTGCTTGCGGAGCATAGAGTTCAAGCGCCACTTCGGCTTGATTGTTCACCATCGGAGCATGAACCATACAGAGCTTGGTGTTGTAAGCCTTACCGAAGATCTGTGCCACCTTCGGCGTATTGGTCATGGTCATCTTCACAAGGTCTTTGCCTGTCTCGTAGGTATTGAGTGCATCCTCGGAAGCCGAGATATAGAGTTTGTCGGTGTATTCTTCGTTTCCGAAGCGAACCTTGATACTCTCGATAGCCTTCGCCGGAGTGCGAGCCGGAGCATAATTAGCATTTCCACTGGCAGCACCGAACGTCATAGTGACATTTTCAGTAGCTTGGATGAAGAACGGAGTACCTACTACGAAGTTTGTCTCATTTTCATTAAATGCCTCGTAGGTATAACTTTCCGGATTAAGCACTTGCGCTTTGTAAGCCACCTGACCGTACATCAGCGTCGGGTTACCTACACCGTTCCAACCATTGTCGTTGCCGCTGGTCGAGCTTGCATATTTATACAACGCTTTCGTGTTGCCCGCTACGAGAGCACCATTAGCTGTTTTCTTGAAGCGGTAGGTTGCGCGTTCGCCGTCAACGGTCATCAGGTAGAACGTACCCGGTACCAGTACGCCGCGGTATTTCTTCCAGCCGTATTTGCCTTGCGCACGGATGTCTCCGTGGTAATCCATGATAGCGTAGTTCACTTCGTTGGTCAGTTTCTCGCCGGTTGCCGCGTCGAAGATACCGTTCAGCGCGTCAACAGGGAACGGAACGGTGAACGCATGCCATTGTGCAGCGCGTTTGCCTGCTGCACCCAGCGTAATGTCGATATAAGCCTCAGCCGCCTCGAAGTTCGATTCCGTTGCGCCGTTTAACTGACCGGAGTTACCACTTGCCATCGTTGTCTCGATAGTGAACGTACCAACGACTGTCAGTTTGTTGCTGTTGCTTAACGTCACCTTACCACCATTCTCAACCGTCAGATTGTCAAGAGTGCGGTCCTCATCTACGGTCAGCGTCTTTTCATTCTTAACCACAATCTCCGTCACGGTTGCAGGCAGGTCGTTGATATCCACGTTAGCGGTCGGCGTCACTTTCCAGCAAGGCTCAAGCGTTTTGGCTGCGCTTACTACCACCTCGTCGCCTACGCCATATACATTCTCGCCATCCGTCCACTTGCTGAGGAACTCATAGTTTGCTGGATAATCGGTTGGAGCATCTGCTTCGGTCAGTATGAATGAACTTCCCTCAACAACTTTATCTGTAGTCTTAGCCGAACCATCATAGTTCTTAATTGTAAGCGTGTAAACGATAGCCTCTTTCGCGTAGATAGCAACATCTGTTTGATCACTGCTATAAACCGTGAAGCGCGGACTTGAAGAGTTGTATTGCAGACTATAGGAGCTATTCGTCACATTCTTAATAGTCGGCGTACCACCGGCAGAATATGTTATAGTCCATGTGTCAGCAACCGTTGTACTATATTCTAATTTCTTATCGCTCTTATATTTCAAATACTTACCATCTGAAATCAGCGTATAGGCACCACTTCTACCTCCTAATTCAAATACCGTTACAGGCTCATTAATAAGCGTAATTATGTTGCTTACTTCTGCTGGAATATCTACCGAAGCCAGGATATTATCACTTAAAGCACCTGCTGCTGAATTTGCACTCGAAGCCTTGATAATAAACTGCTGCCCGATTGCCAAACCATCAGCACTGGTCACTTTGTTATACTCTACAGGATAACCCTTCATGTAAGTAGCGTTCGCAGTTGCCTCCAAGCTACCAATAGTTGCTTTTGCATAAATAGTAGCTGTCTCGGTTAGTGTCAGCGCTTCTGTATAATCCGTGTAGTTCTCTCCGTCGTACGAATACTGAAGTGCAAAACCTTCCGTACCACTCATATCGTGAGAGATTGTAACCGTCTGCTCATCCACGAAGACACAGCTTGCAGTCATCGTCGGAGCATCGATCTCTGTTACAATAGTATATGACTTCGAAACTACAGAACTATAATCGTCTTCATCGCTGTCATAAGCTTTAGCAGAGAGTGTGACTTCACCGGCTTGATCCAATGCAACGGGAGCTGTGTACTCTGTCCACGTATTGCCATCCAGACTATAGAATATCTGTTTGCTTTGCGATTGAGTGATTGTTGCGTTCTGAGCGCCGTAATATGTAGCCTCTGCCAACTCAATCTCCGGACGAGCAACATTCGAAGGAACAAAACGATAATCTTTATAGTCCTCATCACCTTGCTTAATCATTACTTCATCCAAGAAGAAACGGTTGTTAGAAGCATTTTGAGCTTCGAACTTGATTTTTACGGTACCGGTAGCTTCGGTCACATCAATGGAGTAAGTAGTCCAAGCACCCTTTGTTAGCGTTACAGAAGAGATTGCTGCATCGTTCTGCTTCAACGTCGCTCCGGTTGCAGATATATTCAATGTGGTTCCTTCACTATTGCTATCCCAAGCACCCGCCTTGAAAATTAGTGTTGCTGAACCGGTAAGCGAGAAGGATGGTGTTTCGGCAGAACCCTTTTTGCTTCCAGTTCCGAATTTTACACAAGCATTAGCGCCACCTTCATTCGCAAATGTCCAACCATTGTTATCTGTATTCACAGTACTAGATGCGATGGTTCCACTCCAATTATCATCATTACCACCGGTTCCTTCACAGCCATCAAATGTCTCTTTGAAGAGCGGCGCATTAACTTGAGCAAATACAGCCTTGAACTCAGTTGCCTTAGCCATTACGTCATTATTAGCAGCCCAGTTAATACCCTGACCATTCTTTGCAATAGTTGCGTCGCTTGTCCAGCCTATAAACACGTAGCCTGCGCCAAAAGCCTCCGGCACATCAGGAGCACTCGGCAATACCAAGAGATACTTCTCTTCGTTATTGATATAGATTTTGCTCGTCGTCGTTGCACCTGCTACCTTCCAACTCATCGTCAGGCTCGGACGCTCATTGACCGTTACCGCTTGGGTTGTCGTCTTGGTAACATCTTCGTGCGTGTAAGAGAGTGTCACGGAAGTGATGCTTGTGGCATCAAGCAGAGACGGACTAACCGTGTAATCCTCGGCATTCAATGTCTCAACAATCTTATCTGCACCTGTTCCCCAAGTAGCAGAAACTTCCATGCCTGTCTTGTCGAATGTTGCACCTTCAAGGTAAGTTGTGGTGGCCGGTGCGTTTGTAACTGCTATCAAGGTCAACTCATAAACTGCAATCGTTTGCTCCGCAGTCTTAGTCGTTTCGCCTTCGGTATAAGAAACAGTGAACTTGTTGTTAGATGCAGCCAAAGCCTCATCAGCCAAATCAACAGTATATTTGTCGCTGCTGAGTGTACGCACGCGGCTGTCGCTATAAGTAGCCTTAACAACCATACCCGTCAAATCCAATGCCTCACCTTTCTTGTAAACCGTCTTCGTCGGAGCAGTTGTAATCTCAATACCGCTCAAGGTAGCAATATTCGTTACATAGTCCGAAATAGTAAGACTTTGCTTATACAAAGAAATTGCTTTATAATAATCTCCCGTATAAGTGGTAGATTTATAATAGCGGAAACGTGTTTGACCAGTCGTTGTGTTGAAACGCAAATAAGATGAACTATTTACAAACATCAATCCATAAGTAGCATCCCATGTGATACTATTTGCTTGCGCAGTTTCTTGGAAATTTAATCCGTTACTTGAACTACCTTGCAGATACTTACCATTATTCGTTCCTCCATTGACTTTGATAGAATAATTGGTTGTTTCCGCAATTGGGGCAATTGTAATGGTCACGCCGCCTGTGGGAACTTTTGCTATGCTATTTGATTTGATCGTAGCCGTTACATAGTCATTTGCAGCATCTGTTCCATTGAATACATAAGCTTGGGTTGCACTATTATCATAGGCCAAGATGTACTCACCGCTCCAGTCTCCCAATGCAGAAGTCACTTTTACGTAACCATTATCTTCTACATCTGCAAACACAGCATAATAGGTCTTGTCTGTCGTAGCAGTTGCCGCAGTAACGAATGTCGGAGCAACGTCAGAAGCATAAGAACTTGCCTCAATCCAGCCCATAAACTTCTTATCGGTGGTCGGGAATGCGCTTGCGGCAGTAATAGCAGTAGCGTCCGGGAAGACAATAGCCGTGCCCTCTAACTGATCAGCCAGTTTTAGCGCCTCAACCTTTGCTCCATTTACGCTAAACTCAATGTTATATGTCGGAATAGCCTCCCAAACAGCGTACAATGTAGCATCTGCTGTTACATTTACTATTGTCGTTTGTGCCGTAGTAGCCGTGTTGCTGGTGTTCCAACCGATGAAGTTGTAGCCAGTACGGGTCAAAGTAGCATCTGAAACAGTATAATCCTCGCCATCTACTACTATTGCATTAGCAGGCAGCGAACCCGTTACCTCATCTTCCGTGTTCTTATTATAAGAAATAGTGTGTTTTACAATCTGCTTCGTAACCCACTCCGTAGATGCAGACTGCTGCTTGAACAGATAAATCGGTGCATCTTGAGCGGTATAATAACTAAAGTAATCTTTGCCTGAGTCATCATAGTACTCAATTTGCTTATTATTTGTGAGCGAGGATGTTGTGAATGTCCAAGCACCCGTTGATACAGAGTAGGTATATTCTTCTCCGGAGTTGTCTGTCAATGTAAAGTTCGTATGTGTATTATTCACCACTGCAGACATATACTTGCTATTTCCAACATTTTGGAATTGTACCTTGCTGTCTGCAACCGTTGCTTTCCATACCTCGCTGTTATCGGGAGCAGAAATAACATCTTCTGCAAACTTACTTGTCACATCTACTTTATTCAAATTGTAGCCACTCATAGCACCAGTAGCAGCATAGTACTTGCTTTCAGCTGCATCCCATGCCGCAATCACGTACTTGCAGTTATTGACCATATCGTCGGTAGTAGTCACCTTCTCGTAACTATTCACCGGTTGCGGAGCATTGGCAAACACAGCATGATACTCTGCATTAGCTGTAATAGCGTCGCTTGCGCTCTTCAAAGTCGGAGCACTGGTAGCTATTCCATCTATAGCCTCTGCCCAACCGATAAAATTAGGATAGTCATCATCGAATTTAGTCGGATTAGACGGGAATGTTACTGTTCCACCAACATACGTGATTTGAGTATCATATGTCACATTATTACGCTTGAAAGTCACGGTTACCATTTGACGGATATCAGCCGTAACGGTAACCACCGCTGCAGGCATGGTGAAAGAAGCACCTGTTGCACTTGTCGGATTAGTAACCTCAACAGGATTTCCGCCTGCTGTTACTGTCCAACCGAAGAACTGGTAACCTTCGTCTATATCCGTACAAGACAATGTAATGTTTGTATTGGCGAGAGCCGATGTTACAGAACTCGTCACAGTAGCTTTGTCCGTTGACGTAATATTAATCGCCATCGGAACGCTATTCTCTTCAAATGTAGCAGAAATAGTTACATCCGCTTCTGGCATGGTGAATGTAGTAGAAGCAACATCTTGTGCCGTCCCATTTACACTCCATGAAGCCAAGTGATAGCCTGCACCGGCGGCAGAAGGATTTACGGTCAAAGTAACATTATCACCTGCGCAAGCCGTTGTCGGGCTAACCGTAATTGTTCCGTTTGTAAGACTGCCAACAGAAACCGTATATTTGCTGGTCTCGAAGTTTACAGAACTCTCCTGACCGAACTCGCAATAACTACCGCTTCCCTTAGCACGCAAGTATGCTGTATATTCCGTTCCGCAAGTCAAACCATTTACGGTTACACCGGTAGAAGTGGTCAAATCGTCCTTTGCGACATCTGTCCAATCGTTATAATTGCTGCTTCCTTCAACCTTTAGTTGGTATGCGTCTGCATTAGCTGCATCGCTATATGCACTCTCTAACTTAACTACCGCACTTGTCTGGCTCGGCGTCGTAACCGACCCATTTATTGAGGCCAGTGGTGAACAGCAAGTAGTTGCGTAATTAGAATAGGTAGTTCCTCCTCCTGTAGTATAGTTCACTACAATTGAATTGATGCGGGATTGAGCACCTTGAACGAGGGTAATCGCCGTGGTTCCATCGGTAGGCGTTATTGTTATAGTGCTACCGGAGACACTTTTGGTACAATTACTAATCGAACTTCCTCCTAATGCAGAAGCATAAGAGTTTGAGTTCGCAGTTACAACTATCGAAGAAATTGTCGTGCCAGAGGCTGGAGTAAATTCCAATGAGTGGTATTGGTATGCGCGAATTTCGGCATAATTCAAAGGAACAGCACTACTACTAGTGTTTTTGTATTGAGTCATAATAAATGCATCTGCTGTCCATGTGGCTTTATTTGTTCCTGACACTCCTGTAATATGGCCGGCACTATAATATGTTGATGAAGAACTAGAAACTAATGTTTTAGAACCATTAGAAGAACCACCACCACTTGCCGTTGCAAAAACAGCATAATATGTTGTTCCATTGACCGGAATAGATTTTCCACTTACGGACGTAAATAAATCAGCGGGTGCGTTACCTTCTCCATCTATAGGAGTGGCAGTCCAACCTACGAACACTTTACCGCCCGGGCAATACGAAGCGGCAGATGGAGTACCCGGGTCAGTTAATGCAGTTCCTGCATAGTTTGTTTGTGTATTGAAAGAAGAATTGCTTCCTGCTACCCAAGTAACAGTATAAGTAGGGTCGGCTGCAAATGTAACGCCTATTGTAGTACTAATGTTTGAGCCCTTTGTGTATGTGATTGTATAATTGCCACTTGCATCAGGACCTGAGACACTTGTACTATTAGAGGCCGTTACTTCATCAACATGGTAATGCGTGTTTGCTGATGGAATTAGTACAATTGTCGCGTTAGCGTCACAGTTATCTACTTTTCCGTTATTGTCAATTGTTGCACCACTTGTTGATCCTGCTTTCAAAGTATAAGAACCGTTAGATGCAGAAGATTTGGTAACAGTAACTTTTTTGTCACAAGAAGCTGATAATTTGTAAAGATATACAGGATCTTGCCCAGAAGAATAGCATGCAAATAAATCACTACTATTGTATCTAAGCTTTTTCCTGCTTGTATGAGGGTTTAGATTGATCACTGCCTCATTACTGGAAAAAGAAATTGTACCTGTTGTAGATGTTGAAATAACACGACAATAGTTATTATTACCAGACGCAGCAGAGGCTAAATAACCTGCCGTTCCTGCATAGTTGTCAGTATGGAATGTCCATGCACCACTCGACCCTCCTAATGTAAAGGTCATAATGATACTATTAGAAGCAACCGAAATTTTACTAGATGATACAGTTGCATCAACTGTTTTTCGGTTATTATTATTTGATACATTCGATATACATTTAACAGACCCGGATGTTCCATTTGCAATAATGTAGTGAGCATTTGCTTCCAAGTCGCTTGTTGATGTGCATAGAACATATGTTCCACTTGCAATTGTTCCCCACATCTGCCCAACACCTAACAGCAGCACAAAAAGGAGGGAAAAAAGTTTGCGAGGGGAGACCGATGAAGCTCCGATGCAAAGCCGGTTCATTCCCGATCCGTTTTCGGAAGATAACGACCTAAATGATAAAAAGTTTAAATGTTTCATAATGTTTGTTATTTTAGTTAATTTAATTTTGCTCATCTAAAAATTTGCTCTGTCAGTTTTGTCATTATTGTCAGTTTCTCATCGCAAACTGACAAAACTGTCAATACTGACATGCGATTTTTTGCACTGAGAAATAATCGTTCTCATTTTTGAGATAAGAATTTTGAGAATTTTGAGAAAATTACCATTCAAATTCTCACATTTCTCACTTTTCTCATGTAAATTTTTGCATGGCGATATTGACGTTTTTGGCGATATCGCCAATATCGCCACTTTCGCCAGTACATTTTTTCACTCTTTTTTGGATCATTTTTGGCTCTTTTGGACTATCAACATCCTTCAAAACGTTAGTGATTCCTTAGATATTACTTAGTTATTCCTTAATCATTGCCCTTACAACTACCTAACGTCATCCTACTCATCCCTTCATCTCTTCACCCGTTAATTTTATTCTTACCATATACCTTAGTGCTTTGCGGAGCACTCAAATTTCCGCAAAACGTACATTGACATATTCGGACGCCGCCTTGGCAAGCCAATTCCCCCGAATGCGGGGAGGCGGCTTATCACATTTGCCTTGGCTTGCGCCGGATAACATATTTTCGTTCATAGTTCATTTGTGCAAGCACATGTTCTATTAACGAAACTACGTCTGCAGACCACTGTCTGCCGGCAAATATGACCTTTGACATATTGAAAAAGACTGAGCAAGACATTTCATCGTGTCCATAGGACTAAGAAATGCGTTTGGGCAAATAAAAACTGACACGGAACAATGTTCTTAAGAAGAATGTCTTGCGAACTGTACCTCCATATTACCAAATTTTTAGGCATAAAAGTTTAATATGGTTAACATTTTTGTGTTAAATTTGTTAAATCTAATTAAACAAATCCTGCCTTATTTGTTTAGTGAGCCCAGTTTATAATACAATTTTACTACTATCAGTCTTTTCAATATTTCAAAGATCGCTTTGCGTGGATTAGAGTGCCCGCGGGCACTAAGGTATGTTTGATGTTTGAAAACGACTGATAACAAGAAATCAGACACGACTTTTGCCGTGTCTGACTGATAAACAGGAAGGGGATGTTTTTGTTACTCTAAAGTTCTGAGCCAAACCGCCATGAAGCGGTCATATACAATGTAGCCTTCTTCTGTGGGGTACAGGTATTCGTCTTCTACCAAAGAGGCTAATGCCCGTTGCACACTGCTTGCAGAACGAAGATAGTACTTTTTGACAAACTCACCGGAGGTTGGTTGTTTAACCACACCTTCTGACGCAACGGCTCGCAATAAGACAGCCTGCACTTGTGTCAAATGGTGGTATTGCTTCTTGTAATCATCTTCTTCAGAACGGATAATAGCTACGATGGTTTGTTGCACAACCGTTTCCGTCACCTCCACATCCGAAAGCCGGAACAGACGATGCAGAATAGCCTGCACATACCATGTAACCCCACCTACTAACTCATAGATATAATGAAATATATCCTTGGAAAGTTGCACTTTCTTCTGATCCAGGAAGTGACGGGCAAAGGTATAATATTTGTCTTCTTCCAACGAGCCGAGGTGCATTCGCTCCGTGCTACGATAGAAAGGATGTTTCGGAGAAGAGAACATCAGATCCATTACGTGTTGTTTGCTCCCAGAAAAGATAAAATGCACATTATGAATTCGTTCCAACAACGATCGCAAGAGGGCTTCTACATTATCCTCCGGGTATTCGCCTATTTGTTGAAACTCATCCAAAGCGATGTAACATTCCACTTTAGATTGAGCTATATAGGCAAAAATCTCTTCTAAGGTGTGTTGCGAATTTTGAGGTGCGAAGGACAAACTCATCTGAGGCAGGTTGGTATACGGATCGACTCCGAAAGTCAATTGGGCACTACGGAAGAACTTCGTCACAAACCCTTCCGCTTTTTGAATAGGTGAGTCCAGTTGACCAATAATCGTCTTACCTAACAATGTAACAAAATCAGCCAGTGAACGTGTGGGATACAAGTCAATATAGAAACATTGCAAATCACTATTATGCTCCTTCATATAATAGAAGGTATGGTGAATCAATCCCGATTTACCTATTCTACGCGGACTAATCAGAGTTATATTGGTACCATTGCGCATGGATTCCATTAACTGCTGTGTTTCATCCTCGCGATCGCAGAAATACTGCGGTCCCTCATACCCATACAAAAGAAAAGGATTCTCAATCATATTTTGCTAATTTAGCATTACGCATTTTGCGTTACGCACTTTGCATAATTTGTTTTTCGCTGCAAAGGTACTGCTTTTTTTTGACATATGCAAATCTTTGCGCGAAAAAATGCTATTTATCAGTCATTTTCAGTACGTCAATGTTCACTTTGCGTGGATTAGAGTGCCCGCGGGCACTAAGGTATGTTTGATGTGTTATGTTTGATGTGTTATGTTTGATGTCTGATGAGTTAGGGGTTAGGGGTTGTCATGTTAGATGTGATGAAGCGGCGGAGGGTGCTGCGGTTGCAATGAAGGCGGCGGGCTATTTCACGCTGGGACGTACCGCGGGAGAGCGAGAGGCGGATATAGGTCTCATGGCGGAAAAGAGGATGCGCCTCTTTGCGCGTGCGGCTGCCTTTGGGGCGACCGATGGGTTTACCTTCCGCTTTGAGTCGCGCGAGGGCTTCTCGTGTCCGCTGGCTAATGAGCGTTCGTTCAATCTCCGCAGAGAGACCAAAAGCGAAAGCTAAGACTTTGGATTGAAGATCATCCCCGAGGCGGTAACCGTCTTTGATGGTCCAAACCGCACAACCGCGGTTCATGCAGAGACTGAGGATCTCCATGATCATGTAGAGGTTTCTGCCCAAACGGCTGAGTTCGCTACAGATGATGAGATCGCCTTTGTTGACATGGTGGAGCAGTTTGCCCAATTGTCGTTTGGAATAAGGCTGTGTGCCGGAGACTGTTTCTTCGATCCATCCGTCCACGGCGATACCTTCCCGAAGGCAAAACCGGTTGATTTCAAAACGCTGGTTTTCAACTGTTTGTTTGTCGCTACTAACGCGAATATAACCGTACTTCATAAGCTTTTTTAGTGCAAAGTTACGATTTTTTTCGCTAAATACATCATTCCAATGACCACTCTTACGAATTATTTAATGGTTTCGCAAAACCGTCCCTTTTTTGTGTGCCACTACTCAACTTAATAAACGCAGAGCGCACCACCTGAAATAGATAGTGCGCAGTATTGCTAACCCTCACAAATGATCAGAGGATTAGTTCTTAAATTGCTATTGAAGTAATATTTTGTCATGTCGAAGTAGTGTCTTAACCGTTGGTACTTCCAACTGAACTGTAATTTCAATTGCGAGTGCAAAGGTACAACTTTTTTTTGATATACGCAAGTCTTTAAGAATTTTTTTTTTATTTTTATGCAAAAATATATATATTGCTATTTTTACCTAACAAAAAGCCCTAAATACGTTATAATACAACATTTTATGTTTTATTCGGTAACACTTTTCTGCACTTTTAGAACCACACCTTATTTATATATCGCGCGTACGTAACGCGCACACACATAGTCGTTTGAGCGCGTGGCACACAAAAAAGGGACGGTTTAAGAGATCCACAGATTAAACAGGTGGAATAGATTTTGGTGTTCACAAAGGACACAAATAAGACAAAAGATTTGGAAAAGATGAAAGATATGGAAAATAGAAACAACCACAAAAATCAAAAAACTGTCAAAACTGACAAAACTGTCAAAACTGCCAGTGCAATTTTTTCTGAAAGTCTCAAGTGTCTCAAGAATCTCATGCAAATTTTTGTAGAAAGTGCAAAGCCAATTTTTGCCACTTCTGCCACTGCAAATTTTGTAGGCAAAGCGTCCTGTGAGAGTACGATGAGATATGGGGTAAGGTCTAGGATACCCTCGTTTTTGTTCCGATATAGTCTCGATTCGCATCTGTCTCGTTCTCGGTCGGCTTGTGCTCCCCGCACGCCTTCCCTGTTCAAAGACAAAAGTCAATTGTCTTTTCCATCTCTCGTTAGTCTGATTTGCCTATGTATGCTGACTGTCGGAGTTGGTGAAGTTTGGGGAGAAACGGCTACTCTAACGATCTCAGAATATGCTTCTGCTAATAGTTGGTCTAATAGTAGTAAATACTCAACAGCAGTAGTATCTCCAATAACATTTACCGGTAGTGGTGGTACTAATAGTACTAAATATTATTCTAATGATAATACTTGGCGTTTTTATAGTTCTGATAGTCCTGTAGGAAGAATAACAATAACAACCACCAGTGCATATAAGATTACCGCTATAAGTTCGTCTCCTAGTAAAACATGGACCAAAACGAGTGATACAGAGTGGTATCATCAAGTCTCATCAAATACAAGTTTTACATCCATTACTGTTACATATTCAGCCGCAGCACCTGCGACTCCACATACTGTCCGTTTCTATACAGCAAGTGGTATCTATTCCGACATTGAAGAAGCATCTGCGGGTGCAGGTGTTACACCTCCGGTGATGTCCACACCTTGTGACGGATGGGCATTTCAAGGATGGAGTAAATCTCAGTCAACTTCTTCTACAAGTACTACGGAATTAACTACAGTAACATTGTCTGGCGGAAAATATTATCCTTCATCCGATGTGACTCTCTATCCGGTTTATACAAAAACGGGAGATATAGGTTTTACAAAATATGAAAAAGTAGCGTCAGCTCCCTCTGATTGGAGCGGAAAGTATTTGCTATCCACAGGCGCACACACAGCAACTGGCTATGACAATTCAAATCACTTGTCATGTACATCTCTAACGCCTGGTACAACTGAATATGACGATTATGAATTTACTCTTACAAAGGTGGGAACTGTAGGATATGCAATCCAAGAGCCTGGAGGAGAATACATCGGTTGGTCAGATGGTACCGCATTTGTCAAGCAGGCAACATTACCTACCACGTCGAATACTTCTTATCTTTGGACACCTTCTGTAAATTCATATATTGCAAATGTATCTACAAATACTCGTAAGATTGGAAGAAAAGATAATACACAGTATGATTTTCGGCCATATTCCAGTCCAAGTAGTTCTACTTATCCTATCGTTTATTTATACAAACGTATAGAATCCGCAACAACATACTATTATTCCTATCCTAATTGCTGCACTCCGCTGGGCACAATAAATGGGTCGGTTTCTTGGAGCAATGGACAGGCGACGGTAAGTTGGGATAAGTTGAGTAATGTGGATGGGACAACGCCATATGCTGTATCTGTTTTGCCAAGTGCAGGAGTAACGGTAAATTCGATTGACTTAACCGGAGCAAAAGCGACTTGTTCGGTAACAGGTTTGACAGCAGGAACAGCATATACCTTTACTATCAATGCTTACGGAGATGCTTCTCACTGCGACAAGAATCAAGCAATACCAAGTACTGCTCCGCAGATAACGGTTAAAAGTGCTCCGGTTGCATTAACCGGATCGGATTATGCTGAAGGCGTATCAGGTGGTGGTACGGTAAAGACTTTTATAGTTAGCGGTGTTGGTTTGACAGGTGCTTTGACATTTACTGCGCCAACCAATTTCCAAGTCAGCACAGATAATGGTTCTACATGGAGCACCGATGGAGGCACAAAAACTCTTGCGGCAAGCGGAACATTAGCCGAGACAACTATTAAGGTGCGCCTTGTTGAAGGCTTATCAGAAGGTTCTTACGGAGGAGCGACCACATACGTCACTATCAGCGGCGGCGGTGCGGCAGCTGTTAACTCTTCTGTCTCTATCACCGGTACAGTTAGTTCGGCATGTTCTGTGCCGACAATTGGAAATCCGACATTGACGAGCATTACCAGTAGCACGATAACGGTTAGTTGTCCTACCATCAGCGGAGGTACTAATTGCGACGTTGACGACTATGGATTTATCTGGAAAGCCGGTAGCGCTCCTATGATGGCTTCATACGATGGTAAGAAAAAGACAGGTGAGAATAATCAATCTACCGCATATAACGATGGATTGAGTATTGATGTTGCTAATAACACAGGAACTACTTATTATATCAAAGCTTATGCGCATAATAGCGCGGGTAATAACGTCAGTTCAACCGCATTGCAGGTTATACCGCAGAGCGTGACGTTTGTCAGCAATGGTGGTAGTAGCGTTGCGACAGCATATGTCAATAACGGCGGAACGGTTAGCAAGCCGAGCAACCCGACAAGAACTCATTATACGTTTGACGATTGGTACACGGACAACGGGGTTTGGGCGTCGAAAGTAAATTTCTCCGGCGCTATTACTGAGAACAAGACGTATTTCGCTCACTGGGAGCCGGTTAGTTATACGATTACCGCTTCGGGTTTGACGAACGTAGCGCCGACAACGGCATTCCCGAGTTCGTTCACTTATACCGGCAGCGCGACCACGTATCTGAACCGTACGCTTTCGGTAGATGAGGATAATTTCTTCCTTCCGGACGCACTCACGGTGACTATGGGCGGTGCAACGCTGACCGCCGGAGAAGATTATTCTTACGATAATAAAACAGGTGCGTTTACGTTTGATGTTGCCGTCATCGGAAACGTTGTGATTACTGCAACTGCGATAGAGAAACTGAAGAGCATTGCTATTACCACCGATCCAACAAAAAAAGTTTATTTTGCCGGAGAGGCGTTCAGTAATACAGGCGCAGTAGTAACCGCCACGATGGGTGATGAGACTACGAAAGCCGTTTCCGGTTCTGCTGTTTGGACTCCTTCTGGTGCGCTGACAGCAGAGGCCAGCAAGACGATGACCGCCACTTATACCGAGCGCGGCATTAGTAAAACTGCCACCACAACGGTTGACGTATACAGCGTGACAGTGGACAAAGTGAATGAAGACGGTGATGCGATTAGTGCTGATGGTGTAACGGCTACGTGGACGGTTGGCACGAAAGCCATTGCGGCGGGCATTGGCTCGACGAATTATGTATTCAAAGAATGGGCATTTGTTGGCAGCAATAACGGACTTTCGATTAGCAGCACGACTTCTGCCAATACTACTATTACCGGCACACCGACCGGCAATGTGACAATTAAGGCGGTATTCTATAAGCCGGTGGCTGTTACTTGGACCGTGAACGGAGAGAGTTATGATGAAGGCTCTCCGACCGACTATGTAAAACGCGGAACTCAATGGAAGGATCTGACGCTTCCGGACGCGCCGGACGATGATGCGTTGGAGAGTGGTTGCGATGTAGATAAATTCATGGGCTGGACGAATATGGCGGAGCACTGGGTAGGTGTAACTCATGACGACGCGCCTACCGTTTGCCTAAAGAGTTTCAGTGGCGTAACCACCGTCATCAACGATCCGATTGAGTTCAAGGCGGTGTTCGCGAAAGAAGAAGCAGGTGATGATGCCACACTAACGTTAAATTATGCTACTTTTGGTTCAGATGGATATGCGTCTACTAATTTTACTGTAGATGGTGTAACCTTTGCGCGTAGCCAATGGGGAGGAGGTAGTTATAGTTCCTCTTATTATATTCAAGGAAAAACTAATAACGGAATGTACAATAGTACTGCCATTCCGGGAGCCATTAAGTCCGTTGAGATAGACAAATATGGAGGTACAGGTAACTTTTATGTAGGCACGAGTTCCAATCCTTCTACCAATGAAACTGCCATTTCCGATGGTACTACTAATTTCTCAACCAGCAATAATTATCAATATATAAAATTCTATTCAACGGGCACGGTTCAGATTACATCTGTAATAATTACCTATGTACCTGTAGAATATTCCGATTATATCACGCTGTGTAGTAGTACGAATATTACCATCAGCGATCCGAGTATTACAGGCGAAGGAGAGATAACGTTTGACCAAGAGTCACCGGTAGCAACATGTTTGGAGGCACAAACGATAATAGCCACCGTAACGCCGGCATCGGGATACGAGTGTACCGCATTGAGCTTTACAGGCGGAAGTGTAAACGTTTCTCCGACTATTGCCGATGTACTCCCGCTTACTGAAGAAACAGAATTTACATTATCCTTTGCAAAAGATGCGGACGGAACTTTAGCAACCAGCGCGACATTTAGTCCGAAGGCTGTCACCGATTGGACTTGGACGTATGGCGGAGAAGCAATTCCTAACCCTGTGAACCTATATGTAGGTGAGAAAGCACGATTTGATGTTACCTATGAGCCATCAGACGTAATTACAGCAAAGAAGACTTATACTCGTACCAAAGTTGATGTTTATATAAACTGGGTTGGAGACGTTTATGCCAATTACTTCTATTGTTCAGGTAAAGCCTCGACCGGAGAATCCACTACAACCGTAACCGTTACACACGCGGACAGTCCGACACAAAACATCTACATCAAAGTGAAACCGTTGCCGACTGTGACATTTGTGGACAACGTACATAACTTGACGGACTTCACGAACTGGGGAACGGATGGTGTAGTAGCCTCGACCGCAAGTTCTGGAGTGATTACCCATACCAAAGTGACACCGAGTCATGACAATATAGATGAACCGGGAACGGGTAACACGTGCGAGAAACAACACTTGCACCTGGTTGGATGGATACGTAGCGATTACGACAAGGTGGCAGATTACATGGATGGTACCACAAGCGACAAACCCACGGAGAGTGAGATACTCGGTGCCGGAACAGACGGTAAAGGATTGGAGTATTTCTTCGCTCCGAACGCAAGTATCAACATAGAAACATATAATGGTTTAACATTCTACGCCGTTTGGGCATTGGTTGAATAAGTTAATCGAATTGAATAATGAAAAATGAAAGGAGATTTATTATGAAAACGAACAATATGAATATCAATTCGATTATGAAAACATATAGTAAATATATCTGCTTGTTCTTAATGTTATTAGGAATGAGCGTGAATGTGTGGAGTTCTGTGACAAAAACGTACGTGTTTACCACCAAAAGTTGGACCGCAACATGTGACGGTAAAGCGGCTAACTGGACAAGTGGGCAAGATGGTGCCGGTTTTAGTAATAATGGTATTCAAGTAACGAATAAAGCAACGGGAGCCAATGGAACTTCCCCTGTGGAATTTGAAAACATTTCAAAGATTGTAGTGACGTACAACACCAATCAAAGTAGCGGAGCCGGAACGCTTGTTGTAAAAGTTGGAGATAACCCTATAAAGGCCAACGACTGGGCATATTCTACTGGAACTGGTACCTCTGCACTATATACTACTACATTTAATTATGCCACGCCGGAAAGTGGTTCTGTGACAATTACGGCCAATACAACCACCAACTCTATTTATATTGTACAAGTAGCCATTACTTATGCCCCTTCTCCGAAAATAGTGTCATATGAGGCTCACGGTGGTACACTTTCTCCAGAGGAAGATATCGTCGAAGAAGCTGAAGGCGGTGCTGGTGTAACTCTCCCCGAAGTGACTCCTTCTTCTGCGATTATAGCTGCTGGTTGGGGATTTTATGGTTGGGCAGAAGCATCAGTAGGAACAGAAACAACCACAGCTCCAACGATTGTCGGTAAAGCCGGTGATACATATTATCCTGATGATGATATTGAACTGCATGCCGTATATGCAAAGGGAGAATTTACAAAAGTGACTTCTACTGACGGTATTACCTCAGGTGCAAAGTATCTGATTTTGGGTGATGACTACAATGAAGCGAGAAAGAATGTTTGGCAAATGGGTACTAATTATTATTCTTCTAGTGGTAGTTATTGGATGGGCGGTCATTTGTTAGGGAATGGTGATAGCCGTATAAAAGATTCCTATCATGCAGCGGATGTGTACCCAGGTAGTTATCTTATCACCGGCTCTGCCGCCAATTATGTCATTAAGGACGAGTCTAACACGCATTTTATTGATGTGTATGTTACCAATTGGCTTGCAGCATCTTCGAGTCGCAAAAACACCATCACTTTTGGTAGCGGAGGTCATTGTACGATAAAAAACAATTCTGGCTCCAAGTATTTAGATGTTTTCACTACCGGAGAATTTTCCGATAATGGTAGCGCGTGGGACGGTATGATGCTATACAAGGAAACCACAACAGCTAAATATAACAGTAATCCTTGCGGAAATATAGTTTCTTTAAGTGCAGGCACGGAAACGCATGCTGAAATTACTTCGTTCTCGGAAACGGGAGTGGAGACTTGTAGTTCAACTGATGCGAATAGACAAGTGACTGTAAGCGTGACGGCTGATACCGGATATGAATTGACCAGTTCGGCACGACTGACTTTCACCAAATCATCCGGTACCGCAACAGCAACTTATGTAAGTGGTCCTACCGGAAGTGGTCCTAATTATACGTTTGTTTACCAATTTACGAAAGATGATTCCGGTGCCGGTACGTTCAGCGTAACAGCAACAGCAAAACAGAGCGCCATTACATTTGACAAAAACGGAGGTGAGGGCGGTTTAGATGGAACAACTGCCACTTACGACGCAGCCATGCCGGATATCACACCGCCGACACGTACAGGATACACCTTTGACGGTTATTGGGATGCAGAAACGGACAACGACGGAACAGGCAACCAATATTACAAAGCCGATGGTACCAGCAAGGCGAATTGGAACAAGAACACCACTTCTGCTACCACACTTTATGCCAAATGGAATATCAATTCTTATAAACTTACTATTGCTGAGGTCGCTAATATAGACATAAGTTCCACGACACCTTCTTTGGCGGAAGGAGCCGATCCGATTGATGTTACATATAACTCTACCGTCACGTTAAGCCACAGCGAACCCGGTAATGGCAGAACGTGGAGCGGATGGAATGCCTATAAGACAGATGACACCGGTACGCCGGTAGCTGTGAACGGCAGCAACCAATTCACGATGCCTGCGTACGACGTAACGGTAAGTGTTAACCTATACGGCGACTTTGTATTCAGCTGTTCGGAGTTGACGGTGACGGCTAAACCGGCGACGGAAGGAACACCGTTCTTTATCACATCGAGAACTGAGCAGACGGTAAGATCGCAAGATTCGATTTTAGTGGTCGGTAATGGTTTAACGCCAAGCGCAACATTGGAGTTCCCGGGGCTGCCTTCGAAGTTCGAGATAAAGACCCGCACAGGCAGTGCGCTGAGTACAGACGAAAACGGAGAGATTGATGCTGTCGCATATATCTACTACACTCCGGGCGCAGGAGACACCAGTGACGGTTTGGACAAACTGACAGGTATAACCGTTAGCGTAGAAGGTGCAAAGCCCAAAACGGTTGTGTTAACACAAGACATCATCGGTCGTCATTTACCTGCAGACTTTGTGATTGCAGCGAAATACAACGGTAAATGGTACGCGCTACCTGACACCATGACGGGATTGCGTAATCCGGAACCGATAGAAATTGCCGTAGATGATGCAGACAACCCGACCATAGCTTACACTGCCAATACAAACTTCTATAAGTTGTACGGACAAAGTGCAAGCACAGACGGAAGCAGCACTCCAGGCAAACTCTACTCCAACGGAGAGATGATCAAATTAGGTATGACCAATAATGGAACTTACGCAAATTATCCATTGTTCGGTAGTCCAACGGGAACATCCACACTTGGAAAGGGAGGTACTGCTACAACGATTACTAATAATATCGGAGCACAGTATTGGTGGAAATTAGCGCAGAAAAATCCATCCATTACGAACCCGCAAGATGCTAAATACATCGTTTATGCAGCCAATAATACCAGTTCATTGCGAATAAAGAATAAACCCAACCAATGGGGATTCTATGCAAGCGGAGTTGATACCATTCGTTTGATACCGGCAATTTCGGCAAACGTACGAGAGGCGTATTTCATTGAGTATGGTCAGCATGGAGGTATCATAGAGGTGGATAAGATAGGTATGGGCGCTGACTACGTAAAGGCGAAACTGAACGGCAATGAAAGTCTGCTGACTGAATTAAACCAAACACTAACCAGCGTATTAGACGGTTCAACCAAATATAACTACACCGTCAACTTCGGCAATGTCATTAACTTCGCTGCCGCAGATGCTGTGGGCAAGATATTGACCTTAGAGTGGTACGACGGTTTAGAGAATATGGTAGGCGTGACCACTATTGAGTTGCCGAAGATCATTGCTTCGAATGGCGATATGAAGTCCATCGAAGGCAACGACACCCCATGGTCAAAATGGGAAGTACACGTTTTGCCCGGTGTGACGCTGGAAGCAAATGCCGGTTCGTTCAGCAGTAGCGATGTTACGATTAAGCAATTGGAAATTTACCCGGGTGCGAAAGTTAACGTATCGACCGGAACACTGAACGTGACCGACCTTATGCTACGCAACGGATGGAGCCGTGCTGGTGAGAAGAGTTACGGCGCAGGAAAGATGGTGATAGACGGAAGTGCGAACCTGACGCATACAAACGCATACATGGATTTGTACATCGACAACGACCAATACTACCCTCTTGCCGTTCCGTTCCCGGTAACCGTAGGGGATATTAAGTATGTATATTCCACAAGACCGTTTACCGTAGGACCGACCGGAGAGATTCGTTTGCGTTACTACGACGGGGCAGGGCGTGCAGCAGGCAACCCGCTTAACTGGAAGTTCTACGGAGCCACTGACTGTTTAGGCGTACCTGTGACGCTTGAGCCTTCTAAGGGTTATGCTATAGCCGTCAAACGTCCGACAGGAAAAGCATTCTCGGTAATTCGTTTGCCGTTGACATTTGTCGATGCATGGACAACAGGAGGCGAGCATGGAAGCGTAGAGATAGAGGGAATGACCTATACTAAAAATACGGTTCATGTGAACGCCTATGGCAATGCGATGACGAAGGAAGCTAACAAAGGATGGAACCTCATCGGTAACCCCTATATGGGCGTATTTAACGGAAATGATGAAGAAAATTTCAGCGGACATCTGCTCGCCGTGAAGGACAAAGATAATCCGGTAGGAGATAAAATACGCTACGTAACCATGCCGAACACCTCGTTCACCGATTATACGCAAGTGAACGTAACTGAGGCAAATATGCAACCTTACAGCAGTTTCCTGATTCAAGCCAAAGAGGATTGCGACCTTGTATTCAACACATCGAAGATAAAGCCTTCGTTGGCTCCGGCACAGTTCAGAGCTACGCCGATACGGATGTCTGAACAAGAGGCATACATCCGTCTGAGCAACGAGAACGGTTCGGATCAGATGGGTCTGATTATCGGCGAAGATTACACCGCGGAATATGAGACCAATGCCGACTTAGCGAAGATGCACGGCGAGTTGAATACGCTCAAGACCTATATGGTTTACGACGAGACCGACATGGCGTATGTGGCGATCAACGAAGAGTTGGCGAAGGAATGGATTCCGGTAAGCGTACGTATTCCGGCTGACGGGGAATATACCTTCTCGCTACGCAACATAAGTGTGATAAATGAGTTGGAAGGCATCTATCTGAATGACAGCTACACGAACGCCGTGATTAACCTCATTGAACAAGATTATACATTCATCGCAGAAGCAGGCACGATCACAGAGCGCTTCTCCATCAACGCCATCGCAGGTCACCGCGACACACCGACCGAAATAGATGTGCTCAACGCAGGTGGCGACATTCATGGAGACAAGCCGGTGAAGTTCATATGGAACGACAAAGTGTTTATCTGGCTTAACGGAGCTATATACGATACCACAGGAAAACGCGTGAAATAAATGTTAAATAGACAGGTATTAGGAGTATGAAAACATTGAGATATTTATTGATCGTAATCGGAATAATGAGCGTGGCGAGCGTTGCCGCCGCCACGTACGGTAAGATGTACCAACCGCAGAGGCAAGTAAGCCAGCCCACAAGAACCTATGCGGCGATGCCGACCGCGTCCATGAGTTCCACCGGAAGCATGATGAACAGCGGATCGGGGCTTCCTATGGCAGCGGTAAGCGGAACGACAACGGCGAACGAATACGCCGCGGCCCGCATCGGCAGTCGCCCAAGAAGGATTGTGGGAGATGGAGATGGTGGTGATAGTGGAACCGGATATGAAGAGGGGGATGAAACTCAAGAGACCAAAGAACCGGGAACGCCTATCGGAGATGCGGTTCTGCCGCTGATGCTGATGGCAATCGGGTATGTGGTGTGGAAAAGGAGACGGAGAGAGGAAAGAAAAGAGGGATATTATCCCTCTAAAGAATATAGACAGATGCCGGAATAGGAGGGTGGTGCAAAGGAAGAAAACGGGAGGAAGAAAGAGACGAAAGAGACGTGACGTAGATGTCCGTAATGGTCGCGGGATGGTCGCGGGATGGTCGCGAGATGGTCGCGGGATTGACCCGTAAATGGATGGTAATTCTTAGCCCTCAAGGACACGATTATTTGGCAAGCCAAATTTTGAGAATTGAGAGTCGGAAACCGGCATGTGAAGCCGGGTAATACGAAAAATAAAATGAAGAGAGATTTTTGTACTTTTGCGGTGGCAAAGGTACATTTTTTTGGTATATGAACGATTTTTTTTGCGTATGTCAAAAAAAAGCAGTAATTTTGCAGCGTTTTTAAGTAAATAACTGAACTTTCCCTTGTGATCTTTGATATATATTGTAACCAAAAACGCGCAACCTGCGTCCGCTTCGTGTCACTTGCGTACTGGATCGCAATTGCCCATTAGCCGC
>OCVV011312714.1_pt1 | contig 34016 bp, 30 predicted proteins | sample 1539721 | NCBI WGS metagenome assembly OCVV01 (sample SAMN02144230, study PRJEB22623) | gut metagenome | biome: sheep rumen | host: Ovis aries | place: New Zealand | reverse complement strand
CAGATGCGCCGTCCAGATTTTCGTCAGATTGCCTAAATTCGACGCAGGCTTGCTGACGCAAGTCAAGGAGAATTTGGGTGATATGACGGATAAGCGGGTCGTCAAGCAGGCTTGACACGGCAGATGATGTGCAGAGGCGTTAGCCGCGGGTCGTGCGGTGTTGCCTATCAAAAAAACGCTTCTGTGATTTCCTCACAGAAGCGTTGACAGCTCTTATTCACTGAAGCAAAAAGCTTATCGGCCGTACACTTTCTATCACAACCTTTGAGCTGTATTCACCGTCAGGCTCGGAAACATCAGCATAGGCAACTGCCCTGCCTGACAAATCCCTTCCGACATCGGTGATCCTGTACTCCGCATCACCTATCCTCAAAGTCATGCCTGCCTGTATGCTGTCAGCATTATTGCCTGTAATATATGCCGCCGCACGGGAGTCCTTAACTATAACGTCTGCATCTGCAAGCGTTTCAAACCTTCCGACCGATGCCCACACAAAAAAGCCTGCCAGAATTGCTATTACCGTACCCAGCAGTATCCATACCACAGGAGTGGTTACCTTGAAAGCATCGTTTAACTGTTCCGGCGATGATATTCTGTCCGGCAATTTGCTCCTGAATATCTGAGATTTTTCTGCCATTTGCTATCCCCTACTCAATATTTTTCCTGATCGTAAGAATGTTCTGTCCGTCTTTGTACTCATAGCTTACATCGTCCATAGTTTTCTTAACCATGAAGATACCCAGCCCGCCCTTTTTGCGCTCTCTAAGCGGAATATTAAGGTTCGGGTCAGGCTTTGCAAGCGGATCATAGGGCTGACCGTTGTCGATAAAGCATAGCTTAACCGTAAGAGGTTCATCAATAATTTCAACACGGATAAAAGTCCTGCCGACCTCAGGATCGTAGGCATAGCTTGAGATATTTACAAAAATCTCCTCAACAGCTATATAAAGCTGAGATCTTATTTTATCACTGCATTCAGTATTCCTGATATTATCTTCTACAAACTCCAGCACCTGAGGCAGATTTTCACGGACTGCCATAATATCCAGTTCGTTCATATCTTTCTCCTATTCTAAAGTAAGGTCCTCTATAAAACCTGTCAGTTCAAACACATCTCTAACATCGGGCTTGACATTTCTTACTACCATTTCGCCCTGCTCCTCCATTATCTGCATAGCTGTAAGAAGAGCTCTCAGACCTGCACTGGATATGTAGTCAAGCTTTTCAAAGTCAAATACGAGCTTAGCTACACCGTCAAGCTCAGTTTCGAGCTTCTTTTCAAGCTCGGGAGCTGTCAGCGTATCAAGTCTGCCGTCAAGTGCGATTGTCAGTTCATTCTCATTTCCGGTTATGTTGATAGTCATAATTTTACCTCCGTTTATATAATCGTAATAGTACACAAAATTTATAATTGCATTATACCATTATTTTATACAAATGTCAACATAAAAAAGCCGAACGGCACATATCCGTTCGGCTCAGGATTATTACTGATCTTTCTTCATTGTCTTTACAAGAACTGCCTTCTGTGCGTGGAGGCGGTTTTCTGCTTCCTCGAAGATCTCATTTGCATGAGCTTCAAATACCTTCTCGGTGATCTCCTCCTCACGGTGAGCAGGCAGGCAGTGCTGAACCATTGCATCGGGCTTTGCGGCTGACATTATCTCGTCATTTATCTGATAGCCTGCAAAGGCAATCTTGCGCTTTTCGGTCTCGGCCTCCTCGCCCATTGAAGTCCAAACGTCTGTGAAGAGAACATCTGCGTCCTTAGCGGCTTCAATCGGAACGTTTGTCATTGTGAACTTTCCGCCGAACTGCTTTGTGAAGTCAAGCACCTGAGGGTCGGGCTGATAGTCATCGGGGCAGGCAATGCTTACGTCCATGCCGACTTTAAGTCCGCCCACGATAAGGGAATTCGCCATGTTGTTGCCGTCGCCGATGTAGCACATTTTCAGACCGTTGAAGGTGCCCTTGAACTCACGGATAGTCATAAGGTCTGCAAGCACCTGACAAGGGTGGCAGAAATCTGTCAGACCGTTGATTATCGGGATAGAGCCGTACTCAGCGAGGTCTTCGACCTCCTTCTGCTCAAAGGTACGGATCATAATTCCGTCAAGGTAACGGGAGAGAACTCGTGCTGTGTCCTGAACAGGCTCTCCCCTGCCGATCTGAAGGTCACGGTTAGAAAGGAACAGTGCCTGACCGCCAAGCTGATACATTCCTGTCTCAAAGCTTACACGGGTACGGGTAGAGGATTTCTGGAATATCATTCCGAGGGTCTGACCCTTTAAGATGTGGTGTGTTATGCCGTTTTTGTTCTCATATTTGAGCTGGTCGGCAAGGTTAAGTATCTCCATAATCTCGTCAGTTGACAGATCGAGCATTTTAAGTAAGTGTTTCATCGTTGTCCTCCATTATTCTGATAATACTTTTTCAAGGATAGCAAGACCCTTATCGATCTCTTCATAGGTTATTGTGAGAGGCGGCAGGAACCTTAGCTTTTCCTTGGCTGTAAGTGCGAGCAGGCCGTTGTCAAGGCAGGCCTTGCAAACATCTGCTGCCTTTTTGTTCTTGAAGAGAACTCCGAGCATAAGGCCTGTTCCGGTTACATTCTCGACCTCATCGAGAGCCATTAGCTTCTGATAGAGGTAATAGCCCTTTTGGCAGACCTCATCAAGGAAGCCCTCGGATAGAACTGTATCAAGAACTGCGTTACCTCCTGCACAGGCAAGTGGGTTTCCGCCGAAGGTTGAGCCGTGAGTTCCCTTTGTGAGTACACCGCTTGTTTTCTCATTCATAAGGCAGGCACCTATCGGCACTCCGCCTGCAAGGCCCTTAGCGAGTGTAGTGATGTCAGGCTTTACCCCGAAAAGCTGCGAGGTAAGCAGTGCGCCTGTTCTGCCGACACCTGTCTGCACCTCATCGGCTACAGTGAGGATATCACGCTTTGCGCACTCCTCAAAGATAGCGTTAATGTACTCCTTATCGAGAGAGATTACTCCGCCCTCGCCCTGAACGAACTCAAACATTACTGCGCAGACCTTGCCGTCATTCTCATCGAGCACCCTTTTCAGGTCGTCGATGTCATTTGCCTTTGCATTCACAAAGCCCTCAACAAAGGGAAAGAAGTAATTGTGGAAGATCTCCTGACCTGTTGCGGAAAGGGTAGCTATAGTTCTTCCGTGGAAGCTGTTCACAAGGGTAACTATGATGTTTCGCTCGGCGTCTTTTCCATACTTATCGAAGCTGTACTTTCTTGCAACCTTGATAGCGCACTCATTGGCTTCTGCTCCGCTGTTCCCGAAGAACACCTTGTCATAGCCTGCTGCCTCGCAAAGCTTTGATGCGAAATCGGCCTGTACCTTCGTGTAATAATAATTCGATGTGTGCTGTATGCTCCTGGCCTGAGCGCAGACTGCCTCAACCCATTTGTCATTGCAGTAACCGAGGCTGTTAGTGCCTATTCCCGAGCCGAAGTCAATATAGGTTTTTCCGTCCTCGGCTGTAGCGGTACGTCCCTCGCCCTTATCGAGCACAAGATCATAGCGCCCGTAGGTAGGAGCAACGTGTTCATTAAATTTTTCTATAGTATTCATTTTATCATTCCTCCGCAGGCTTTTCTGCTTCATGCCTTTCCTCTCTGGAAACATTCGCCAGGAACATTCCCGCAGGATACTGTCTCAGCATTGTTACAAACTGCTGTTCATCAGCAGGAGAAAAGCCTGTTTTCTTTATTGTGTAGTTTTTATCTGCCCTTATCTGATAACTGCTTCCCGTATCGTTCACCTTTGTAATGTCAGAATAAAGCACTTCCGTTCTCTCGCCGTTCATCTCAGCAGTGAAGCGATCCTCATAAAACTCATAATGCCACTGAAAATGCTCGTTCAGCACATGGGTATCCTGAACTGTGTTCTCGCCCATTGAAATAAAAAGCACTCTGCAAACCGTTGTTGCGGCTGTAAGGCCTGCTCCTATCAGGAGAACGACCCACCATTTCAGGTCAGTTGAACCGAGAAGCACAAGTATAATTACAATTATCAGTGCATACGCAAGCATAAATGCTGATGCTATCTTTGAATTAGATTCATCATGCTCATTGTGCTGACCGTCAACGTAAAGTACCTTTTCGACATTTGTATCATTTGAAAACAGTATTTTCTTTTCCATAAGCCCTCCGATCAGACGAACTGAGTACCGATGCCTTCGCTTGTTAAAAGCTCTATAAGAATAGAGTGGGGAACTCTTCCGTCAATGATAACGGTCTTTTTAACTCCCCGTCTGACTGCCTCAACACAGCAGTCTATCTTAGGTATCATACCTCCGCTGATTATGCCCGAGGCTTTAAGGTGAGGCACCTCACTGACATTTACCTGAGGGATAAGCGTTGATGGGTCGTCCTTGTCCTCAAGAAGACCAACTATATCGGTCATAAGAACAAGATTCTCAGCTCTCAGGCACGAGGCTATTCTTGCTGCGGCAGTGTCAGCATTGATGTTATACGGCTGACCGTCCTCGCCGATGCCGACTGTTGCGATTATCGGGACATAGCCGTTATTGAGCGCATCAATTATAGGCTTTGTTGTGATTTTTCTTATCTCGCCGACATAACCGTAATCGGTCTCGGTGTCCATTTTCTGAGCAAGTATAAGCTGTCCGTCACAGCCGCAGAGACCGAGTGCTCTTCCGCCGTGAAGTGTAAGGGCGCTTACAAGCTCCTTGTTGACCTTTCCGCAGAGAACCATTTTAACTATGTCCATAGTCTCTGCATCGGTGTATCTGAGACCGTTTATAAACCTGCTCTCAATGCCCACTCTTTTTAGCATGGAGTTTATCTCGGGGCCGCCGCCGTGAACGAGCACTACCTTTATTCCTACCTCGGTGAGGAGAACTATGTCACTCATTACAGCTTCCTTGAGCTCATTATTTGTCATGGCATTTCCGCCGTACTTGATGACCACTATCTTGTCATGATACTTCTGAATGTACGGAAGTGCATCAATAAGTATCTGACTGCGAATTTTATTTGAAATATCCATTTTACTTCACTTACCTTTTTATCAGCTTCTGTAGTCGCCGTTTATCTTGACATAATCATAGGTCAGGTCACAGCCCCAGGCTGTTGCCTCTGCACTGCCCTCTCCGAGTTCAACGTCTATAATTATCTCGTCTTCTGAAAGAACCTTCTTTGCAGTCTCCTCGGAAAATTCAATCCCTGCACCGTTTTTGCAGACATCTATCTGTCCTGCCTCTGATGAGAGCGATACGTTTACCTTGTTTATATCAAAGTCAGCCTCGGCATAGCCTATTGCGCAGAGGATACGTCCCCAGTTTGCATCAGCGCCGAACATCGCACACTTGAAAAGAGGTGAGCAGATAACGCTCTTTGCAACGATTATCGCTGTGTCCTGATCCTGAGCACCCTTTACTCTGCATTCAAGAAGCTTTGTTGCGCCCTCGCCGTCTTTGGCAAGCATTTTTGTCATGTTCATAAGAACTATGTATAAAGCCTGCTTGAAGGTCTCATAATCCTCGCCCTCGGATTCTATCAGAGGGTTTTCGGCCATGCCATTTGCCATTACTGCAAGGGTATCGTTTGTGGACTGGTCGCCGTCAACAGAAAGGCAGTTATAGGTTATCTTCACCTTTTCTCTCAGAGCCTTGTCAAGCATATCAGCTGTGATATTGCAGTCGGTAGTCACAAGATTCAGAGTGGTAGCCATGTTCGGATGGATCATTCCGCTGCCCTTGCCCATAGCGCCCATGCGGCAGACCTTTCCGCCGACTTTGAACTCAACTGCAATCTCTTTCTTGACTGTATCTGTGGTCATGATAGCTTTTGCAGCCTCTTCATTCCTGTCATAAGCAAGCCCGGATACAAGCTCATCGATCTTATTTTCTACAGGCTCAATCGGGAACACCTGCCCGATAACACCTGTCTGTGCTACAAGCACCTCTTCGGGCTTGACATTTATGCGCTCGGCTGTAAGCTCACACATTCTGTAGGCTTTCTGCTCGCCGTCGGCATTGCAGGTGTTTGCATTCATTGAGTTGAATATAAACGCCTGAGCCTTGCCCGATGTGGCTTTCAGGTTTTTCTGAGATACCGTTACCGGTGCGCCCTTTACCTTATTCTGAGTGAAGACCGCCGCTGTATTGCACATTTTATCACTTGCCACAAGACAGAGATCATTTTTCTTCACACCGAAGGGGCTGTCATTGCCGTCGCCCCCGGTCTTTTTTATTCCGCAGTACAGTCCGTTTGCCTTAAAGCCCCGAGGTGCGCACACGCCGCCCTCAAGATACTCAAAGCCCTCGAACTGAACCTTTGTTATTTCTTTACTCATATCATCATACCTTTCAGAGAAGTCCGTACTTATCTTTCAGTGAGAGTATTCTTCCGACGCTCTCATCTATTCTCGCTTCGGAGATATCGCCGTCCTTTACAGCCTTGAGAAGCGCATTATAGGAGCTCTCAAGCGAGTTAGGCATAAGAACTATGTCCGCACCTGCATTTATCACCTTGATAACCGATTCAGCCGCAGAGTAGTTATCCGCAACTGCGCCCATTCCGAGAGCGTCTGTAATGATAACTCCGTTATAGCCAAGCTCACCTCTGAGCTTATCAGTCAGAAGCGTTTTTGAAAGAGATGCGGGAAGCTTATCATCAGACACATTCGGAAGTGTAAGATGAGCTGCCATTATCATATCGGTCTTATCCATATTCTCGATAAAGGGGATAAGCTCCTGTCCTAAAAGCTCGTCCCAGGTCTTATCGACCTGAACATAGCCCGTATGTGTATCGGCAGAGGTATCTCCGTGACCAGGATAATGCTTTATGCAGGTCATTATTTTCTGCTCATGGAAGCCGTCGATGCAGGCGCTTACCATTTCAGAAACTGTCTGCGCATCTGTGCCGAAGGATCTGTTTCCGATGACTGTATTGTCAGGGTTTGTGAATATGTCTGCAACAGGGGCAAAGTCAAGATTTACACCGTATTCAGTGAGATATGCACCTATTGAAGAGCCGACCTCCTTAGCCTTTTCGGGCATTTTGGTTTTGCCCACGCTCAGCATATTATCATAGCTTGCAACATTGAAATCGGGGTCATTTGCAATTCTTGCTACCTGACCGCCCTCCTCATCAATTGAGATAAAGAGAGGATACTTTGAAGCCTCCTGCAGGTCTGCGCTGAGCTTTGTAAGCTGAGCAGGGTCTTTAACATTATTAGCAAAATAGATAACTCCGCCCACAGGGTACTTTTCGAGAGCTGCCTTCATATCATCGTCGCACCAGGTAACTCCGATGTCTCTGTTCTCATCTACCTCAAGAGTATCTGCCCTGATTATAAAAAGCTGACAGATTTTTTCCTCAAGTGTCATCTGCTTCATAAGCTCATTGGCTTTTGCGCTCACGATTACCTCCTTGGGTTCGGCAGGGGCAGGCTCAGCAGGAGCAGGCTCGGCAGGAGCTTTGTTACCCTCAGCAGCGCTTTCTGCAGGTGCAGCGGCTGCACTGTCAGCTGCGCTTTCATCGCTCTTTGATGAGGGATCCGCGCTGCTGCTTACAGGTGCAACACCTGTCTCGGTAGGCTTGTATACAGGCCCTTTATCGTTTACTTCCTGATTAAGATTTCCGCAGCCTGCAAAAGCTGTCATAGCCATCATTGCTGCAATTATAAGCTTTAGTCTGTATGTTTTCTTCATTATTCCAGTCCCTTCGTCTCGGAAACCCCGAGCATAATATTCATATTCTGAACGGCTGCTCCCGATGCACCCTTTCCCAGATTGTCCAATCTTGACATCAGAAGTATCTGATCATCATTTCCGCAGACGAAAAGCTGCATATCGTTAGTACCTGCTAAAGTGTTTGCTGCTATAAAGCCATCGGGAAGGGTTTCTGTTCCCTGAAGCTCCATCACCTTTACGAAGTGCTCGCCAGCATAGTGTTCGGAGAGTATCTCGTGGATATCGGCAGGTGTATAGCTCTTTGAAAGACATCTTGTTATCAGCGGCACTGAAACCACCATTCCGCTGTAGTAGTCATCAACTATCGGGTTGAACATCGGCTTGTATTTTAGACCGCAGACCGCCTGCATTTCAGGCAGGTGCTTGTGAGCCTGTGCAAGAGCATACTGTCTCGGAGAGAACATCTCCTTTGTTTTGTTTTCGCCCTCCATAGCCTCGATCATTTTCTTTCCGCCGCCGCTGTAGCCCGAAACTGCGTGAGCACTCAGCGGATAATCCTCGGGAAGAACTCCAGCCTTAACCAGCGGATACACAAGTGAGATAAAGCCGCTTGCATAACAGCCGGGATTTGCAACCCTCTTAGAGTTTTTTATCCTCTCTCTGTGAGCTTCCGAAAGCTCGGGGAAGCCGTAGTCCCAGCCTGCCGCCGTTCTGTGTGCGGTAGAGGCATCTATTATCCTTGTGTCGGGATTTGTACAGAGAGCTGCTGCCTCTATTGCTGCCGCATCGGGCAGGCAAAGGAAGGTTATATCAGACTCGTTTATAAGTCTTGCTCTCTCGGCAGAGTCCTTTCTCTTCTCCTCTGAGATAGTGAGAATCTCAATATCGTCTCTGCCCTCAAATCTCTCATATATCTGCAGACCTGTTGTGCCTGCACTGCCGTCAATAAATACTTTTGCCTTCATTTTTATCTTCCTGTCTTTCTGGATTTGTTTTTGTCCTTGCTTCCCTGTGAGGTCACAACGTTTCCTATTCCCGTCCCGAAGAGCACACACAATACCGTCAGCACTATGAAGTTCGGCACAACTGCTCTTGCGTCTTCGATGAAGATGAATTCTGCCACGCAGGCAGCTATCATCACTGTCGGAACGTACAGCTTCAGTCCGCACAGCCTTGTGAAGCGGAAGCAGGTCCAGCAGGTGATTACAGGATAAATTACCGTGAAGCTAAGAATGAACATCAGGTAGTTTACCGTAAGCCTTGCTGTCAGAAACCACATCAGGGCCGTAAGCCCCTCCCATATCAGCAGGTACACTGCCCCGCAGATAAGAGGTCTGCTCTCCAGTTTATTCTGCAAGCTTCGCACGGACATATTCTATCTGTGCCTTCACCGACTCAGGTGCAGGCCCTCCTGCTGCCTTTCTCTGCATTACGCAGGTATCAAGGCTGATAGCGTCATATACATCGGTATCGAAGGTCTCACACAGAGCCTTATACTCCTCTATCGGGAGAGTTTCAAGCGTCAGTCCCTTTTCTATGCAGGTATGCACGAGAGTTCCCGTGATCTTATATGCGTCACGGAAAGGCAGACCCTTTTTAACCAGATAGTCAGCACAATCGGTTGCATTTATGAAGCCTCTTGCGGCTGCATTTCTCATATTATCGGGAAGCACCCTCATAGTTGCGAGCATAGGCTCGAAGGTCATGAGGCAAAGCTTCACTGTATCGCAGGCATCAAAGAGAGCCTCCTTGTCCTCCTGCATATCCTTGTTGTATGCAAGGGGCAGACCCTTGAGCATAGTAAGCAGTGTGTTCAGGTCTCCGTAAACTCTGCCTGTCTTTCCTCTGATGAGCTCGGCTATATCGGGGTTTTTCTTCTGAGGCATGATTGATGAGCCTGTTGCATAAGCGTCATCAAGCTCAACGAACTTAAACTCCCACGAGCACCAGAGGATTATCTCCTCGGAAAATCTTGACAGGTGCATCATAAGAAGCGACAGAGCCGATACGAACTCAACGCAGAAATCTCTGTCCGAAACGCCGTCAAGGGAGTTCTGGGTTATCTCATAAAAGCCCAGTGCATCACAGACCTGCTGTCTGTTGATAGGATAGGTGGTTGAGGCAAGTGCTCCGCTTCCAAGGGGCATTATGTTCGTTCTCTTGTAGCAGTCATCAATTCTGCCGAGGTCACGCAAAAGCATCATCGCATAAGCCATAAGATGATGGCCGAAGGTTATCGGCTGTGCCCTCTGTAAATGTGTATATCCGGGCATTACTGTTGTGAGGTTCTGCTCTGCAATTCTGGTTATTGTCTTTATCAGTGCAACAACCATTTCTCTTATCTCGCCGAGCTCATACTTGGCTGTCATTCTTACATCAAGTGCGACCTGGTCGTTTCTTGACCTTGCAGTGTGCAGTCTCTTTCCCGTATCTCCGAGCCTTTTTGTAAGCTCAGACTCCACGAACATATGGATATCCTCAGCCTCAGGGTCGATCTGCAAAGCACCGCTGTCAATGTCATCAAGTATGCCTTTAAGTCCCTCGACTATCGCTTCGCTCTCGCTCTTGTCGATAATGCCGCAGTCTCCGAGCATTGTCGCATGAGCAATAGAGCCCTTTATATCAAATCTGTACATTCTGGCATCAAAGGAAATTGAAGAGTTAAAGTCATTCACTCTCTCATCTATCTCCTTTGTAAACCTTCCTGCCCACATCATATTCGCCATATTAATTATCCTTTCAGCTCATTTTTTCATACCACATATCAGTATCTGTAACACCTTTGATATGAAGCATGTCCTTATCAACTATGCCTTCAGCCACTGCTTTCATAGCTACTGCTGTAGGACTTCTTTTAAGCTTACCAGCTATTACGAAGATCGTATGCTCGTTTATATCCTGCTCTCTGAGATACGAAATCTCCTCTTCTGTCCATTCTGAACCTCTATTGGTTTGAGTTTTTTCTTTATAGGCTCTGTTCTGATTATTTCTTACACTAACTCTTCTTTTCTTGTGCTTTTCTTTGTAAGCAGGCTCGTTCACTCTTATCTCAAGAAGCTTATCAAGAAGAAGCTCCTGCATATTTCTATCGTATGCAAAATGGCTCCTCAGCTCACCTGTTCTGTAATCAGGCTCCAGAGCCTTATATAATCCCGCAGCCTTTCCCTTCGGAGTTACGATAAGCCTTGTCATTGAACAGCCTTCGTCTTCAAAATCGAGATATCCGTTTTCGATCAGCCAGTAATAAAATGAATAACGTGAATACGAATATCCGCCGTTGAGAGCAGGGTCACGACTGACGTATGTTAAAAACAAAATCTCAGCAAGAAGATCATCTGTCGGCAGAGTCTCGGGTACTTTATATTCTACTCTTTCGCAAACTTCCGTTTCAGGCATATTTTTTCTCCCCTTTTACATTCTTTACTAAAAAAGCTTTGCGGCGAGAAAGTTAAAACTCGCCGCATTTACTATGCCCGTAAGGGCTTATTTTTTGGTCTCTGTTTCCTTGATGTGCTGCTCAAGAAGCTTCTGAATGTCAATGCCGTTGATCTTCAGACCGTCAATCTTGCAGTCTGTGATCTCAACGTTTGTAAGGTCGCAGTGAATAAACTGTGAGTTCTTCAGCACAGGGTTCTTGAACTCAACATTAGTCATGATAGAGCAGCCGAAGCGTGAGCCGCTGAGGTTCACACCCAGGAACTTTGTGTCTACCATATACATATCTTCAAACTTAGAGCCCTTGATGCTCACATTGTTGAACGTAGTTTCGTCCATGTTCACATCATCAAAGTTTGCTTCCTTGAGGTTTACATTATTGAACTTTGCTCCGCCGAGGTTAACGTCCTCAAACGTAGAATTCGGCAGGCTGTCATAGGATATTTCTACCTTCTTGTCGATAGCAGCTTCAAATATGCTGTTCTGATCTGCCATATCAATTACCTCCAGTATTCAGTTACTTGTTCTGAGCTCTCTTCTGCTCAAGCTTTGCTCTAACCTTGATCGGAAGTCCGAACAGATTGATAAAGCCTGCAGAATCAGCCTGATTGTATACATTGTCCTCATCAAAGGTTGCAACCTCTTCATCGTACAGGGTATACGGCGAAGTAACACCTGCATTGATGATGTTGCCCTTATAAAGCTTCAGTCTTACATCACCTGTAACGGTCTTCTGTGTCTCGGTTACAAATGCGCTCATAGCCTCTCTGAGAGGTGTGAACCACTGACCGTTATAAACGATGTCTGCAAACTTGATTGAAAGGTACTGCTTAACTCTTGCAGTTTCCTTATCAAGTGTGATAGTCTCCAGCACGTCATGTGCATGATAAAGGATAGTTCCGCCGGGAGTCTCATAAACGCCTCTCGACTTCATACCTACAAGTCTGTTCTCAACGAGGTCTGCAAGACCGATACCGTTAGCACCGCCCAGCTCATTGAGCTTTGTTACGAGGTCCTTGCCGCCCATCTCAACACCGTCCACAGCAGTAGGGATACCCTTCTCAAAGTGAATGGTTACATAGGTAGGCTTATCGGGAGCCTTAATAGGTGATACACCCAGTTCAAGGAAGCCTTCCTTCTCATACTGCGGCTCATTTGCAGGATCCTCAAGGTCAAGACCCTCATGCGACAGATGCCAAAGATTCTTATCCTTGGAGTAGTTTGTCTCTCTGTTTATCTTCAGAGGAATGTTGTGAGCCTCAGCGTACTCGATCTCCTGCTCTCTTGATTTCAGATCCCAGATCCTCCACGGAGCAATGATCTCCATATCGGGAGCAAAAGCCTTTATAGCAAGCTCAAATCTTACCTGGTCATTTCCCTTTCCTGTGCAGCCGTGACAGATAGCGTCAGCGCCCTCCTTGATAGCGATCTCAGCTATTCTCTTTGCGATGATAGGACGTGCAAACGATGTGCCGAGCAGATATCTGTTCTCATAAACAGCGCCTGCCTGAACTGTAGGATAAACATAATCAGTGATGAACTCCTCAGTCAGATCCTCAATATAAAGCTTTGAAGCACCTGTCTTGATAGCCTTCTCCTCAAGTCCGTCAAGCTCGGTACCCTGTCCTACGTCACCCGAAACAGCGATGACCTCACAGTTATTGTAGTTCTCCTTCAGCCACGGAATAATGATAGATGTATCAAGTCCGCCCGAATATGCAAGAACAACCTTTTTGATTTCCTTTGCCATATATATCTCCTCCATGAAAAAACTTTTGTGCAAATACAAACCCCGCCTCAGCAGGTATATTCATATTATACACCGAATAACGGCATTGTCAAGCGTTTTTGAATAAAATTTTATATTTATACATATTTTCCGTATTCAGACTGCATAATATTTATAAATATGCAAGAAACAATGTATAAACCGAATATTTACTCATCAAAGCAGCTGATAAGCCGCAGGCAGCCCACAGAACGATCTCCGCAGTCACCGCATTCATACATAAATTATACCACAATCCTTTGAAAAATGCAACAGTTTAGGGCTTGCTTTTCTAAATTTTTTGGAGTATAATTATATCTGTAAAACAAATTGAAAGGCAGTGATACTATGAATATCAAAGAAGCAGGCTTCCGTGCCCTCTCCGCTGAGGAGATCAAGGCACTGGACTTCAATCCTTTTGTTAAAATAGGCGATGAATGGTTTCTCGTGACAGCCGGTGATGAGAACGGCTGGAACACTATGACAGCTTCATGGGGCTTTGCAGGCATAATGTGGGGAAAGAACAGCTTTATCACAGCTATCCGCCCGCAGCGCCACACAAAGACCTTCATTGACAAGAGCGAGTATTTCACAGCTTCGTTCTTCCCCGATGACATGAAGAAGGCTCTTGCGTACTGCGGCTCTCACAGCGGCAGAGATGTTGACAAGGCTAAGGAAACAGGACTTGAGCCTGTATTCATCGACACAGGCGACGCAAAGAGCGTGACCGCTTTCTCTCAGGCGTCACTGGTGCTGGTCTGCAAAAAGACCTACGTTCAGCAGATGACCTCTGAAAGCTTTGTTATTCCCGAGATTGACAAGGCAAACTATGCGGCAGGCGACTATCACACAGCATACATAGGCGAGATAACCGCTGTATACACAAAGTAATTTCAACATAAAAGCCCAAGGCAAGACCTTGGGCTCAGTCTGTCGATAAACTCCAAATCAGTGCAAAATCAGCCCTCGGCGTGTTCCTCGGCTTCGCTCGTCACCGTCTCGGGCGGCGGGGAGAGGGGGGGCTTCGCCCCTTTGCCCCACTGGGGCTGTCGCCCCTGACCCCTTTTAAAAGAGCTTTTGCAACAAGCTGAGCCCAAGGCAAGACCTTGGGCTTTTATGTATGTTATACTTCGTAGTCTATGCAGACTCTTGACTTTACATTAGGCATGATGATACCGTCCTTGACCTCAACGTGTGCAGGGTGTACGGCATAGTCAGCGAGTGCCTTTCTGCTCTCCAGTGTACAATCGAGCATAAGGTCGGCATTTGATGTGTCCATAACATCTGTGATGACTTTCAGTTCAGTCAGCCCCTCTATCACTCCGACCAGAGCTTCAAGCCCTGTTTTTATTTCCTGCTTTATGCTCTCCTTTTCGGAAGCGGAAAGCTCGTCCTTCATCTGCCAGATTATTATATGCTTTACCATAGTATCAATTCCCTTTCCTGAGGATAGCTTCAATCTTTGCGATTTCCTCTTCCGTGAGTTCAAGCTTATCCAGCACCCCTACGTTATTGATTATCTGCTCTGGTCTGCTCGCACCGCAGAGGACAGTTGTTACTGCCTTATTGTTCAGTATCCATGCAACTGCCAGCTGAGATAAGGTCTGACCACGACCCTCTGCTATCTCGTTGAGGGCTCTGAGCCTGCCAAGCATTTCATCAGTAAGCTGCTGCTGAATCCAAGTGTTGCCTCTGCCGATTCGGGAATCCTCGGGTATGCCGCCCAGATACCTGTCCGAGAGGAAGCCCTGATAAAGCGGTGAGAACACTGCAAGTCCCTTGCCGTTCTCCTTTGCCCAGCTGTCAAGGCCGTCATCTTCTATCCAGCGGTTGAGCATTGAATACGAGGGCTGATTTACGATAAACGGAGTGTGAAGCTCCTTGAATATCTCTGTTATCTCAGCAGTCTGCTGACTGTTATAGTTTGACACTCCCACATACAGAGCCTTTCCCTGCCTTACTGCATTGTCAAGTGCGAGAGCAGTTTCCTCAAGAGGTGTTTCGGGGTCAAAAACGTGGTGATAGAAAATATCAACATACTCAAGACCCATTCTGTGAAGCGACTGGTCAAGCGAGGCTGTCAGGTACTTGCGTGAGCCGTTTCTGTCGCCGTAAGGGCCCTCCCACATCTCGTAGCCTGCCTTTGTGGAGATGCATAGCTCATCACGGTACTGTCTGAGTCCCCTGTCGAGTATCTTTCCGAAGTTCTCCTCTGCCGAGCCGTTATATGGATGTCCGTAATTGTTTGCAAGGTCAAAATGAGTGATACCGAGGTCAAAGGCTGTGCGGCACATAGTCTCGGCATTGTCAAAGTCCGAGCCTGCTCCGAAATTCTGCCACAATCCAAGCGAAATAACAGGAAGCTTCAGCCCCGAATTTCCGCACCTGCGGTAAACCATTTTATCGTAACGTTTGTCATTTGCTTTGTACATAGGAATTCCCCCTTTGAGTTTTTAATTAATATAACATATTTGCGTTTTTATGTCAACAGAACAACAAAAAAGCTTCGGAGATTCCGAAGCTTTTTTATTCAAGCACACAGCGCAGTGTCACTCTGCTATAGCCACTCCATGTACAGGTAAAGAGCGTAAGGTCCCAGTCATCGCTGCCCGAGAGCATAGTGTTCGTATCATAGCCGCCTATAAGCTCCTGCCATGCCACACTGTAGTGATACTGCTTTCCTCTCAGCGATGTAAAAATCACCTCATCGCCCACACCTAGCTTTTCGAGATTGAGAAAAAACGAAGTATAGTTATGAGCACAGATTATCAGGTCATGAGTAAAGAGCGCTCCGCTGTAACGGCAGGCGGCATTTGCCATGCCGTTATATGACCAGTCTCTTGTTACGGGAAGCTCAATATCAAGCTTCGGCAGATAGATAAGGCCTATATAGTACACTCCGTCGATTTCAAGGGGCTCAGGCTCCTGCTCCTCGGCAATAACCTCTTCGTCATTTTCCTGAGACTGACTGTCCTCTGTCGGCATATCCGGCGCAGTATCGGAGCTGTTCCTTGCAGACTCAGTCTCAATATACGCTTTTATAACAGACACGGTTTTTTCAGCCTCTTTGCCTGCCTCACTGTCTCTGCAGCGGTTATAAATAACCAGAGACACTGCCGCTGTCAGCAGCAGTGCCCCAAGAGCGATCAGTATTATACCTCGCTTTTTATTAGTCATCCTTGCCGTCCTTTTTCATGCTTACTCTCATGCCGAGTGCAACCAGCACAAGACCTGATACGGAAAGCACAGGAACAGGCCACCAAAGCTGACCGGTCTGCGGAAGCTTTTCCGAAGAGCCGCCGCCTTGTGTTTTGTTTCCGCTGTTATTATCAGTTCCGCTGCCTGTACCTCTTGAACTGTCAGAGTCAGAGGTGCTGGAGGTTGAGCCGTCGGGAGACGAGCTGTCAGAAGACGAGCTGTCTGCTGAGGAACTGTCATTTGCAGAGGAATCGCTGTCGGGTGTATCACGGTCAGAGACGTCGCTGTCGCTGTCACTGCTGTCATTTGAGGACTCGCTGTCATGGGTGTCATGGCTTGAATCGTCAGGACCTGATTCATCGTCTTCTGTCTTTTCCTTTTCGATCTTAGGGAGAACTACAGAGCCTTCGCTCTTTTTAAGCTCAACGATCGCAGGAGACGAGCGATATGTATACTTATCTATTGTAGCCTCATTTGAGTAGATAAGGTAGATACCTGCATTCTGAGCATAGACCTCAGCGATACCGTTTTCATCTGAAGCTTCCTCGAAATCGGGCTGTATCTGATTAGCAAAAATGTAATCACAGAGGGTCTCGGCATCAGCCTTGACAGCCTCAGCGCTCATATCGTCAAGCTTAACTCCGCTGTCAGCAAAGGTCTCATTGAGGACAAACCCATTATCTCCGCGAGAGCCTATCGAGAAAACTCTCCACTTTATACCGTGGACAGTCTCCTCACCGACCTTACTTTCAATGAGGATAAAGCCTTTTTCAGCTTTAAGCTCAGCCGAAGAGCGCATTGGAGTACTTATAGCTATCGCTGTGAAAAACAGCACCGCAATGGCTGTTATCAGCGATATATGTCTTAATGTTCCTGTTTTCATTAACATACCTCCCAAACCTATTTTTCAGGCTTAGTTTTATCGTTAGCGCTGTCAGCATCAAAAACTGAAAGCGGATCGTTGTGCGGAAATTTTTTCTTCTTTCCCCCGAAGAACCACCAGGCGAGAAGAAGTGCCACAAGCGGTGCCGCTATGATCGGGACAACTACCATGTCATCGATCTGTACTGCGTCGGCTTTGACCTGCACCTCATACTCTTCCTTATTATCGGGATTTTTTATCCTGTGACCCCTTATTACAAGCCTGTGCGTATTGATTCCGTAGGGCGTACAGGTCGTAAGCGTCACAAGATCTCTTCCCCTCTGTATAGCAAGGTGCTGAGATTCGTGCGGAAGAATAATTAGAATTTTTTCGACCTCATAAGTGTAGACCTCATTGAGGACGGTTATCGTGAACAGATCACCCTCGGTGATCTTATCAAGATCGGAAAAAAGTGTAGCAGACGGCAGACCTCTGTGAGCTGAAATGACGCCGTTCGTATCAAGACCGCCAACGGGAAAAGTCGAACCCTGCATATGACCTACCGCTTCATTGAGTACGTCCTCACCTGTGCCGTGATATATCGGAAGTTTAACATCAATGCTCTGGATAGTAACATAGCCCATAACTCCCGTGCCTGTGATATCGAGGGTATCCTCGTAGCCCTTGACCTGCTCGTACTGCTCAAATGGTGCCTGCAAAGCTGCAAGCTCACGGTTATACGCTCTTGCCTGCTCAAGCATTTTTTTCTGCTCTTCTTCACCAAGAGTGTTTACCTTCTTAACGTAATCAGAGATCACCCTTGCCTGCTTTGACTGAATATACCAGTTGCTGACTATAGGATACAGCATCACGGAGAGCCCCACCAGAAACATTATGATAAGTAATACTGTTGATATCTTACCCTTTTTCTTTCTCATGAGACCCTCCCTGATGCCCGACGGCGGCAAGGCCGTCGGGTCGGGTATAGCCGTTAGATTAGGTTAAAATTAGTCTTCCTTCTTAGCTCTCTTCTTAGCAACAAGGATAACGCCCGATGTCAGAACAGCAGCGCCGCCGACACCGAAGAATATCTTAGTACCGATTCCGCCTGTCTCAGGAAGGTTGATACCCTCTTCGTTTCCGATAGTACCCTCGAAAGTATAGTTGCTTGCGTTATAATCAATATCAAAATCAAAATTTACAACTGTGGGGAATGAACCTGTTTCCCAAGCTGTTCTAGCATTGTCGGTATAGTTATTGTCCCAATCCCATGTGCCGTCAGTATTAAGTGTATCTTCCGCAACTGCGATAGTGAAGGATACAGGATCTGTCAGCTTAACGTAGCCCTCGGGAGCAACAACCTCGACCAGCTTATACTCACCGCTGTCAAGACCCTTGAGAACGAGGTCATCAGTCAGTTCAAATCTATAATTACTGGTTTCATCGAGAGCCTCTACATTCTGTATCGGTTGTGTAGCCCATACAACTTTTCCGGTTTCTGTATCAACTGTTCCGGGAATATTCTGTGAATCAAGCAGTACAAACTGTGCACCTGGAAGCTTTTCATCTGTGTTTTTAGCATTTACCTTATCAACATCAACGCTGTATGTAAATACTGCTACACCGTCCTTGTTTGTATCTTCAGTATCATCATGATCATCATGATCATCGATTCCATCTCCCTTATACTCGGTATCGGTTGAATACTTGAGGTAAACCTCGTTGGTGTTACCATTGAGAGTTGTGTCAGCATCATCATCAAGAATTGCACTGTATGTAACAACTACCTTTGAAGATGCGTTGATCGTAGGAACAGCAGCCTTGATATCATTGAACTTGATAGAGATCGTGGTTTCACGATCTGTCTCACCTGTTGCAGGTATTACAGTAGGTGTATACTTAGAGCTGTCAATAGCAATACCGTCAACTGTTACAGTGATACCTGTAGGAGTCTTGAAGCCCTTGCCAAGGCGGTCAATGAACTCATAGTAGTAGTGTTTGTAGTTATCAATGTTTGCAGGCATAGTACCTACTACCTCGAAAGGAACGTTATCACCGATGCTGTAGTCAGCACAGTCATTGAATTTCTCTGCATAAAGATCGTCGTCTATTACGCTTCCGACATCAACGTCTCTGTCGTCCTCTTTTACCTTCTTCTCAACCTTGGGCTTACCAGCCTTAGGTGTAACTGTCAGGGTCTCGCCCTCAGCTATTTTAAGGATATCGCCTGTGACATCATCATCGAAATCAAGTTCCTCAACATATACATAACCGGTCTGGAATGGTGTACCATCCGCTTCAATATCACTGCCCGAAGCCTCTTTAAGGATACCATCTCCCTTAATCAGCTCTACAGCACGCGCAGCATCTAATTTGCTGAAAGCTTCAAGGGCATTAGCAACATTCCTTTCCTTACCCTCTGAATCGTCAAGTTCGAGAGCATCATAAAATGCATCTTCATTTACGGCTTCACCAAGTGCAAGGTCAGCATCGGGCATGATAAGCTGCTGGCCTCTAACGGTCTGAACATTACCTACAAAGATCTGATAGCCCTTGTACTCGTGGGTATCGTCCTGACTGCAGGAAATAAGTGTATTTCCTACCTCTGCCGATGCAGTAAATACTGCTGTTGAAATGCTCATTGAGATTGCCATTGTGAGGGCTGCTACGCCTGCGATAATTCTTCTTGTTTTTTTCATGTTATAAACACTCCTTAAAAATCTTTTGGGGTTGATTTACTTTATCAAAGCGTTCAGGAGGCTCTCCTACGCTTTTTAATGTGAATGAACAGTGCTGAGGTCATCATAAGACCTGCACCTGTAATGTAGTAGAGCCATACGCCCTCGCCGCCCGTTTCGGGAAGCTCAAAGCCTGTCTGCTCTGTTTTCTGATTGAGGACTGTGACTGATTTTTCACCGTCCTGAGTCAGAGTGAAGCCGTTGTCGGAGTAATTGATCGGAACATAGCCGTTGCCCGAGGCCTCCTCAACGTAGTAGTAGATTTCGTGACCGTTATCGTCATTCAGCGGCAGGTTCTTGACCTCTCCCGACCACTTGCCTGCGGTCTTCACCATAGTAAGAGTCCTTTCGATGTAAGGATCATCCCCGTTTTCGGGGAGAGTTACTGTGGCAGGGTCGTAGGTTTCATTGGAAGTGGTTTCAGTCGAACCGGTCTGAGGAATATCGTTTGAAACTGCAACTGTATTTCCAGAACTGTCGGTCACAGAGAACAGATAATCGTTAGATGTTGGCAGATCCCAATTCCAGTTTGAAGCAGTTGATTGCTGATCTAAGCCAAGCGAATACCGAATATTGACATCAAGTACATTTTCAGTCGGTGCATCGGCAGCGATCGGAATATTGATATATACACCCGGTCTTGATACATCGTTCTTACCGTAGGTTCCGGCATTCTTAATGTCGGTTCCATTTAGGTTGATTATCTGAACATGCTCATAATCATACGATCTTCCGTTTATATACAGTGTATATGTTTTTCCGGGTTCTACAGCAAAATATTTAGTATAATTGAAAGGATAATCCCCTCCAACCTGCGTATCACTAATATTATTACCGCCATGGAAGTTCAATACAACATAATTTGATGGCTTATTCTTCGTCGCATAATCGCTGGTTTCCTGCGGAACCTTAGTGGTATAGCCCTTGACAGTGAACTCCAGCGAGGACACATTTGCTTCGCCTCCAAGCCACTGCTTGTCGATCTTCAGCGAACCTCTCGGAATATTGTCCTTGAAGTTTGTAAGCTCAAATGTGCCATCTCTGAGACCCGTTGCCTCGTAGCTTGCATAGTAGCCGTCTACAGTCTGCTCTGTGATGTAGTAGTACTTCAGGCTGTCAAGCGTTGAGGTATCGAAATCTGCGTGCCAGTTGTTAGCAGCATTGAGCGTTACGGTCTGTACCTTGGTGGCAGTTGCTTCATCGAACTGAGGCGAGGTGACTATACCGGGATCAGACATAAGCTCCGCAGAGGTCAGATTAGCATGAGCAACTGTAACATGGAATGTAGTATCACCTGTTATAGGTTCTATTGACCTGAACGCAGGAATATACCAATTTCCTGAGGTCTGAACTCTCAATGTATCTCTGTCCCACGACAGCACACCCTGTTCATTGGTGTATTCTCCCAAAGTGAACATGAAGTAATCATTGTTCCTGACATTAAACTCATATACATAAGGTACCTCAACATCCTCATCAGGATAGTAGTTATGATACTTATGAGTTATTATTACCGTAACCTTCGGAACATTTGCCGGGAGCTTTGTCTCACTCGACTGCCAAAGGTCTACCTTTACCTCAGCAGGTCTGTTGGAAGCCGTATCACCGTACCAGCTCTTCTGAACATCAAGCTCCATCTTCTTGTTGGCAAACTCTATCCTTGCCAGTGATGCAAGCCTTTCAAGCGTAATGCTCTTCGGGATAAGACCCTTTTCCTGAGCGTCCTGCAGAACATTAAGCGGTTCAGCAGTTGTGTCCTGATCTGCCTCGTAGAAGTAGTAGTTTGCCTGCTCGTCAGTAAGGTAATATCCGTCAGGTGAGTCTATCTCCTGCATAAGATAGATGTACTTGGGTCTGTTTCCTGTGGTCTTTTCGTAAACAAGACTTCCGTCCTGCTCGGTCTGGAAGCTCGGTATACCGAACCTTATTCCGTCGACTTCATTAGTGAAGGTACCGTTCTCATTCGTTGTGAATACGAACGCATCCTGCTGACCCCAGGTAGCAATTATAGCTGCTCTTGCTGTACTTCCGTCAACAGTAGCATTTACTGCTCTTGCACCTGTCAGGTTTTCCCAGCCGTTAGCCACGCTGTATCTCTTGATGATAAACTTTGCATCTGCAAGTGATATCAGCCAGTTATCAGCATCGTACTTTCTGAAATCGAAGTGATTATAATTATAGGTAAATGCGCTTCCTTCCATCGCCTTGTTGTAGTCGTATTCCTTATTTGCATTATCGGAAACGCTCTCTCCGTCGATGGTCGCATTATTCTTGATCATCAGACTTGTATTATCTGTAACTCCCTCATAAAGGTCATAGGAGTATGTGTATTTCAGTCTGATATAGGTCTTATCGGGCACTACAACCGAGAAGCTGTAGACATCGCCCTTCAGTGAATTGTTCTGAACAACAGGTCTTGTTTCCTTAACAGGCTGAGAGAATGAGTACATAGACGTATCAAGCGGAGTTTCAACCTCTTGTCCCTCAGTGTCATAGGTCACTGTATAGACGCCTATGGAGTTTGCGGAAATATCGCTGAATTTCAGCGGGCACTGAGCGTAGCTGTCGCCGCTGCCGTTGATTATATCAGAGATATTCAGCTTATCCGAGCCCTCTATAAGGTCCTTGCTGTACTTGTTTATGTCAAGCACATATTCAAGGTTTCTGTTTCTCAGATAGGATACGCCTGTGCTTGTCTGCTGCTCTGTAACAAGCGGACTTACAAGCTGCTTGTCGAGCATAGACTTATTGTCATGAACAATAACAGGCTGAGTATCAAAGCCGTCACCGACCTCTGCTTTGTTTGTAAACCTTGCAGAGCCGATGCTCTCATTATCTTTATCGCTGATTGCTGCACTCATATCAGCAGGAGAAACCTTCAGTACATATGTTACCTGTATCTCCTGACCCTCGTGAACAGCACCCGGGATATAAACCTTCAGTTTCTGACCGTTGACCTCATATCGGATTTCCTTTGAGGTCTCTGAATCCGTCATTGTGCCCTCTGCAATAGTCTGACCCCAGACACCCTTGTTAGGAAGGCTGTACTCGATCTTGCTGAGAGACATTCCCTCAGGCATCGTATCAGTTGCTGTGATGAAGTCACCTGCTGTGAAGTTCTGATTATTGTTTATCTGCAGATAGTAGGTAAACAGATAATTGTCGTCAGCGTCCTTGGGGAGCTCGTCGAGGTTATATTCTGTCGGAGCATTCTCATCAGTATTCTGACCCTTGGTCTTATCATACTTGGTTACTGTAGGCTTTTTGATGTAGTCCTTTTGTTTCTTGGTTGTATTGCCGTTAAATCCGGCAGTATTCTCATAGCTGAGCTTATCATCGAGCTGCATTTCAGGTTTATTCAAATTGTTAAGCCCTGCAGCTGTTGTATTGTACTCTACTCTGAGATTAATAGCAGAATATACAAGAGCATATTCCTCGCTGTCCTCAGCCAGATCTTCACGTGCCTTAATAATAAAGCCTGTTGCCTTTTCATCAGTTCCCGAGGTTTTCTCTACTGTAAAGTACTTCCCGGGATCTGTGATAGTCTTGTATGCATTGTCATCATACTCGTTATCGTCCTTAGTGATGTACTTGAACGTAAAGCTGTTGATATCAAGCTGATCGGCAGTCATATAATGCTCAAGACCCTCAGGTGTGAAAGCAGTATCCGAAACCGTAGAGCTCTGTGAAAGCTCGTCTGTGACAGGATACTCCAGGAACCCACCCTCGTAAGTGTTAGCTTGTATCCTCCAGCGAAGCTCTGCTGTTCCGTTAGCGGAAGCCTCACCATTCTTAACAAAATCTTTATTCAGATAGTTCCTTATATTTTCCCATTGACTGGCCGTCTTGCTTGTACCGTCATAAGTTACTGTATTATCTACAGAACCGCTCGTTGTACGTCCGGTCTTTGAAGTGTAAACGAACTTATATGACTTAGATGTACTTCCCTCAGGGAATCTGTATACTCCGCCAGCGGCATTTACTGCTGCCAGATCTTCTGGTGTGGAAACTACATTTTCGTCATTATCATAAACTGTAAAGCTTGTGATCTTATTCTTGCCGAAATCAGTATCTTCAACTACCTTAACAGTATTTGAACCATCCGTTCCCTTATAAGTACTCAGATCCAGACCATTATTATTGTAAATAGTAAATGTCCAGGTTGCTGTGTTAGCCTTCTCATTGACCGAGCCCGTCTTCTCCGAAAGGTCTGTAGGCTTCTCAATAGTCTTGTCAGTACCTACGGGGTGATCGCGCCACTTATCCCACTCTGCCGAGTTTCTGAGACCTAAGCCCTCAAGCAGTCTGATATCGCCGTTCTTTGGCTTTATCGTGTAGGTTATAACATACTCGTTAGCTGTGGTGTCCTCATTGATATAGAAGGTAGTATCCAGTGTGCTTGTATCATGAGTCTGATAATACAGAAGCCCGCTGGTTCCATTATCCGGATCAAGTTCAGCTGCCGATAAAACTTCCTTACCGTTTGAAACAGTAACATCAAAGTCATCTATCGACAAATCATGCCTTTTAAGATTCGAGAACGTAAGCTTATCAGTTACCGAAGAGTGACCGATCGGGCTTCCGTACTCGTTTACAAGCCTGATCGTATATACAATAGCACCGTCAGAAGTGAGAGCGTAGCTCTTTTCAGCCTCAAACTCCTGAGGAATATGTACCTTGTCGCTGTCCTCAGAGAGAACTGTCTTTGAATTTTCAAGCTTGATATCGTTTGTAAAGGTCTCGCCCTTGTCACCGTCTTCAGCAAGCCGCTGTACATAAGTGATCGTATAGCTGGTCGAGTTATATTTTACTCCGTCTGTTTTCGGGAAGCTGAGTGAGCTTCCGTTTGCTGTCAGACCTGTTACCGTGCTGCCGCTTGCATCTGTGATAACGGCATTTGCGAAATCGATCTGATCAACGCTGCTCTTTTCATCAGCTTTCAGAGTATCATTAAGCGTAAGTCCGCTGAGATCCTGACCTCTGCTGTTATTTACCTTAACTGTCCATGTGATAGTCTTGGCTGTATTATTATAAGAACCGCTCTTGTCTACCGAAGGCTTAGGAACCGAACCTGTCATTGTATCCTGGTCGGTGTAGCCGCCTGTAGGTCTTTTAAGACCTGTCCAGTTAGTCATCGTGGTACCGTAGTCATCTTCTGTAACCTCGGTATCATACTCAATTAAGAACTCCTTGATAGGCTGTGTGTTCCACACCTGTTTCTGCCCTGTCTGCTCATTTACAACAGTGGAGGTCTCCATATCAATTTCAAAGCCGTTTCCCGTATTGAAATAACTAACTCCGTACTTCAAAGGCTCCTCGCCGCCGGTCGTACCGGGAGTTCCCTGCTGGCTGTCATCTGTATTGGAGCCCGGAACTACTTTTAAGGTAAAGCTGTCATCGATAGTACTTCTCGGCAGCTGAACATCTCCGTCCTTGAAGAAGTCCTCAACAATAATCTTACCGTTCTGCCACCAGCCGTTATCCTTATAAATGGTGATCTTCCAGTGCATCTTATTTGAAGCTGCATCATAAACACCAGTGTACTTAGCGATATCAGCTTTCAGGTTTACCTGAATAGGCGCTGCATCTTCTGCGTTTTTTCCTCCGTTCGCAGGAGTAGAAACATTTACCTTATTATTACCGCTTACTATAGTAAGCTTGTTTGTATCAACCGCATTGCCGTCTTCATCAAGAAACTCACTGTCAACTGCCACAGGGCATTTGATAACGTACTCAAAGCCGTCCTTGAAGGAATTCTCACCGGGCTTTGAAAGCGTACCTGCAAGCTCCTGTCCCGAAGCCGTATCCTTGATCTCCGTTACCGTGAACTGAGTTCCGTCAGTAACCTTTTCAAGCTTTCTTGAACCGCCCTCTCCGACAACTACCTTATAAACATCGTAGGTCTTGCCCTCGGCAAGGTCAAAATGAACATTGTCACTTGTCAGAGTATCGAGCACATCGACCTCGCTCGCATCGATTCCTCCGTCAGACTTAACTGTAATATTAAAGGAAGAACCAAGGCTTCGTCTTGACTGCATCGACTCGCCCTCTGTACCGTAGAAGAAGTCGTTGTTATAATCCTTCTGTACCGACAGGTCAGCAGGGTGTGCTGCTCTGTGAATAGGCATCAGTACCTCGTCACCGACGATAGTAAAGGTCTTGTCCTCATCAGACTTCTGCTCGTTCCATACCCACGCCTTGAAGATGTAGCCTCCTGAAAGTGCGGAATTCGGGTTATCCGTAAAATATGATTTGGTCAGATCAAACTTGATCGTTACATCACCTGTAGTAACATCCATATAGTAGGTACCGATCTCCTGACCGAGATACCTGCTGTCATTACATGTGACAGGACCCTCAAGGCTCACATCCTGCTGTCTGGTTATCGTCTGATCCTCCAGACCAAGATTGAACTTTATGCTGTCCGCATGATTAGGCAGGTCTTTAACCGTTTCAGCCGTAAGGAAGAAGTCGATATTTACATCTACAGTATACTTGGTCTGTCCGCCCTCGGGTTTGCTCACGCTTGAGGACATATCACCCGTTACACCCGTTACACCCGTCACACCTGGATCAGGAACATATTTGATGACCAGCGGCTCTCCTGTGGAGTCTGCACCGGCAGTCTGCTCCGTATCAGGGGTAGTAGTGCTAATAGCAGGCTGTATCAGACTGCCATACACCGTAAACAACATAGCGATCGCCAGCAGCAGCGCCAGCCAGACTCGCAGCCGTTTCCTGTCAGGCCCCCTCAGAGCCGTAGAAAATGATTTATTATTCTTATACATGATCTACCTCCTCGCGGAATAGAGTTTTAAGCTTACATTATCTTGATACTGTCAAGTGGCCAGATACACCAGATAACCTTTCCGATTATCATTTCCTCAACGATACAGCCTATCTCCTTGGTTCGGCTGTCTATCGACTCGGAGCGGTGATCACCCATAACGAAATACCTGTTATCAGGCACCTGATAAGGAAGCTCGATATCGCAGGTACCGTATGAAAGACTGTCCACATAGGGCTCATCAAGCTTTTCACCGTTGACGTAAACGCTGCCGTCAGTCTTGATGTCTATAACATCGCCTGCAACGCCTATTACCCTTTTGAGCAGTATCTTATTATTATGGTAGAAAGCTATTATATCGCCCTTTTCAAATCCGCCTATTCTTCGGCAGACTACCAGCTCATCATTATGGAGCGTAGGCGTCATACTGACACCCGTTACTCTAAGAGCAGGCAAAAACAGCATCGACACAAGCACTGCAACAGCCGCAACAACTATCAGCGAAGCTACAGTATTATAAAGGAGCTTCAGAAATCTCTTCCTGCCCCTTACACGTTCAAGCTCTGCCCCCAGCGCCTCAGCCGTCGGAACTGCTCTGCTCTTCTCGTTCATCGCTCTGTTCCTCCGCACTTTCAGGCTCTGTCTCGGGCTCTTCTGCCTCGGGCAGCTCGCCGTACTTGTCCATATACAGCCTTTTTACCATTTCATTAGTCTGCATCAGCGCAGAATCCTTCATTCCTGACAGCTCTGTGCGGAGCTCTTCATTCTCCTGCAGAGCCTTATCCAACTGCCTTCTGAGTTCATACATTATCTCAAGCAGCTCTGCTCTGCCAAGCTTTTTCAGCTCCTTGTCTGTCATTTCAACGCCTCCATACAGACCTAAAATAATATCAGTATTATAACACATTTTTAATAATTTGTCAATTGGTATTTTGGAATATTTTTCCTTTAATTGATCCGCTTTCAATATATTATTATATTTATCAATTGAAGATATTGTACAAATCACCAATGGAATAATTAGTCACTTTTAACAAGCTAAACGTTTTCTGAAATTCAGTATACGACAAATTTTTGATATTCCCGAATATCTCATAATTATTATCGGAACGTTACAATTATCAAAATTTACAATTTATTAACATTTCAAGCATTTCTGCTTTACAGCAGGCATAATTACTTGACAAATCGGTTATTTTGTTAAAATCTGACACGTTTTCACCCTATCTTATGTTTAATGTGACGAAAAAGTGTTATATGTATTGACAATTTCGTTTCGGAGTGCTATACTGCAAGTGTACTAGTACAGATAGTACACATAATACAAGTGTACAAAACAGAGAAAAATAAAAGAACAGAGACAACAAAACGGAACAACAGACCATTAGAAGGAGGTACCTATTTGATAACTATTGATGTTATGGGCAGAACACCTATCTACGAGCAGATCTGCCAGAGCATCTGCCGTGAGATATCGCTGGGAGCTTACAAAGAGGGCGACAGGATACCTGCCGCAAGAGCTCTTGCCAAGGAGCTTGGGCTGAATCCTAATACGGTTGCCAAGGCATACGGTATTTTAGAACGTGACGGCATAATCTATTCTGTAGCGGGGAGGGGCTGCTTTGTGGCTAAACATAAAGACGAGGTCGCAGATAGACAGACAGCAGAATTCAGCGAACTGGTAGGGCGACTTCTTGAATCAGGGATCAAGGCTGAAAGGCTGAAAGAAATCATTGATAATAAGGCAGAGGAAAGGGGGCGCACCTGATGATCGAAATAAAAAATGTTTCTATGGTTTTCAAGGGTAAGAACGGAGAGTTCAAAGCGCTCGACAATATCAGCCTTGATATTCCCGACGGCTCGGCTTACGGGTTCTTAGGCTCAAACGGCGCAGGAAAGTCAACACTTATGCGTATGATGACGGGCATATACCCTGTAAATGAGGGCTCTATAAAGATAGACGGCGAGGACGTTTTTGATAACCCCGAGGCTAAAAAGAACATTTTCTTTGTAAATGACGAAACAGTTCAGTACACGGGCTACACTCTTGACGGGCTGAAGGACTACTACAAGGTTTACTACCCCGACTTTTCAGAGGCTACCTATGTGCGTATCTTGGAAAAGCTCAAGCTCCCGATAGACAAAAGGCTCTCGGAGTTTTCAAAGGGTATGAAAAGGCAGGCTATGGTGCTGATAGGTCTTGCTTGCAGGACAAAGTACCTTATGCTCGATGAAGCCTTTGACGGACTTGACCCTGCTATGAGACACTATGTTAAAAACATCATCACCGATGAGATAATCGACAGGAACGCAACGCTTATAGTTTCCTCGCACAATATTGCCGAGATCAGCGAGATCTGCGACAGGGCTATGCTTATTCATCAGGGCAAGCTTATCTTCGCAAATGATATTGACGAAATCAAAAGCGGCTTCTCAAAAATTCAGCTTGTCAGAAAGAACAGACCTGTTTCTCCCGAGGAGCTTGAAAACTGCGGTCTGAGAGTTGTGAAGTACGATATTACGGGAAGTGTCGTTCAGGCTGTAGTTAAGAGCGATGATGACCTCAGTCAGGCTATCGAAGGTCTTGGCTGCGATGTCTGCGATATGATAGGACTGACACTCGAAGAGATTTTTATTTACGAAATGGAGGCGAGAGGATATGCTACGGACGAACTTGTCTGATCTTCACAGGCTTGCCAAGGGCGAGCTTATGCGAATGAAAAAGCTGTTTATAATAAACATGATAATCCTTGCGGCTTCTGCATTCTTCACTGTAGTCGGTACTGCAGCGGATAACGGTATAGCTCTGGTCGGGATATTCTTTCTCTGCTTTATGATAGTAACGGTCATTCCTGCGATCGCTCTGCTTTTCAGAGATATGACCGACAAAAGAGTCTGCGATGTTATGCACTCTCTGCCGATGACCGCATCTCAGAGATTCTGGTCTAAGATATGGGCTCTGTGCGAGTACCACATTATCCCGACACTGGTCGTTAGTTTTGCCGAGCTGTTTATCCTGCAGGCCAGATTCGGAAATGACGAAGTATATCAGGGCATTATTTCCAGCAATTTTGATGAAATGATGAGGTTTTACCTTATCGGTGTTACCTGCCTGTTCTTCACAGCTGCGGTAACGCTGCTCTGCCAGATGTGCTTCGGAACTATAGCCGAAACTCTGTATATGTCGCTGATTGCGCTTACAGCATTCTCGGTATTCCCGATGCTGATATACAGCAATATCACAATGGCAGCAGGCTTTGAGCAAATGTACAACAATGTCCCGATGTTCTTCTGTCTGTGGACCTTCACCGCAGTGGCAGGTGCTGACGGCAAAGTGTTCTCGTTCATAGCAGGACAGGAACACACCTTCCCTGCATGGCCTGTGCTGATAGTGAATGTGCTTATCTCAGTCGGAGTTATCTATCTGTGCAGCAGGCTCTATAAAAAGAGAACTGCCGAAACAGTCGGCAACCCGATAGCTTTCAGGCTCTTCTTAGAGATACTTTCGGTCATCTCGGTATTTGTTATGTTCAACTTCCTCGATATGGCTGACAGGATAGTTGCAGTCGGCGGATCGCTTGTTGTGTTCATGGTGGTACACATTATCCTTGCAAGAGGAAAGAACCTGAAGCTTGTCTTTGCAGGACGTTTGCTTGAATTTGCAGGAATAATCGCAGCAGTTCTCATCGTAAATGTAATCTGTCTGAAGACAGGCGGCTTCGGGCTTGCATTCTCCGAGCCCAAGGGCGAGCTTGAGCATTGCAACATAGAATTATATTTCTATGAAGCTAACCGCTTTGACGAGGGAGAGTATCAGCCGCTTTACCTTGAAGATGCTGACAAAGATAAGGTCATGGAGATCACAAGGATAATCCACAGCCATTTCAAGGCGGCCGACAGAAGCAACACCACATGGAGAAATTATTACAGAAATGATCGTTTGAATATCGAGGTCAACGAGAGGAAGGAATTCAAAAAGGCAGACCTCTACGATCCCGCTGATAAATACTACTGGGACATTGTTTTCGATCAGAATATGTGCTATGACTGCGACACCGAGACCCTTTATCAGGAGCTTCTCGATGCAGGCATGAAGCCCGAAAACAACAACGGCAGCGAATACGCAGACGAGTATGTATACTATCGGTTCTGATACCGAAAAAAGAGGACTATGTGAATAGTCCTCTTTTTTGTACAGTTATTTTCCTAACCTCTGCTTTATCTCCTCGGTATTTATGCCGAACTGCTCGAGGATATGGCTCGCATAGCCTGTCATGGCAGGCACTCCCCTCTCGATCTTGTATAGGCGCCTGCCTGTGGCTTCATCGACAGTAACTACAAGACTGTCTATCTTTGAGGCTATTTCGGGCTCTGCATTGATGTCGTCTATCAGCTCCGCAAGGTCAACTATGTGGGTAGCAAGTATGCCCCTTACACCTATCATGCAGAAGATCTTCAAAAGCTCCTTCGAGACCTCTATGCACTCGCTCGGAGTGGTGCTCTGTATGCTCTCATTCATAAGCAGGATACTCTGCGGTGTGATAGTGTCACTTATAGTCTTGAACTCCTTTATCTCGGTTGTGAACTTGCTGGCATCTATGCCTGTCTGCTCCTCCTTCGGGAAGTGAGTGTAGATAAAGTCGGTCAGTGAAAGCTCACAGCTCTCGCACGGAACATAAAGCCCCGTCTGGGCAAGTATCTGCGCTATGCCTATAGCACGGACAAAGGTGGTCTTGCCGCCGTTGTTCGCACCTGTGAGGATAAACATTCTCGAACGTTCATCAAAGCTTATGTCATTAGTTACGACCGTCTTTTTCTCCTTTGCTTTCAGGTTCCACAGCCTGCACTCGGAGAAGTAGATCATATCATAAAGCCCCGTCATAACTGCCTTGCGCTCGCTGTCGGGAGCAAACTTAGGTCTGCACATATTAAGCCCCGAGCTTTTTGCAAGCTCTATCAGGTTCACTGCCCCGAGGTAAAACTCCAGCTGATAATTGATGCTGTACATATCACGGAAGCCAATCTTCTGATACTGCCTGAGGACATCATCTATCATATCAACGTACTTTTCCGTCAGGTACGAAAGCTCCTTGAAAAGGCTCTCATCAACAGTGTTGACAATACGGTCTTTAGTTACCTCGCTTGCAAGAAAGCGCTGGTGCAGCTCCTTTACCTGATGACTTCCAAAGTAAGCCCCGTGATAGATTATTCTGTCAAAAATAGAGGGCTTCAGCACATAGGGCTCGTGAGACTGCTCAATTATTCCCGCCGAGACAGGTATCATACGCTCATCAAGGTTTACTGCAACGGTCACGCTCTTTATACCCTTTTTGAGTGCCTCTTTAAGCTCGGCAAGCTCCTCCTTCAGCTTTATGTAGTGCTTGTCATTATACTGCTCCTCAAAGAACTGAAACATTCGGTTTACACCCAGAGAATGAAGCTTGTCCCTGTTCTTCTCATAGAAGCTGTGCATTATCTCCAGACACTCGACATAGCCGTCAAAGGCTGTTATGCCGTCATCAAGCTTTTCAAACGAATCAGGCTCGTTGAGGTCATAAATGTTCTTGCGGTCGCTTTCTACCATAATGTCGATTATCTTCTTGACAGTCGGTGCAAGCTTCGGCACTGCTATGAAGTCATCAAGTATATCCAGCCTGAAATTGATGACCTCGATATCGTCACAAAGCTCGGTAAACAGGTTTACGGTATAATGATTATTATACGGGCTTATAAGTGATGCCAGCTTTTCAAGTTCGAGATTTCTTATATATCCCTGCGGCAGATCATAAAGCCTTGCCCGTCTTTTTTTGAGCCTGTCCTTTTTCTCCTGCGATGGGTAGAGCAGATCAACTTCAAAATCTATATTAAGGTTTTCTTCGTGCTTCATAAGCTCAGCTCCCTTGTTTTCTTACCTTTTATATTAGCATATCCCACTGTCATTGTCAACAATCAAAGAACAGGAGTTGCCAAAAATAGAGTAAAAAATACACAAAAATAGAAAAGTCTGTTGACAAAGGTTCACTGCTGTAGTATAATATGTTTGTAAAAACCTTATCAAGAGTGGTGGAGGAAACAGGTCCGATGAAGCCCGACAACCTGACCGAGGGTATCCGAGGTTAAGGTGCCAGATCCTGCGGTTTTGATCCGAAAGATGAGGAAAAAGAGATTTTTTGTCAGGCGTTTCGGGTTTTCGAGCGCTTTTTTATTTTTTCTCAGGTTTTAGAAACAGAAAGGAAGAGAAATATGTCAAGAACACTTTTTACGTCAGAGTCCGTTACAGAAGGACATCCCGATAAGATCTGCGACAAGATCTCAGATGCTGTGCTTGATGCACTGCTGGCTGAGGACCCCCTCTCGAGAGTTGCCTGCGAGACCGTAACAACTACAGGTCTTGTAATGTGCATGGGAGAGATAAGCACAAAGGCTAATGTGGATATACCTCAGATAGTGCGTGATACTGTTATTGAGATAGGCTACGACAAGGGCGAATACGGCATTGACGGCAACACCTGCGCCGTAATGGTAACTATGGACAAGCAGTCGCCCGACATTGCTATGGGCGTTGACAATGCACTTGAGGGCAGAGAGGAAAATGCGTTCGATATAGGTGCAGGAGATCAGGGTATTATGTTCGGCTATGCCTGCAATGAGACACCCGAGCTTATGCCTATGCCGATATCACTTGCTCACAAGCTTGCTAAGAAGCTTACCGAGGTCAGAAAAAACGGCACACTGCCCTATCTCAGACCTGACGGAAAAACTCAGGTAACTGTTGAGTACATCGACGGCAAGCCTGCAAGAGTAGATGCTGTAGTAGTTTCCTCACAGCATGATGCAGAGGTAACTCTTGAGCAGATAAGAGAGGACATAATCGAAAAGGTAATAAAGGCTGTTATCCCCGCAGAGCTTCTTGACGGAGATACCACATACTTTATCAATCCTACGGGCAGATTTGTTGTCGGCGGACCAATGGGCGACAGCGGACTGACAGGCAGAAAGATAATCGTTGACACCTATGGCGGATATTCACGTCACGGCGGCGGAGCTTTCTCGGGAAAGGACCCGACAAAGGTAGACCGTTCTGCTACTTATGCCGCAAGATATGTGGCTAAGAACATCGTAGCAGCAGGCCTTGCCGACAAGTGCGAGGTAGAGTTCGCTTATGCGATAGGCGTTGCAAACCCTGTATCCATAATGGTCGATACGTTCGGCACAGGAAAGGTCGCTGACGACAAGCTCGCTGAGGCTGTAAACAAGGTGTTCGACCTTCGCCCCTCGGCAATAATCGAGTATCTTGATCTCAGAAAGCCGCAGTACAAGCAGCTTGCAGCCTATGGTCACATAGGCCGTGAGGACCTCGGAGTTTCGTGGGAGAAGACCGATAAGGTCGAGGCACTCCTTGAAGCAGTAAAGTAAGATAAGACACTGAGAGCACCGAAAAAATCGGTGCTCTCAGTCTGTCGATAAACTCAAAATAGTGCAGATTTTGCCTCGTCAGGTCTGTACATTCGTACAGACAGACTCGGCTGGAGTGAGGGGAGA
>OCVV011349628.1_pt1 | contig 34061 bp, 33 predicted proteins | sample 1539721 | NCBI WGS metagenome assembly OCVV01 (sample SAMN02144230, study PRJEB22623) | gut metagenome | biome: sheep rumen | host: Ovis aries | place: New Zealand | reverse complement strand
CCGATGGGAACGGCCGTGCACTTATCTTGCACATGGGCCAGATGCGGGGATTCCCGCACATAAACCGGCGTGGTCCCCACAATCTTTTCCGCCCGGCGGATCAGCCAGTTCTGCAGCGGTTTGAAGAAAAGGAGCAAGAAGCGCTGCGAGAGGATGTCGCTGTGCCAATGCAGGATGACCCTGCCGCGGAATCCGCTCAGCCTCAAGGCCAGGGCCGCCATCGGGTCGGGATGGTGGATGTGGATGATGTCGTATTCGGCCTGATGCTTCCGCAACCAGCCGATCATCTTCGGGGCGATCATCGTCCCGGCGGCTTTCAGCAGGGTGGGGACGACGAGGATGCGGCCGTGTCCGCCCAGCGGAATGACGCGCATTTCCTTGGCTCCGTCAAAACTTGCGCAGAGCATGTCGCAGTCCACGCCGCGTGCGGAAAGCCCTTCCGTGAGGCTGGCCTCCACCTTTTCCACACCGCCCCGGATGGGGTAGAATTTACCGAGTTGCAAGACTTTCATACATCAATTCTTTTAACCGACGGGCGTCCGTAGCCGGGAAAAACACAGCCTTTTCTTCGCTGCTCTCGTGGGCGTACGGCAGGTCGGCCAGCAGCATGGGCCCGCCGTTCAGCAGCCGGTATTCCGTGATGGGGAGTCCCCAGGTCTCGACGCGGGACGGAAATACGAAACAGGCCGCGGCCTTGTAGTAGCCGAACAGACGCTCCCGCGTCAGATAGCCGGCAAAATGGAGGGAGGACACGTCGCCCCAGCGCTTCTTCAGCCAGCGGGCATAGCGGTTCTCCTCGCCCGAGATGGTCAGGACCACGCGGAAGCGGCTGGCCCCCACTTCTTTTTCCAGCAGCCGGGCTGCTTCGCAGAGCGTTTCGAAATTCTTGTGGCAGTCTGCCGTGGATACATACAGGAACATCGGAACCTCCGAAGAAACAGCCTCCGGCGTGATGCCTTCGACCGATACTTTCGGCGGAATGACCCGGATCCGCTCTTTCGGGAAGCCCGTAATCCGGCTCAGCCCGTCGCGGAACCATTCCTGCTGCACGATCAGGCAGTCGTTCCGCCGGACACCTATGCGGTAGGCAAAGCGCGTGAACATCGCAAACAGCGGAATCTTCGGATCCATCACCAGGTCCCGCAGCTTCCATTTCAGAAAGGGGAAGGAGGTGTGGCAGTACACTTCCTGATGCCGGGCCTTGACGCGGGGTGTCGTGTCGTGCAGGGAGAGCCAGGTGTCGATCTCCTGTCCTTCTTTCCGCGCAATGTCGAGGCTTACGCGGTGCATCGTCACATATTCGCACCAGAGCCGCCGGCCCCATCCCTTGACGGTCCAGGGAAATTCCAGGTATTCGATGCCCGGAAAGTCGCAAAGAGCTTTATTGTGGACGAGCGCATACACTTTCAGGCCCTCCTGCTGCGACAGGTACTGCAGGCATTCCCGGAGAATCGTCAAGGTGCCTCCTTTGCGGAGATTGACGGCCGAAACTACGATAATTCGTGGAAGAGACTGTCCCATTGCGCCATAATTCGTTCTTTGCCGTATCGGTCGGAATTCCGGAAGGCGGCCGCACCCATCGCATGGCGCAGCGCTTCGTCATCCATCAGCCGTTTCATGCCGCTGGCGAGGCCTACAATATCCCCTTCCGGGATCAGGATCCCATCCTTCCCGTCGGTAATCACATCTTTCGGCCCGCATTTGCAGGCAAAGGAAACGACGGGCAAGCCGGCCGCCTGGGCTTCCAGCAGCACCATCGGCAGCCCCTCGTAGCGGGAACTCATGACCAGGAAGGCTGCGTTCCGGTATTCTTCCTGAATGTTGGCAGAAGGGCCCGTGATTACGTTGTCCGGCACAGCTCCCAGCGGATCGCCGCTGCCGGCAATCCGGAGGGTCCAGCCCTGCGTATCAATCATTTTCCAGGCTTGCAGCAGCAGGTCGAAGCCTTTCTGATGCGTGTATCTTCCCACCGCGAGCAGGGTGTGACTGTCCAGCGGGGCAGGCTCAGGTAAGGTGAAGGGCCTGGGGTTGGGAATGACCCGCAGATTCGGGAGCTGCGGCCAGTAGCCCTTGTCTTCTTCGGTCAGGACGACGAAGCGGTCGTAGCGGGCCGCCAGTTTCTCATCCTGCCGGCTGCGGAAACGGTCGATCAGGGCCCAGAGCCCGCGGCGGCCATACTGGAGGCGCTTGAAGCGGGAAAAATGGATTTCCAATACTTTGCGGCTGCCGTCGTGCATCCGGGGCAGCAGGTTCACCTCGTTGCAGAACATCGAGATTGTGATGTCGGGGTGGATCTCCGAAAGCTTGGCCGCCAGCGCGCGGCGATGCCGCCGCTGCTTGGCCGGGTAGTGCAGCAGTTTGTCCAGCAGCGAACCGCCATTGTTGCTTTCATAGTTGATTCCCAGATCAAACTTCGCAATCCGCGGGTCCAGCGGGAACGCATCCGGCCGCCCCAGCTGGTCGGTCGTCAGGATTGTCACCGCATAGCCGTGCGCCGCGAGCCAGTTGGCCTTGTCGGCCAGCACCCGCTCCATCCCGGCCGCCCGGTAGAATCCGTTGATGCAGTAAACGAGTTTCACGGCGTATCTGTTGTACTTACCTGGATAGATTCCTGCGTCTCCTGCAGGTAGGCGGCGCAGAGGAAGAGGGCGAAGAAGAGGAAGACGTCGGTCGATACTTTGGCCCAGACCACAAGCCCGACCAGCAATGCCATCACAAAGAGCCAGGTGTATTCTTTGAAATACTTGCAGCAAATGAAGGCTGAATAGATGATGAAGGCAATAATCCAGACCAGTCCGGCAAGTCCGAAGTAGAAAATGAAGCGGAGGTAGCCGATGTCGGTGCCCATATAGAATCCCTGGTCGGTCGTATTTCCCAGGTAATTTGGATCATTCCTGGAATTGGCAAAATACCCGTCTCCGATGATCCAAGTCCTGAGTTCTTCGGGCCAAACGACCATTGTCGCCAATTGGTCGTTGGAAGAAACCTGCCATTCGCCTGTCTGAATCAAAGAAAAAAAGCCTTCGAAACCGAAATCAATCAAATCTCTGACTTCAGGTGAACCCTGATACAAAACGACGCTGACCACGATGAGAATGAGGCTGGTGGCCAAAATGACCATGCTTTTTCCAAAAATGTCAGAATGGATTTCGTTTTTCTTTGTTATAAAAGGGGAAAGCAAGACCCATGAAATCCCCAGAATCATACCGACAGTTGTCGTTCGGGCAATCATGTTCCCGATGATTGAAATAACAATGAATGAGAAGGTGTAAAAAACAACCAGGCCAGTTGAAACTTTTTTCGAAGAAGTGATTAAAAATGCGATGGCAACCAACACACAGGCAAATCGAGAGCCGGCGATGTCGAGAAAAGCGCCGATTCCATAGATACGATCCATCTCCCGCAGCATTTCTTGCCCCTGCATGACGTGGCTGTCCACGAAAACTTGTACAGCCGGGACAAATGCGATCAACATTGCCATGATACACTGGAACACGCAGACCCCGATGAGATAATGGGCGACGAGTGATACATCAATATAGCCATGGACACTTCTGATGATGTAAATAACAGCGAAAGCGCTGCTCAACCAGATGGCCGTCGCCCGGATAAAAGAGACATAGGTCGTATCCGGCGTCTGGTTGTATGTGATGGAGATTAGGGACAGGAGAGAAACCATGCCGCTGAGAAACAGCAAGATCAAGAGTTCTCGAGGTAGGGAAAAATCTTTTCGTCTGACCAGTTCTATGATGACGAAGACAAGACCTGCGACGGCCAGCAGGTTCTTCGTGTTCTGACTTGGGAAGAAAGAAAAGGAGAACGGAAAGAAGAAAAAGCTGGTGACCAGTACGGTCAATATGATTTTCAGGACTTTGATCATCGTCTGTAATGCAATCCGTAGTAAAGGTGATTAACCAGAAAAGTATAGAGCCTTACCAGCGGGTAAAGCCCGGCTGCCGCCCATTGCTGTACAAGCCGGGTGCGGCGCGGCTGGTGCGTGTTCCGCCGGATATAGCGGTTCGCCTCCGGATACCATGCCTTCCAGAGCCGGATCTGGCTGCGGTCCTCTGAAAAGAGGAAGGGCAGTTTGAGATTCAGTTTGAAGAAGTTGAGGTAGCGTTCCTTGTCCGGCACATTCCAATCCTGGAGCAGGGTCAGCGTCCGGTCGGCATTGAAGCGGATATCATCCAGATGCCGCTGCGAGAACGTGTTGGAGAAGGCGTTGCTGTTGAGCTTCACATAATGATAGAGCGGCTTGGCCACGTGTGCTGTCCGTGTTGCGTGTGTTGCCAGGGCAATCATCGTCATATCTTCGCCCATCCCGTGTCCGGCCGGGAACAGCAGTCCGCTCTCCGTATAAAGTTTGCGTGCGACCAATTTGTTCCAGACATTGTATTTCATCAGTCCGGCCAGGAAGCCTTCCTTGACCAGTTGTTCCGGATCCGTGTAGTCTGGATTGGTCATCACGCGGCGCGACGTACCGAAATCCAGGTAAAAGTCGCAATACACGAAATCGGCCTGCTGTGCAGTTGCGGCATGGTACATTTCTTCCAGCATCGTCGGTTCCGGGTAGTCGTCCGAGTCGCAGTGGTAGATGAATTCGCCCTGCGCCTCGGCCAGTCCCGTATTGCGCGCCGCCGGCAACCCCTTGTTCTCCGTATGCGTCAGGATGCGGACATTCCGGCCGTACTGCGAAGCGACCCGTTCGATGATCGCCCGGCTCTCGTCCGGTGAGGCATCATCCACAAAGATAAATTCCACATCCTGCAGCGTCTGCTCCAGCAAGGACCGGGTGCAGCGTTCGACAAAGGACGCTACTTTGAAGAAGGGGATGATGGCCGTTACTTTCATAAAAAACGCTTATTTTTTGAAGGCAAAGAAACGTTGCCCTAGATAGTTGAGACCAACGAAAAGAATCATGCCTAAAACCATGGATACATTCTCCTGGATACTGACACTGTAATTGGAAAGCAGGTATTTCATGACCGGTTTGGCGATGCCGTAAGCCAGAAGATAGCATAGCAAGATATTGATGGTGAATCGCAGGATGGATTTCAGGTCTGCCTTTCCGTACCGGAACGTGAAACTCTTGTTGAGAAAGTAGCTCAGGATGCTTCCGAAAAAGTAGTTTGAAGCGGAAGATAACCAATAGCTCAAGTGAAACACGTTGTAAAACACAAACATGATTGCCGTGCCGAACAATGTGTTTAGGATGCCGACAAGGATAAAGCGAAAGGCGGTGGATGTCGTCTCGGATTTCAATTTGCTTGCGAATGCGGGAACGGATGAATTACCCTTTCCTTGGAACGGTACAAGGTCAGGCGTTCTCCGCGGACAGTGATTTCATCAAAATACTCCAAATTAGAGAGTAAACGCTGTCGGAATGCCTCTGGGGCGGCCGCGATGGCCTCTCGGTAATAATTAGACATACAAATCAGCGCATTGTCATAATAGATATCCTCATAGACAAGGGCATACTTGTCGCTCGGGAAAACAGACAGGGGATAGCCATCCGTCATATTGTAGTCCAGCCAGTAAGTCTGCGTGATGATTTGGTCATCGGACCCCGCCGCAAAGATGGGACTGCTGTCAGTATAGATGACGGAAATGCCTCGGTCAACCAGGCTTTGCGTGAAAGCATCAACCGCTTTGTGACTGCCGGCATAGTCTTTAAAATTCGGGATGAAGGTAAAACAATAATTAATGCAGCATATAGGAAGAAGCAACGGCAGAATACACTTTCGGAGAGGAGATCCTTTCTGTTGAAGCAGATAGACGATGCTCAGAGCAGCCAGTAGCCAGTAAACGAAATAATAGATATCTCGCGTCCGCATCAGAAAGATGCCGACGCCATAAACGCACAGGACGCTGAGCAATGAAAAGATGACGGCTTTTGCGAGCGTGCTTTGATCCTGATGTTTGATTATCAGGAAAATGGATGTGAAGACGGTAGCGGCGATGAACAAAGCACAGATGGAAAGTGGAAGATACCGAATACCGTCAATGGCAATGGCAAGACCGGAGATGCGCAGCAGATTCTTGGTGGAGGCCCACAGATTGGCGAGCAAGTGAGAAGGACTCAGGTCCAAATGAATGCCCTCGATAATCGGCGTAGCCGTCACATGAAGGGACTCCATATAAAAATGCCCGGCCAGTTCGAAGAGGAAAACTCCAAAGACGAATAGCAGGCAGGGAACAGAGAATGAAACGCCCACGTGCCTTTTTTGTATGCGCAGGGAATAAACGAACTCAGAGAGAACAAGCGGAATAACTAGAATCAACATTTCCCGGAGCGATTGCATGCCTAGTGCAAAATTCAGCAGCAATGAGAGAATGATCAATCCTATGTGAACAGATTGGCGCGCCTGGAGCCGAAGCCAGATGCCCAGTGTCAGGAGAATACCGGCCAGATAACATGCATAAAACGAAGACATAGTGTACAGAACCTGGAGCCCGGACACATACATTGCAGCATCCGTACCGAAAATAACGCCGCCCAGAATACACAGGAGACCTGCCATACGTGCTTGTCTTGTCGTAAAAGAATTGAAGCACCAGACAAACAGCAGGGCTATGACCAGAATGGCGGCAGAAGAAGCGAGTGCCATAGCCGTCATGCTGTTATGCGTGATTCCATAGAATACAGCTGCCAGATTGGGAGAAGAGACAATATGATACTGATTCCCGAAATACCAGTACGGAGGGAAGAAAGAACGGGCATCGTGCATAAGTTTCCCTTCCAAAACATAGGTGTAGCAGTCCATCTGGGACCAGTGCGCTGCATGGAAATTGATCCACACCATACTGATCACAAACAGTAGGATACAAAGTACGGTGCCGAAATGCCAGCCTTTTTTCATTTGAGTTTTGTTTCTTCTATATTGTATCGGGGTCGGTCTTTTACTTCAATGTAGATTTTGCCGATGTATTCGCCGACAATCCCTAGTCCGACAAGAAGACATCCTCCGACGAACCAGATGGAAAGCATCAGGGAAGACCATCCGGATACCGCCTTCCCGGAAAAGAAGACACAAAGGACGTAGATTAGAATGCCCAAGGCAATTAGGAGAAAAAACGCTCCCAAATAAACCAAGGCCCGGACTGGTTTGACGCTGAAAGAGGTGATGCCGTCAATCGCCAGGCCGATCATTTTTTTCAAAGGGTATTTGCTTGTCCCTGCTTTCCGGGCCTGCTGGTCATAAGCAATGCATGTCGTCTGGTAACCAAGTTGGGGTACTAATCCCCGCAGGAAAAGATTCCGTTCACGATATTTGCACAAATGCGCTACGGCCCGTTTGCTCATTAAACGGAAATCAGGATGGTTCTTTACCAATTTGACTCCCATCCAGGTCATTAGTGAATAGAATCCCTGTGAGGTAATCCGTTTGAACCAGGATTCTGACTTACCTTCTTTACGGACACCATAAATAATGTCGTATCCTTCATGATATTTTTGTATCATCTGCGGTATGATCGATATATCATGCTGCAGATCGGCATCAATGGAGATCATCATGTCTCCCATATCCCTGGCGGTCTCAAGTCCGGCCATCAGCGCATTCTGGTGGCCGACGTTCCCGGCAAGATTCACGCCGCAGACATAAGGGTTTTCATCGTGGTATTGGCAGATCAGATCCCAGGTATGATCGGATGATCCGTCATTGACATACAGAATCCGACTGTCTTCGGATATGAGACTTTGCCCGGCCATCTGCGACAGCAGCGCTGTCAAAACTTCCGTGGTTTCCGGGAGAACCTCCTCTTCGTTATAACAGGGAACAACAAGAATAAGTGTATTCTTCATATACTTCAAGGTTTTGCCGTTTTTCGGAAATACTTGCCGACCAGTTTGATTCTTTTAGAAAGAGGTAGTGAATCCATTACATTAACCTGCTTTTTCCAAAAGTCAAAGCAGAAGCTTTCGTCAAAGAAAAGTGATTTTCGGTAACAGGACCACCAGATATCCATGTTCAGACAGGCCTCTTTCCATGGTTTTGCTCCATTGAAGTGGACGATGCCCCGCTGGAGGGCATGGTCAAGTTCTGCAGCTCCATAGCGTGCTTCCATATCAGCCCTGCGGTTAAGAATTAAACCATATAAGAGGTTGGTCAGGCAAAAGGAGGGACCGAGCGGCAGGAACCTTCCGTTGCAGGCGATATTCATGATGTCCATGTCCTGCTGGTTGTATTTGTTTTTGCCGAGTGTTCGGAATTCTTCCATCTTCCCGTCTTTGCGGATCAAGGCCGCATGAATGATCAGGTTCCCGGAATAGTAATACCCTTTACGGTAGTCGAGATGTAGTGAGTCCGTCAAGTACTGTTGAACCTCAGGGCGGAATTCAGCTCCATTGTCCACGCCGGCGAAGTAATTGTCTCCCAAATCCAACTCATAATATTGCCGTAAGTCTTCGCGGAAGATGACATCGACATCCGAGTAGAGAAACTTGTCATATTCCGGAATCAAATCGGGAGAAATGAGCCGATAGTAAGCCGTCTCCGGGATGCCCCGAATTTCATATCCCCCCTCAAATTCGCCCTTCACTTTTCGATATGAAATCCTGCAGTTGCCATAAATATCCGGCAAGCGGTTCAGCCGACTGTCCCAAAAATCACAGTCAGGGCCATGTAGGACAAAAATATCATAGAATGTGTCTTTGTCGGCATTCTCGAGCAGCGAGGTAAAGCAGACTCCGGCCGGCATTTCAAGCGATTGATCGAAAGTGAACAGAATGGGGATCGTCGTCATGATTCGATATGTTTTAAGATAACGGCTGGCATACCTGCAACTAGGGAATTGGACGGAATGTCTTTGGTCACGACGGAATTTGCCCCGATGATCACATTATCACCGATTCTGACGCCCGAGAGAATGGTGACTTTGTCTCCGATCCAGACATTGTTGCCGATTACAATCTCTCCTTTGGACGTTAATCGCCGTCTCGTCGGGGGAATATCCGCGTTTTCAAGCGAGAGACCTCCGTGACTGTTGTCTGTGATGAGGACAAAACGTCCGGTCAAGAGCCCGCTGCCAATTGTGATGCCCCGACATGCCGTCAGGTGAAAATACTCACCAATCTTGCAGTCGTCTCCGATCCTGATGGTCGGAGAGAAGACCTGGTCGCCATATTCTCCCCAGCATTCCAATACCGCATGGGATTGAATCCGGGTATTGTTCCCGATATGGATATTTTTGAGACGGCTGCCTTGGAACAGACAGGGCCGGATGATCACACTCCCAGTTCCTACGCTGCCTAATTTCTTGTAAATCTTTTTGTTGTAGATAATTTCCCGCAGGTAGCGGAATCGTTCGCCAAGTGGTATCATTTGTGGTAATCTGAATCGAAGGACAGTTTGTAAGGCGCGTGGCTGATCCAAAGGGATTCAAGCATATCCGGAGACTTCAAATCGGGATAATGGTAGTGGAGGTAGGCGGGCAGATCTTTTGGCGCGAACAGATAAATACCTTCAAATTGAACGGGCAGCGGATTATTGACGGATTCTGTCGCAATGCGGTCAACAGAAGATTTGATGACATCCACGTAATGGCATTTGGCGCCATTGAACAAGGCACATGCTTTATGCAGGCGCCAGTGCAAAAAACGCTTGGGGACCAGTTTCAGGAGCGCGAAACGGATGGATGCCACTCGACGGGACAGGCGTTCCGGCAGGCGTTGCTGGCCCTCCAGAATGGCCAGTTTGCACTGCCGCCTCAGAAAACTGCCTTCGAAGTAGCAGACCATTCTTCTATGGATCCTGGCGATAAGAGGGTTGTCGGGTACATTGTCCAAAGGAAGAATGTCTACGAAGATTCCATGGTGAATGGGCAGGTCTTTATACGGCTCCTGGACAAACAGGGTGTTGTCTTTTCGCACTTTCGTGAAATAAAATGGCGTCAGGGGTTCTGTCCGGAGCGTTTGGACAAAAAAACCTTTGGCAATCAATCCGGGGGCTTCTTTTACGAACAAGTCATAATCTGCTCTTTTCATTCCCAGGTCGATATCGTCATCCCATTTTACAAAACCGTTGAAGTAATATGCCCCGATAGCCGTACCGCCCAACGTGAAACATTGGATCCCCAGCAGCTCACACACACGGCAAATCTCCTGCAGAATGTCTGTCAATACGACATGCAGTTGTTCAAGGTCCTGGGGTGTATAAGCGTTCTGGCGTGTATTGTTCACCATTTGTGCACGCGCTAGCGATTTCTATTGAATAGAACAGGGAGTTTGGTTCGGATGATATTGTAAATATAGGCTCTCTCAGATGGAAGGCATCCCAGAAAAAGGATTGACGGCACCGTGCAGCCTGCACATAAAGCGCATGTGATGAGAAAACGCCACCAGCCATAAGGTAACAGAAGAACAGATAAAAGAGGAAGAATGGCGGAACAAAGAATGACTTTAACCTCGGGCAAATAGACTTCCTTCAGCAATTCGGAGAAATCATAGTTCAGTGTCTTCATCACGATATGATGTGAAGCGAAAGCGCACAGAATCGTGGTGAAAATGCTGATAATGTAGATGATTTCGGGCTCGTACCCAAGCTTCAAAAACAACCAGGAAAGCGGGAACTGCAGCAGGGTGATCAGACTCATGATGAGATTATAGTTCCGGATCTTCCCGGATGCATTTTGAACATTCCCGAATATGCCGTACAGTAATCCAAGCTGACAGACAATCAATGCAAGTCTGTTGAAATTGACAGTGTGCGCCGGGACCTGTCCCAGCCAAAGGGAAAACACAAAGTGCGCTTCCAGAATGACAGGGAGAGAAAACAGATACATGATGAAAAACGAAAACCGTGATCCACGATAAGTCAGATATTTTACATACTGCATGTCATTGGACGCATAGGCCTTGGTGATCTGTGGCGTCAGCGCTATCGTGAAATTGTTGACGAACATGGCAATGGCATTCTGAACCGTATTCGATAATCCCCTTGCGGCATTCACGGCCGGTCCGTAAAAGACGTTGACAAGCGTATTGACGCCTTGCCCGCTCAACGTTCCTGAAATGTTCCCGACAAAACTCCAACTGGCGTAACTGAATAATTCCTGAAATAACTTTTTATTGAAAAAAAAGCGAAACCGGCATTCTTGAAAATGAAAGGTGCTATAGGAGATTGCAAAGATCTGAAGGGATAGGGTACAAAGTGTCCATGCGACGGTGTACAGGACAAGCCTGTCGGCCGAATATGTCGAGAAAGTGAGAAAAAAGGCCACCCCAAGTCGTAAAATGGCCTCGATCACGCTGATAATGGCGTAAATATTCATTTTCTCATGTGCCAATATCGCGGAATTGAATGGAGAAACAATCAGTCCCGTCATGACAGTAATCACAGCGCAACGGAAAGCCCACATGGCTGCGGTCTCCCGGCCGGGCGGTATCGTCATTTTTGTTTGGACGAACCATGCGCCGATTGTTTCTGACAAGAGAAAAACAATGACGGCAAAGCCGATCATCAAATTAAGAGAAATGGCGAAGATTTCCTTCTGCCTTTTCTGATTGCCGGTCCCTTGCTCAAAAGTCAGAAAGCGGCTGATCGCGGAGGCCAATGATCCGGTGACCAACGTAAACATGGAAGCAAATCCGGCCACGGCATTATTGATGCCGTAATCGTCCACTCCCAATGCATGAAGAATGAGCCGGCTGCTATAGAGAGAGGCCAACAGGCAGAAGACAGAGCGAAGATACAAATACAATGTATTTTTTGCCAACCTTCTGGTATTCGCTGTCTTAATCTGGTTCAAGTGGCGCTCCTCCTGGTTTTAAACCGGATTAGCCGATAATAATTGATGATTACCCAGATGGTTTTAATCAATCTTTTTTTCCCCCATTCCGGATAAAGGACTTTGCTGTCCTCGGGATAATCCGTCTGACAGGAAATGAATAAGTTATAGTTGGCGATCCGCTCCCAAAAAGGCTTGGATGATAAATCAAGATACCCTCTGAAATCCTTTGAAATGGGACGAGAGACTTTACTCGCCTCTGCAAATGCAGAAGACCGTAATGCCAATACAAAGGGAAAATACAAAATCCGCTTTTTATGGAGCAGGGACCTTTCAACCCGCAACATGAAGTCGACGTCTTCCAACTTCCATAATCGTGGATCGTATCGTATGTTTTCTACAAGGCTCTTCCTGCAGATGAACGTCCCTGTCAAGAGAAACAACCAATCGAGAACGAAAGCTCGATGACCATTCCTGATTAACTTGGTTTTGTTGTATCGGCGTATGAGTTGATCATCGTTCTTATAAGCGCCGATGAACAAGTCTATATTTGGATAACTGTTGACTTTTTCAGCAAGATACTTTAATGCATCCGGAGTTAATGTGTCGTCTGCGTCAATGAACAATAGCCACGCAAAGCTGCTTTGTGCGATTCCGGTGTTTCTTGCCCCCGACGGCCCCTGGTTATTCTGTTTGAATATTCTTATTCTGCTGTCGCGGAAAGAATTGATAATCGCTAAACTGTCATCGGTGGAGCCGTCGTCAACGATGATCAACTCAAAATGATTGTATGATTGGTTTAAAATGGACTGGATCGTATGTGCGACACTCTTCTCTTTATTGAAAAGAGGAATGATGATGGAAAAAGAAACGGCGGCATTCATTGCGTGATGACCTTTGCCGGACACCCTGCAGCGAAAGAATGAGCGGGGACATCCTTGACGACCACGCTGTTCGCCCCGATAATGGCCCCTTGACCGACCGTCACTCCAGAAAGAATGGATACCTTATCTCCAATCCAGACATTATCTTCGATTATGACTTTCCCTTTTGTAACCAATTTTCTGTCAAAGGGGGGAATGGAACTGTCCAAATCAGAAGTGTCGCCATGCGCGTGGTCGTTTATGAGCACGAACCGACCCATCAATACGTTCTTCCCAATGCTGATGGACATGATGGCACCCAAGTGACAATAATCTCCGATTCGGGTATGGTCGCCAATAATGATCTCCGGGGAGTAACGATGGCTCCCCTTATCCGTGATCGCCTCCAGGACGCTGTGCGCTCCAATATACACATTGGATCCAATTGAAATCAATTCGGGGTGCGAAAGGTTGTCAATTTTTTCTATTACCGAGCCATCTCCAAACTGGCGGAACTGCCGGCTAATCCAATTGCGATAGGATTTGGATTTGAAATCAACGAATAAGCGGTATAGTTTGATCAGAAGATTCATCTGATAAAAGAAAGGACGAGATGATAAATGACATAAGTGGACATGACGAATGCCGTCAAGGTCGTTCCGACCATGGCCAGCCGTCTGTCCAGGCATAACTTACTTGTGGACTTGCCCCCGGTCATCCAAAGAAGTCCGGGGCGACTGAGCAGACGTGTCAAACAGGGGAGAACAATCAGTTGAGATAGAACAAGCAGAAGAAATAAAGGGTAGGGCGAAAGTTTTAGCGTGTTATCGTTGAGGAGGGTAATTGTACTTAAAACAATGAAGTGCGTAATGTATACCGCCATGGATTGCTCTCCGGCTCTGGCCAGGAATTCAAATTGCGATGCATGCGCGCGTTTGAACAGATTGTTTATCAAGACACATCCGGAAATGAAGAAGACAATTGTCGGGAGAAAAGGAATATGTCTGTTGGTGATGAAATCCCCTGCCACCGCTTGTGTGATAAAGCAGTAAACTAAAAAAAATACATAGTAAAAAGAAGATAGAACAAGGCTCATCTTCTTAAACTGGCACTCTTTTAATAAGTATCCTGCACAAAAAAAGAATAACCCAAGAGCGATATTGCCAAAATACAAGCCGATAGGCAGACCGGCTATTTGAATCCCCCATGCACTTACCAGAGCAGATACCGTGACGATCCATGCGGGAAGATGCAGGGCTTGTGAAAAAGAGAAGAAAACACGAACAAAAAAAAGCGAAGGCAGAAACCATAATGGCGCATTGAATTCCACTGCGCCTTCTCTCTTGAGGTGAATGGGAAGATCAGCGACAAAGCGATGAATCCCTTCTTTCCCCAAAACACTACCGTATAGAATAACACCGATGATAATGGCGAGTAAAGAGAAAACTATGTAAGGGATAAGAAGTCTATCGACACTCTTTCTGATAGTATGCTGTAACGGTTCTGTTTGGAAAAACATGCCTCCTTTAAAAAAGAACCAGGCCATGAGAAACAGAAGCGGATAGTAGGTTAATACTCCGCCCCACCATGTTTCAGTTAGGTGGCTGAGGAGAACACAGTGTCGAAAGACCATGTACAAAACCATAATCCCCCCTACGACATCTATGGATTTATCGCGCATTCTTAATCCAGAACTTCAGTTCCCAGGCCTGTTTAACGATCCACCAAATAATACGAAGAGGTAAACGGCTATTACTAAAACTTTTCAAATAGTAATCAGTGCTCTCCAAGTTGCATTTTTGAAGAAAAAGACTTGCAGTCTTGGACGTGCTTGCGCCGCCGATATGCAATACGCTGGCTGACGGGATGCAATAATTGGTCAAACCTTTATTTAAAAGTTTTTTACACAGAATGTTTTCCTCGTAATAAAGAAAGGTCCCTTCGTCAAGCCCATCTATCTCTTGAAGGATACTCTTTCGTATGAACATACAAGCTCCACTTGGCATACCAATAGGGAATGCCGACTCACGCAAGAGTTCAGGATTGGTTATGAGGATTTTTTGTGAGTCTGAAGATTTTGACAAAAGATGAAACAAGTCCTTTTTAAAGAAAACAAAAGGTAACATTATTTCCCAATTCGATGGGAATCTTCGGGCGCAGCTATACTCGATGCCTCCATTAGTATTGTATATGACAGGCGTGAGAATCCCGGGTCTGTCCAAATTGGCCCGTTGCGAAATCAATTTTGGAATAATATCAGAATCAAAAAAGACATCGTTGTTCAAAACCAAGATGTCGTCAATGTCTGGGTCAGAAAAAGCGGCTCTCAACCCTTTATTGTTTCCACGGGCATAGCCGTCGTTTGAGGCGCTGGCAATAAACAGGGCTTTGGCTTTGTTGGTGCCTGGAGAGACCAAGCCATCGGTTCGAATGCACTGGTCCCCGAAAGCGGACTTTAAAAATGCGTCGATTGCCGTTATTTCCCGCTCTTCGGTGGAGCCATTGTCAATGATGAAATACTTGATGTCTGCCGAGTTGTGTGATTCGATACTCTGTATGCACCGAATCGTCTCGTCGGATCCATTGTAATTCAGAATGACAATGCCCGTACTCACCGGTTGCGATTCTTTTTAAGTGTTTCGTACAAATGATCTCCTAAAAAGTGCCGCGCTTCTGTCTTGACTTTCCAACTGAAGAACTCTTTGAAATTTGCGGCCCTGCAGCGTGACGCCCAGGCAAAGGTGTCAGGGGCGTATTTCTCATAGGTTTCGGGAAGCATGCAGGCCGTTTTGTCGTAGTAGGCAAGCGCCGTGATAAAAGATTGCTCATGCTTGTGATAAGCAAAGCCCGGCTCCTGGTCTTGCATCTCCTCCGGTGTGGGGTCGACGACCAGTTCCGGATGATTCAGCGAAATGTCGAGCCACTGCCGGAGCAGGCTGTTGTCCGGGTTCTTCATGAACAACAACCCTCCCATCACTTTGCAGTTTTCGCGGTAAGCACGATCGCCGAAATAGCTGTCGAGGAAAGCCAGTGCATTCTTTTTGGTCCAGTACTTGATCTTCGTGCAGGTATTCCCCCAACGAGCGAATTCCGGAACCGTCTCGGCATATTGAAAACAAAGGGTGTCATATCGATCCATCAGTTCGAAAAGCCTGCTCCATTCAGGGGATTTGCGGAGGGTGGACCCGGCATCAGCATAGACGACAATGTCTCCGTAATTGTGTTCGCGGAGCGTTTTCTGGATTATCCAAGGCTTCCAGAGCCAATAACCTCCGCCCTTGCCATACCGCATCAGTGGATGGCCCTTGAGTTCTTCCGGCAAGTCTGCCGGAGTATAAAGGATTACCTCATCAAAGATCTTCAGATGACGCGCCTGCCGTCCTATGCGTTTGAGCGAATAGGCAAGTGTCGCATCGGCGTATGCGATGAACACCTTTTTTTTATGGCCTCCTATTTGCGCCAAGTGACTTGATCCCGGATCTCTTTGGCGGGAATTCCTGCATTTATTGTGTTGGGATTGATGTTTTTAGTAACCAACGATTTCATTCCGACAATCGCATTCTCGCCAATCGTCACCCCTTTCAAGACAGTTACATTTTTGCCGAGCCATACGTGGTCATGGATTTGGATGGGACTGTCATAATTCAGTTGTTCCCCCTGGCTGGTGATGACATGCGTGTCGGAATTCCATATTTCCACGCCTTCGGCAATCATGCATTTTTCCCCGATAGTGATAGCGTTTCCGTCTCCGCCACAGACGACGGTCCCGCCGCCGAAGGTGGTGTTTTCCCCGATGTGTATCAGACCTTTATTGGACTTGATGATGACCTGCAGGTTATAAATTTGCGTATTGCCTTTAATAATGATCTGGTTGTCGTTCCCTTCTATCATGATAGAAGAGCGGTGTATGTCTGCATGTTCGGCTACAATACTGTTCCTCGCTCCCAAAACAGTGACCCTGCATTTTTTTATGCGAGAATGATCGGTTTTAAACCGATTCTTTTTTGGCACGGAGATACGTGAGGCCACGACAACGGATTTCTCTTCCAGAAGCCTGCGGGGATGCTGAAAAAAGGAGAGCAGTGTAAGGATGAAGGACGTCATATCAGAGTCCGTGTTCCCGGAGTTTCAGATAGCCCCCGTAACCCAATTTCGGGAAAAACAGCTTGATCATGCCGGACAGAAACACAAAAGGTGTCCGCCAGGGGAAGCAACGGCGACTGAATAAGAGGGTATTGTACATATTGTAGCCATTGTTTGCCCAGAAGACACGCATTCTCTCTTTAAAGGGAAGTTCGGTATGCTTGCGGGTTTTTCCCAGATGGTCGTTTTCACAAATGGCCGAATAGTGTGGCAGGACAAGAACCGGGAATCCTGCCTTGTGAGCAAGATAAGTGTAATCATGATCGGATCCGCCGTGTTTGTAATGTTCACATAAAATACCCCTCTTGTCGACAACTTCATGCGAGATATACGTAATGTTCCCATGAGCTGCCTGACAGGGCTGGAAACTCTTTCCATCGGGAGTGAGCAACTGGTCAAGCAGGGTGATCTTGCTGATATAGTTGAATCCGCCATAGGTCAACATCCCTGTTTCAACGGCTTTCGTGGACCCCACGTAGATGCCGTGTTTCCCGTAGTCCTTCAGGCAGAACGCGTCTGCGGCAAGCAGGTCTTCCCAGAACTCCGGTAACGCGTAAGTGTCGTCATTGAGCCATAAATAACCGTCATAATTGCCATCGTCCAGCGCGGCTTTCCAGGAGTTGATCATACCGCCGTTCCAAAAGAGCTGGCCGCTCCCGTGCAGGATTTGAATCGGGAAAGAAAAGTTCCGGGCGCGGACAGCCTCGGCTGTTCCGTCTGTGCTTCCGTCATCGGTTAAAAAAACCGTCAAGGAAAGCGCTTCTTCTTTCTTCAACCACCCTTCTTCTAAAGCAGAAAGACACTTCAGTGTTTTTGCCTTGCGGTTGTGACAAGTCATCAGGACGGCGATCCGTTTCATTATTGTTTCGATTACTTGATATCCTTTACAAAACGGGCGCGTTTGACGAAAGGAGAGATGCATATGAAAATGCTCCGGACCAAATGATAGACCGGCATGCGCCATTTCCGTCTTCCAATCTCAGCGAACAACTTTTCATAAAGCGTGTCGCCATATAGACTCCCTGTCGTCCTGCGGCCATAGTCCAACCGGATGCGGATTGGGAAGAGATCTTCCAGAACGCGGGCATATTCCATTTCGCGTTCCATCCCGTGAACAGAGCTTATTCCGTGGACATCGTAATGAGCGATATCAATATCGACAGCCTGATAGCTGCAGTTGTCCAGGATCAGAGATTGCAGGAAAAACTTCCTGTCTGCAACGATTTTGAGCGATTCGTCGAAGGGGTGTTTTACGAGTAAAGATCTGCGGCTCAGCGAACTCTGGTGATGGATGGGGTGGTTGAACAAGTATTCGAGCGTGACTTCGGGTGCAGCTGTACACTTGATCGGGTGATCGTAGAGCTGTATAGTGTTTCCGCAGATAATATCAGCGTCAGCTCTGCTGAGACGAATATGTTCCAAGACGGTAGGAGAAGCGAAAGCATCCCCGGAGTTCATAAAAATACACCATTCTCCGTGTGCTGCCGCTACACCTTTGTTCATGGCATTGTACACACCGGTATCTGGCTCACTTGTCCAGTAAGTGATGTGATTGGAATAGGATTGGATGACTTCGACACTGTCGTCTGTCGAAGCCCCATCTATGACAATGAATTCAAAGGGCGATTCAGTCTGCCCAACAACACTTTCAATCGTTTTCCGGAGCCCTTCGGCGTTGTTGCGGTTGATCGTGATTATGCTTATATTCATGAACGTGGATGCACTTTAAGGATAAGTTGGACGAGCCATCCTTGCCGGATGTTCACCAGCCACATTAATAATTGGAGTTTTCGATGAAGATAGGGGTTGCTCCAAATGTAGTGGTTGGATTCCGGGAACGAAGAGAGAAATCGGCGATGCTCTTCGGGTCGGAAAACCAACTCGGATTTGCAGAGAAGAATCTTCCAGTTTATTTCATTGCGATATTCGTCATATAGACCGTACTGCTTGAAAAACGAAACCATGGCGTCCATGGCTTTCAACGAGTCATTGACCAAGCGCAGGCTCATGGCATGTGTTGCAGAATGTACATTTCGCCGGTTGTAATAGTAAAGCGCCTCGGGAACTTTCTCAATCACCTTCGCCATCCAAAACGCCCGGATCGAAAACAGAACATCCTCGCAATAATTAATATCCTCTGGAAACCGGATGTCTGCTTTTTCCAAAAAGTTTTTCTTGTACAGTTTGTTAAAGCACAGTGCTCCCCAGCCTTCTCTGAGCATCTTGTGGAAATCGCTTTTCTTGTCGCCGTCTAAAGTATAAGTCGTATAAACCCGTTCACCGTCGGGATTGTCCAAAACAATATCGCAATAAGTGAAATCAGCTTTGGTAGAAAGAAGTCGTTCCAGTAGCTTGGCCAGAAAATCCACGTGAATGCGATCATCGGAATCGACAAAAGAAACATACGCTCCTTTCGCATTTTCAATTCCAAAGTTCCGGCTGGCACTGACCCCCGAATTGGCCCTGTGGAAGACACGGATGCGCGTATCCTGGGAGGCGTATTGATCGCAGATGCCTCCGGATTGATCGTTGCTTCCATCATCAACGAGCAAAATTTCAAAATCCTGGTATGACTGTGCGAGAATACTATCTATGCATGCAGGAAGAAATTGCTCACAGTTATAGATGGGAACGATAATGGAGATCATAATGGCCATAAGACAAGGCCGCTCACGATGCCTTTCATCTACCGCTCCGCCCTCACGGGATTGTTCAGGAAATCGTCGTAGGCCAGGCGGATGCCGTCTTCGAGTTCTGTCTTGTAGGTCCAGCCCAGGGCGGTGGCCTTGCTTACGTCGAGGAGTTTGCGCGGGGTGCCGTTGGGACGGGAGGTGTCCCACTCGATGCGTCCCGTGTAGCCGACCACCTTGGCGACCAGTTCGGTCAGCGCCTTGATGCTGAGTTCCTTGCCAGTTCCGGCATTGACAGTCTCGTTGCCGGAGTAGTGGTTCATCAGGAAGACGCAGAGGTTGGCCAGGTCATCGACATAGAGGAATTCGCGCAGCGGCGAACCGTCGCCCCAGCAGGTGACGGTAGGCGTGCCGGCGACTTTGGCTTCGTGGAAGCGGCGGATGAGGGCCGGCAGCACGTGGCTGTGTTCCGGGTGGTAATTGTCGTTTGGCCCGTAGAGGTTGGTCGGCATCACGGAAATGTAGTCCGTGCCGTATTGCCGGTTGAGGAATTCGCAGTATTTCAGGCCGGAAATCTTGGCCAGCGCATAGGCTTCGTTGGTCTTTTCCAGCGCGCCGGTGAGCAGGCAGCTTTCGGGCATGGGCTGCGGCGCCAGACGCGGATAGATGCACGACGAGCCGAGGAATTCCAGCTTCCTGCAGCCATGCTGCCAGGCGGCGTGAATGACGTTCATTTCGAGGATCATGTTGTCGTACATGAAATCCGCAAGGGCGCTCTGGTTGGCGACGATGCCGCCTACCTTGGCGGCGGCCAGGAACACGTATTCGGGTTTCTCCGCGGCGAAGAAAGCTTCCACGTCGGCCTGCCGGCACAGATCAAGCTCGCGGTGCGTGCGGGTAATGAGATTCGTGTAGCCCTGCCGCTGCAGTTCCCGTACGATGGCGGAGCCTACCATCCCGCGGTGCCCTGCCACATAGATCTTGCTGTCTTTCTCCATTATTTTACGATGCCTTTTTCGAGGTACTCGGCCAGGTTGGTCCGTACCTTGGCGGCGGCACCTTCTGCCGCCACTTTGGCCATGTCTGCCTCGGCCATCAGGGCGACCAGCTGTTCGAAGCTGGTCCGGGCGGGGTCCCAGCCCAGTTCCCGGCGGGCCTTCGAAGGGTCTCCGAGCAGGTTGACCACGTCGGTTGGGCGGTAGAAATCCGGGCTGACGGCCACAAGGACTTTTCCGACCAGCCGGGCGGGCCCCTCCGCGCAGATGCCTTTTTCGCCGGCGCCTTCTCCTTCCCAGCGCAGGGTGATGCCGACGTGGCGGAAAGCCAGGTCGGCGAATTCCCGCACGGTGTGCTGGACGCCGGTGGCGATGACATAGTCGTCGGGACATTCCTGCTGAAGCATTAGCCACATGCATTCAACATAGTCGCGGGCATAGCCCCAGTCGCGTTTGCTGGAAAGGTTGCCCAGCAGCAACTGCTCCTGCAGCCCCTGGGCAATGCGGGCGGCCGCCAGCGTGATCTTGCGCGTGACGAAAGTCTCGCCGCGGCGCTCGCTCTCGTGGTTGAACAGGATGCCGCTGCAGCAGAACATTCCGTAGGCTTCGCGGTACTCCTTCACGATCCAGTAGCCGTAGAGTTTGGCTACGGCGTAGGGACTGTACGGGTGGAAAGGTGTTTCTTCGTTTTGCGGAACAGCCTCTACTTTGCCGTATAACTCGGAAGTCGAGGCCTGGTAGATGCGGCAGCGTTTCTCCAGATGGCAGGCCCGGACCGCTTCCAGGATGCGGAGCACGCCCACGGCATCGACGTCCGCGGTGAATTCCGGCGCGTCGAAGCTGACCTGTACGTGGCTCTGGGCCGCCAGGTTGTAGATCTCGTCGGGTTGCACCTGCCCCACGACCTTGACGATGCTCATCGAATCGCCCAGGTCGGCGAAGTGCAGGTGGAAGCCGGGCTTTCCCTCCAGATGAGCGATGCGCTCACGGAAATCCACCGAACTGCGGCGGATGATTCCGTGAACCTCATAACCCTTATTCAAAAGGAATTCGGACAGGAAGCTGCCATCCTGTCCGGTAATTCCTGTTATCAGTGCGCGTTTGCCCAAGGTTACTTGAGCGTTATGACTACGCGGCGGTTCTGCTGACGGATCTCGGCGTCGGTCTTTCCTTCGGTGAAGTGACCTTTGCCGTGGCCTTCCGCCGTCAGGCGGGCTTTGTCAACGCCGTTGGCAACCAGGTAGTTCATAACCGCTTCGGCACGCCGCTGCGAGAGAACGAGGTTGTAGGCGTCGGTACCGCGATTGTCGGTGTAACCTTCAATGATGGCGATGCGCTCCGGATTCTCCTGCATCCAGGCCGCAATTTCGTCGAGGACCGGGAAGGCTTCCTGGCGGAGGCTGTATTTGTCGAAGTCGAAGAGCGTCACACCGGCGATGCGTGCGGTGAATTCCTCGGATTTCTGCACCAGGTCGACGACCGGTTCCGGTTCGGGCTGCGGCTCGGGAACGACCACCGGCTCGGGTTGCGGCTGCGGCTCGGGCTGCGGCTCCGGTTCGGGGGCCACGAAGACCGGTTCTGCCTTCTTGGCGCGCGGCCGGGCCAGGTTGACGGCCAGGCCCACGGTGCCGCTCACATTGGCGGCGAAGCCTTTGTCGCCGGCATTGTAGGCTTTGTCACTGTAAGCCGTGACCTTGATATCGGGCACGATGCTGACGGTCTTGCTCAGGTGGATGGGCACCATCACACCGATACCGCCGGCCGGCGAGCCTTTGTCAATCTTGGTGAAGCCGGCGTGGACATAGGGCATGATGAAACGGTTGTACATCAGCATGGCGTCGGCGTGGACATACATGAACGGGAACTGACCGTATTCGACATAGCGTTTGGAAATGCCCAGCCCCTGGTAACCGGCGCGAAGACCGAACCAGTCGTTGAAGCGCTTGCCGACCCAGGCGTCAACAGCCGTACCGGCACCCAGGTGGGATATTTCGCGGATGCTGCGGTCGAAGCCGTCGGTGCCGAAGTTCATGCCGCCGCCTGCGCCGCCAAACCACTTGTTTTCGTATTTTTCCTGTCCGAAGGCACTGACGGTGAGGAACGCGGTCAGCAGGACAAGAAGGAACTTGTTATATTTCATAGTCGTCGTTATTTGGTCGTGTTGATGCGGAAGAGAATGCCGAAGGAGAGCATGGCGCGCAGGTCGAGCGGGAAACCGGCGTAGCCCTTATAGGCGCTCTGGTCTTCCTTGGTCGGCTGCAGGCCGTTGTACTGGTCGTTGTAGGCTTCGCCGCAGAGATCTGCGAAGATGCCGAACGACTGGCTGAAGTCATATTCCGCGATAAAGCCGGCACGGAAACCGAATACGGTGTTTTTCTCACAGATGTCCTGCCAGGGGTGGAACGGGTTGGCCGCTTCCCAGCCGACATTGTCCGCCGGCTTCGGCGTGCCGTAGCCGGTCGGCTTGGTGAAATGGAACGTGTGGCCGACTCCGATGCCGGCATAGAGGCGCGGCCGGAAGGCGCGTTCGACGGCATAGTTGCCGTTGAGGTCGAGGGTGCCGTCGAGGAAACCGTTCACACTGCGGAAATTGTACGGATAGAAGCCGTGAGCGGCGGTCTGGCGCGTATTGGCGGCGCTGCGGTTGTCGCCGTATGCAACGGACAGGCGGAGGCCGAGGGCTTCGGTGAATTCAAAGCCGACGGCTGCAGCTCCCTGCAGGGTGAAGAGTTTGCTCCCATAGCCGTTTTCCCGGTACGAGAAACCATTCTCATTGACCGAATACATCGGCCCGCCCTGCAGGGCAAAGGTCCATGCCCTGTGGCCGCCGACGAAGGCGTTCTGTGCCGACAATGTCGCTGCCCCGATGAGCAGGGCCGCGAAAATCAAAGTGATTTTCTTCATAAATTCTTAATTTTCTGTTATTTCAAGTGTTGGTTGGCGGTGCCGGGATACGGCTCCGCCGTCGGAATCACAAGTGAATTGTGCTCCCGAAACTGCGCCGTATGAAGCGTAACTTCATTTGGGGTGCAAGTTAGCGATTTTTTTTGGGGTGACAAATTATATTCTTCCTTCAAAAAAATCAGCCAGCCCGAGGGGGCTGGCTGACAGATACCCGGCCTTAGGCCGGGAGGCGCGGGGTCCGGGGCAGCGCCCCGGTAAAAAGCTTAGAACGCGTAGCGGATACCGAGGGCGGCGCCGTAGTTGAAGCCGGTGTTGGAGAAGAGATTCCACATCGGGCGGAAGTCAAGCGACAGCTGGATCGGCGCGCTGAACTGGTAGTCGAAACCCAGTTGGCCGCCGACACCCAGGCCGGCGTGGCTCTCCACGATGTAACCCTGGACACCGGGACCGGCAAAGAAGCCGAAGCCGCCGGCCAGGAACCAATGCCACTGATAGACAGCAGCCAGGGAGACCGCACTGTAGCTGCCGAAGTTGGCACCCAGGTCGAGTTCGATGCGGTTGATGTCGGTCAGGAAGCCCTGATAGGAGAGTTCAGCACCGAAGGCGGAGCCGGCACCGACGCGGACACCAAGCGCGTGGTTGTACTGGGCGTGTGCCGCCGTCGTAAGGGCGAGCACCGCAAAGAGGGAAATCAGAATCTTTTTCATAAATGAATGTTTAAAATTTATATGACAATAACTTATTCAACACTGGTCACCAGGTTGCGGTCACCGTAGCCGTTGTCCACGCGGCTGACGGCCGGCCAGAGCTTCTTCTCGCGGATCCATTCGAGCGGGAAGGCGGCCTGGGTGCGGCTGTAGGCGTGGTTCCAGCTGTCGGCGCAGACTTCGTCCTGCGTGTGCGGGGCCATCTTGAGCGGATTGTCCTCGGCGTCGAGCTTGCCGGCCTTGATGTCCTCGCACTCGGCGACGATGGTCTTGAGCGTTTCGACGAAGCGGTCCAGTTCGCTCAGCGGCTCGCTCTCGGTGGGCTCGACCATCAGGGTCTCGTGGACCGGGAAGGAGAGGGTCGGAGCATGGAAGCCAAAGTCCATCAGGCGTTTGGCGACGTCGGTGGCGTCCACGCCGTATTCGGCTTTGAAGTGGCGCAGGTCGATGATGCACTCGTGGGCGACGCGGCCCGTGGCACCGGTATAGAGGGTCTTGAGTTCCGGCAGGAACTTGGCCGACATGTAGTTGGCGTTGAGGATGGCGATCTCCGTGACCTTGCGCAGGCCTTCGGCACCCAGCATCTTGATGTAGGCGTGGGTGATGGGCAGCAACAGCGGGCTTCCGTAGGGAGCGGCGCTGACGGCGTCCATACCTGCTCCGCCGCACGCGCTGACCACCGGGTGGCCGGGCAGATACGGCTTGAGCGCGGCCGTGCAGCAGATCGGGCCGACGCCCGGGCCGCCGCCGCCGTGCGGCATGGCGAAGGTCTTGTGGAGGTTGAGGTGGCACACGTCGGCGCCGATGTAGCCCGGATTGGTCAGGCCCACCTGGGCGTTCATGTTGGCACCGTCCATGTAGAGGAGGCCGCCGTGGCGGTGGATGATGTCCACGATCTCGCGGATGCGGACTTCGAACACGCCGTGCGTGGAAGGATAGGTGATCATCATGCCGGCCAGCGTGTCACCGGCGGCAGCTGCTTTCTCGGCCAGTTCTTCCACGTTGATGTTTCCGTTGTCGTCGCAGCTTACCAGGACGATGTCGAAGCCGGCCATCGCAGCGGAAGCCGGGTTGGTGCCGTGGGCGGAGGTCGGGATGATCATCACGCGCCGGCCCGTGCCGCCGTTGGCGTTCAGGTAGCGGCGGATGGTCATCAGGCCCGCATATTCACCCGCGGCGCCGCTGTTGGGCTGCAGCGAGCAGGCGTCGAAGCCCGTGATCACGGCCAGGTCGTGCTCCAGTTCGCGGATCACCTGCAGGGTGCCCTCAGCCTGGTCGGCGGGGGCATAGGGGTGCAGGTTGGCGAATTCGCTCCAGCTGAGCGGAAGCATCTCGGCGGCCGCGTTGAGTTTCATCGTGCAGCTGCCCAGCGGAATCATCGAGTGGGCGAGCGAGATGTCCTTGCGCTCGAGCATCTTGATGTAGCGCATCATCTCGGTCTCGGAATGGTAGCTGTTGAAGACCTTCTGGGTGAGGATCGGACTTTCGCGCTTCATGAAGACAGGCGCCTCGGGCTGGGCCGGGCATCCTTCCTTGCAGCCGAAGATCTCACCGATGGCGCGGGCCTCTTCGCAGGTGGACAGTTCGTCGAAGGAGATCTGGACGGTCTTCGCATCCGGATAGCAGAAGTTGAATCCGGCGGCCTGCGCTTTCTTGCAGATGGCGGCGGCATCCACGTCCACGACGCGGATCGTGTCGAAGAAGTTCTCGGCAGCGAGCTTGTAGCCAGCCTCTTTCAGCTTGGCGGCGACGGCGTGGGCGTAGCCCCAGGCGTTGCAGGCGATTTCCGTGATGCCTTTCGGGCCGTGCCACACGGCGAACATGCCGGTCATCGTGGCCATCAGGGCCGTGGCGGTGCAGATGTTCGACGTGGCTTTCTCGCGTTTGATGTGCTGCTCGCGGGTCTGGAGGGCCAGACGCACGGCACGCTCGCCGAGACGGCCCACCGAGATGCCGATGATGCGGCCCGGGAGGTTGCGTTTGTATTTGTCGGCGCAGGCCATCCAGCCGGCGGTCGGGCCGCCGAAGCCCATCGGAAGGCCGAAGCGCTGGGCGGTGCCGCAGGCGATGTCGGCGCCCCAGGCGGCGGGCTCCTTCAGCAGGGCGAGGGCCAGGATGTCGCACCAGGCGGCTACCAGGCAGCCGGCGGCGTGGGCGCGGGCGCAGAATTCCGTATAGTCGCGTACTTCGCCGTTCGCGGCGGGGTACTGGACCAGGGCACCGTAGCATTTTTCTTCAAAAGTATATTCGAGCGCTTTCCCGGTGTGGATCTCGATGCCCAGGCCGGAAGCGCGGGTACGGAGCACCGACAGGACGTTCGGGAAGATGTCTTCATCGACGAAGATCACGTTCTTGCCCGCCTTGACCGCGTCGCGCGGCCGGAGCTCGAACATCATGCGCATCGCCTCGGCGGCTGCCGTGGCGTCGTCGAGCATCGAGCAGTTGGCCAGCGAGAAGCCGGTGAGCGAGGAGATCATCGTCTGGAAGTTGATGAGGGCTTCCAGACGGCCCTGGGAGATCTCCGCCTGGTACGGCGTGTAGGAAGTGTACCAGCAGGGATTCTCGAAGACATTGCGGGTGATCACGGCCGGGGAAGCCGTGCCGTAGAAGCCCAGGCCGATCAGCGAGCGGAGATTGCGGTTCTTGCCGGCAATCTGCTTGAGGCGGGCCAGGTAGGCCTGCTCGCTCATGGGCGGATCGAGCTTGAGGGGTTCTTTAAGAAGTATGTCCTGCGGGACGGTCTGGCCGATGAGTTCGTCGAGCGATTTGACGCCCAGCACCTCGAGCATCTGCTGCTCCTGGGAAGGTCTCGGGCCGTTGTGTCTGTCTACAAAGGAAAGAGGCATATCGTAGGTTTTGTTTGGTTTGACAAAAAATCTTACAAATGTAATGAAAAATCAATTATCAGTAACTTTTCTCTTCCATATCGAGCCGCAGGTAGATGAAAAGCAAGATCGTGAAGGCCCAGAGCGACGAGCCGCCGTAGCTGAGCAGCGGCAGCGGGATACCGATGACCGGCATCAGGCCGATGGTCATGCAGATGTTGATGACCACGTGCATCAGCAGGCACATGGCGGCGCACCAGCCGTAGATGCGTACGAATCCGTCCTTCTTCTTTTCGGCCGAGGCGAGCAGGCGCAGGATCAGCGCTAGATAGACCGCCAGCACGAAGAGCGTGCCCAGCAGGCCCCACTCCTCGCCGATGGTGCAGAAGATGAAGTCGGTGCTCTGCTCCGGAACGAAGTCGAAGCGGGTCTGCGTGCCGCCCAGGAAGCCTTTTCCGGCGAAACCGCCCGAGCCGATGGCCACCAGCGACTGGTGGACGTTGTATCCCACGCCCATCGGGTCCTCCCGGATGCCCAGCAGGACCTCGATGCGGGCCCGCTGGTGTTCCTTGAGCACGTGCTCGAATACGAATTCCACCGAGAAGATCAGGATCAGGCCCAGCAGGAAGCCCATCATCAGGTTGCGTACCGTGCTGCGGCGCCGGATCATGCTGGAGACCGTCAGCACGATGGCGGCCAGGCCTGTGAGGAGGGCGGCCCAGACCTCCGGTTCGAGCCGGCCCAGGAAAGAAAGCGATTCGATCCGCATCAGGCGCGGAAGGAAGGCCAGCAGCGTGACGACGGCGGCCGTGACGGCTGCGGCGGGGATCAGCTTGCGCCGGTAATAACCCGTCGTGACGCCCGCCAGGGCCGTCAGGATCAGGATGGCCGCAAAGGGCGAGAGCACCAGCGTCAGGATGAAGAACAGGACGGCGAGGATGCCGGCCACCAGGATCCAGCCCGTCATCCCCTCGCGGTAGCAGACCACCAGAAAGCCCAGATAGACCAGGGCCGATCCGGTCTCCTTTTCCAGGAGGATGGCCAGGATGGGGATGCCGATGACCAGGGCGATCCGGATGAAATCTTTCGGATTGCTGAAGCGGAACTCGTATTTGCTCATCAGGTAGGCCAGCAGGATGGAGGTCGATATCTTCGAGAACTCGGCCGGCTGGATGCTGAAGGGGCCGATGGCAAACCACGATTTGGATCCGTTGACCTCCTTGCCGACAAAGGCGACGGCCACCAGCAGGACGACCATCAGGACGTACAGGGGCCAGGAAATGGCCGGATAGACTTTCGACGGGATGACAAAGAGGATGAGGATCGCGATCACGGCGGCCGAGCCCATCCAGATGAGGTCCATCACGTATTTCTCCGACAGTTTGAACAGGAAGCCCGTCTCCTTGACGGACGAGGAGAAGATGTTCATCCAGCCGAATACCAGCAGCAGCAGGTAGAGTCCCACCACGACCCAGTCGAGTTTCTTGTAGTTGAGTTCCGGCATGGTCAGCGTCTCCTTACTCTGACTTTATGGAGCAGGTTTCCGTCGAAGACGCGCTGCTCCAGGGGTTTCCGTTCCGGGGCGATTTCTCCGTTGAGGTATTTCTCCACCAGCAGCGAGGCGATCGGGGCTGCCCAGGTGGCACCGAATCCGCCGTTTTCCACATAGGCGACCACGGCGATCTTCGGATCGTCCTTCGGGGCGAAGGTGATGAACACCGAGTGGTCGTCGCCGTGCGGGTTCTGGGCCGTGCCGGTCTTGCCGCAGGCGATGACGCCGGGGATGCGGGCGACCGTGGCCGTGGCCCCGCCGCCCGTATAGTTGATGGCCAGTTCCATGCCCTTGACGATGTCGGCGAAATGGGAGGTATCGACCATCGTGTAATGCCGTTCCTTGAAACGTTCGTCGATGGGACTCTCCGGCGTGTCTTTCTGCAGATGGGGTGTGTAGAAGAACCCGCGGTTGGCGATCGTGGCGGCCAGATTGGCCAGGTGAAGCGGCGTGCAGCCGATCTCGCCCTGTCCGATCGAAAGCGAGATGATCGAGATCGAGCGCCAGCGCCCTTTTCCGTGGAGGCGGTCGTAGCGTTCGGACGTGGGCATCGTTCCGGCTTTTTCGCCCGGGATGTCGGTCTCGAGCCTGCGACCGAAACCGAAGCTGGCCGTGTAATCCTTCCAGCGTTCGAAGCCCTCCTGCACGGAATTGTATTTCGGATTGTCGAGGATGGAGCGGAACACATAGCAGTAGTATGCGTTGCACGACATCATGATCGACTGGTAGAGGTTGATCGGGCTCGGGTGGCCGTGGCAGCCCACGCGCAGGCCGCCTACCACGTAGCCGCGGTGGCAGCCGTACATCGTGTTCGGGGTCAGGACCCCCTCCTGGAGGCCGATCAGGCCGTTGACCAGCTTGAAGACGGAGCCCGGCGGCTGCGGCGACATCACGGCCCGGTTGTACATCGGCTTGTAGGGGTCGGTCACCAGGTCGCGGTAGTGTTTGTTGATCTCGGAGAGCTGGCTCACGTCGATGCCGGGGCTGGAGACCATCGTCAGGATTTCGCCCGTGGCCGGTTCGATGGCCACCAGCGAGCCGACCTTGTTCTTCATCAGCTTTTCGCCGTAAGCCTGCAGCACGCCGTCGATGGTCGTGGTCACATCCACGCCCGGCACGGCGGTCTTGTCTTCGGCCCCGTCGAGGTAGTGTTCCTTGAGCCGGCCGCGGGCATCGCGCAGGTAGATGCTGTAGCCCTTCTCGCCGCGCAGCTGCGTCTCATAGGCTTCCTCCATCCCGGTTTTGCCCGCATAGTCGCCGCTCCGGTACTCCGGGTGCGCCTTGATGTAGTCGGCATCCACTTCCGAGATGTAGCCCAGCAGGTTGCCGCCGGCATTGAAGGGATAGGTCCGCGAGGTGCGCGGCACGCCCGAGAAGCCGGGGAAGAGGAAACTCTTCTCGACGAACATGTTGTACTGCTCGCCGGTCACCTGCCGCTTGAAGACCAGGCTCTGGTAGCCGATCCGGGTGCGGTAGCGGCGGTATTCGCGGAATTTCTCGTGGACGAAGGCGGTGTCCAGGCCGAAGATCCGGCAGAAGGCGAGCGTATCGAATTCTTTCACGTCGAAGGGCGTGACCATGATGTCGTAGGTCAGCTTGTTGTCCACCAGGACTTCGCCGTTGCGGTCCAGGATCCGGCCGCGGGCCGGGTAGATGGTCTCGAATTTGAAGGCGTTGTTGTCGGCCGTCACCCGGTATTCCTTCTTGAGGATCTGCACCTGGAACAGGCGGAAAGCCATCACGGCAAAGGCCAGGATGATGGCTCCGGCAACGATGGTCTTGCGGTTCTGGTAGGGCGACATGACTTCAGCTGCGGTTCTGGATGGGGAGGGCCAGGAGCAGGCACAGGGCCGTGCTGGCCACCCAGCTGATGAGGAACTTGGCCGCAATGTATCCCAGCGGGCGGACGCTGATGCAGTCCACCAGCGTATAGGCTGCCAGGTAGATGGCCGTCAGCACGCCCAGATATTTGAGGTACTTGAGCAGGCCGGTTTCACGCAGCAGGGGCACTTCGGTCTTGTCCTGCCGGTCGGCGTTCACCAGCAGGCGGTAGAAGAACTTGCGCGGGGCGGCGGCCAGGACGGCGGCGAAGGCGTTCAGGCCGGGTACGCCGTCGGAAAGGATGTCCAGGCCCAGGCCGAGTCCGAAAGCGATGAGCATCACCACGTGCGGACTGCGCGAGCGGGGAATCTGCAGGATCAGCAGCGGCAGCAGGCAGAGTGTGATCCACGGTCCCAGGTGCACATAGTCGGAGATGACCAGCTGCAGCAGGAACAGCAGGATGCAGTAGATGATGTCAGCGGGCCTTTTCATACAGTTCCTGGATTTCTTCTCCGCGGTTGTTGCGGACGATATAGACATTGTGCAGCGAGCGGAAGTCCTCGAACAGGGCTACGGAGAGTTCTTGCGAGGAGCCCTGGCTGATCTTCGATTCGATGACGCGGCCCAGGGGGATGTCGGGCGGATAGATGGTGGAGAAGCCGCTGGAGAGCACCGTGTCGCCCGGCGCGGCTTCGATGTGGACGGGGATCTCGGCCAGGACGGCCCGGCCGGGGTCCTTGCCCGGCCAGGTCATGGGGCCGAAAGCCCCGCTTCCGGCGAGCTTGGCGCTGACCGACTGCTCGGTGTTGAGCAGCGAGATGACATAGGCGTAGTGGCGGCTGACGGCACTGACGATGCCGACCACGCCGCGGGCGGTGACCACGCCCATCCCGGGCTCGACGCCTTCCTTCTCGCCCCGGTCGAGGATCAGGTAGTTGTGCTGCCGGTCCACGGAGTTGCGGATGACGGTGGCGCCGATATAGGTGTATTCCGGCTCGATGATGCGCACCACGCTGTCGAGCTGCGCCTGGGCGGCGGCGTAACCCGCCAGCTGCTGGCGCAGCTGCAGGTTTTCGGCCGCGAGCCGTTCATTTTCCGTCTTGTAGTTGAGGTGGTAGGTGAGTTTGCTGGTGCGGGCCCAGAACCACGACTCGATGCTGCGCACGGCTCCCAGGACCTTGTACCGCTGCACGACGGACCCGTTCACCACCATAAGGATGGCGACGGTTTCCAGAACGATGAACAGGGCGATGGCGGTAAGGCTCGAGAGGAGTCCGTAGCGGTTTTTCATCGCATCAAGAAGGGATACTGGGGATTCTTGAGGGCGATGCAGGTACCGCGGGCCACGGCGCGGAGCGGGTCTTCAGCCACGTGGAAGGGGATGTTGATCTTCTTCGACAGGCGGATGTCCAGGCCGCGCAGCAGCGCACCGCCGCCGGTCAGGAAGATACCCTTGCGGACGATGTCGCTGTAAAGCTCCGGCGGGGTCTTTTCGAGGACCGTCAGGATGCTCGATTCGATCTTGACCAGCGATTTGTCCAGGCAGTGGGCGATCTCCTGGTAGGTGACGGGTGCCTCGACCGGGTGGACGGTCATCAGGTTCGGTCCCTTGACCACGAAGGGCTCGAGCGGCTCTTCGAGTTCGGAGATGGCGGCGCCGATGCGGATCTTGATCTGCTCGGCGGTGGGTTCGCCGATGCGGATGTTGTACTGCTGGCGCATGTATTGCTGGATTTCGCTGGTGAACACGTCACCGGCGGTCTTGATGCTTTCGTCGGCCACGATGCCGCCCAGGGAGATGACGGCCACTTCGGTGGTGCCGCCGCCGATATCCACGATCATGTTGCCCATCGGGGCGGTGACGTCGAGCCCGATGCCGAGGGCTGCGGCCATCGGCTCGAAGATCATCTGGACGTCACGGCCGCCGGAGTGCTCGGCGGCGTCGCGCACGGCGCGTTTCTCCACTTCCGTGGAACCGGAGGGGATGCAGACCACCATGCGGAGGCTCGGGGAGAAGATCGAGCGCTTGTTTCCGATCATCTTGATGAACTCGCGGATCATCTGCTCCGAGGCGTCGAAGTCGGCGATCACGCCGTCCTTGAGCGGCCGGATCGTCTTGATGTTCTGGTTCTCCTTGCCCTGCATCGCCTTGGCTTTGGTGCCGACGGCGGCGCAACGCCCCGTCAGTTTGTCGATGGCGACGATGGAGGGTTCGTCGATGACCTTCTTGTCATTCATGAAGATCACGGTGTTGGCCGTTCCCAGGTCGATGGCGAGCTCCTGCTGTAAGAATGAAAATGCCATATTTATTTTCTTTTTTTTCGGTTTAGGATAGACGAGACAAAAATAGGAATAATCTCGCGATTATTAATTATTTTTGTCCATCATTTTTTCAACATCTTATCTACGGATGAAACGCTATGCGGTAATCGTGGCCGGCGGGCAGGGTGTCAGGATGGGCGCCGACCGGCCCAAACAGTTCCTGGAGATCGGCGGGAAGCCGATTCTGCGGCATACCATCGAACATTTCCTCGCGTTCGATCCTTCGGTCGAACTGATCCTGGTGCTTCCGGCCGCCCAGAAGGACTGGTGGCGGGACTACTGCCGGCAGCATGCCTTTCTGGACCGCTATACGATGGTTTCGGGCGGAATCACCCGTTTCCATTCGGTGCAGAATGCCCTCCGCTATGTGGGCGATGAGGGGCTGGTGGCGGTCCACGACGGCGTTCGGCCGCTGGCGGGTGCCGCGATGCTCTCGCGGTTGTTCGACGCCGCTGCCCGCTGCAAGGCGGTCATACCGGTCGTCCCGGTCGTGGACTCTTTGCGCCGGATGGAAGGGGAGGGGGCGGAACTGTCGGTTCCCGTAAGCCGCGAAGGAATGGTGCGGGTGCAAACGCCCCAGATCTTTGATGTCGGAATTCTGAAAGAGGCTTACCGGCAGCCTTTTATGACAAGTTTCACAGACGACGCCTCGGTGGTGGAAGCCTTCGGCGTGCGCGTGCACGCCATTTTGGGAGAAAACACCAACCTGAAGATCACAACGCCTGACGACCTTCAGGTTGCGGCGGCCCTGCTGGGGCAGGAGCGCGCGCTTTAGCCTCTCCGCTTGCGGGGAACGGCCTTGATGTAGTCGTAGTCCTTGACCCAGACCTGGCGCTCGATGGCCTGGTCGAGCGACACCATCGTCTCCGTGCGGCTGATGCCGGGGATGTTCTGGATGGTGTCGATCAGGGTCTTCATCAGGTGGTCGTGGTCAAAGCAGTAGAGCTTCAGCAGGAGGGAGTGGACACCCGTCACGAAGTGGCATTCCACGACTTCGGGAATGTTCTTCAGGGTTTCGACCACCTTGTTGTAGCTGCTGGCCTCCGAGAGCGACACGCAGACGAAAACGCAGACGTTCAAACCGAGTGCTTCCGGCTTGACGAGCAGGCGGGATCCGGTGATGACCCCAGCGTTTTCCATTTTTTTGACCCGTTGGTGGATGGCAGCTCCGGATACGCCGCATTCGCGGGCGATTTCGAGGAAGGGCATCCGTGCATTTTTGACGAGGAAACTCAGAATTTTCTGGTCAATTTCGTCGACTTGATAGTTGATTTTTGCCATAATGTTTGCAAATATAAAAAAATATTTCAATCTGTAATCGGAAAATGACAAAAATCCCAAAATAATACAAAAGACGCCCGATTTATGCGAACTTTATGCACCGGACGTCTAATTTGTGTAAGTTATGGAATGTAACTATTTTTTCTTTTCGGCTTTCGATATGATAGCCAGACAGTCCTCTTCCGTTAGGGTGGCGGGGTCGGATTTCTTGGGAATCTTATAATTTCCTTTTCCCTGCTTGATATAGGGTCCGTAGCGGCCGTTGAGCACCTGGATGCCCGAAGCGGGGAA
>OCVV011340000.1_pt1 | contig 34102 bp, 28 predicted proteins | sample 1539721 | NCBI WGS metagenome assembly OCVV01 (sample SAMN02144230, study PRJEB22623) | gut metagenome | biome: sheep rumen | host: Ovis aries | place: New Zealand | reverse complement strand
GCAGGTAGGCGGGCTGCTTCAGCCCGGGATTTATGTTGTATTGGGGCATGGGGACCTCCTTGTGAGTTAGTGAGGGGTTCTGGTTATATGGTATCACTATATTGTGAGAAAATCGATATGATCAAACGCGCTATTCGCATGGCTAGTGAAAAAGCGTTTTGAGAGATTGGGCACAGGTGGGGAATTTCTCGGTATTGTTCTCCATGGATGTTTGGTGCATCTGTGCTGATTGGGCACAGAGAAGGATTTTTCAGAATTGTTCCCCATGGATATTTGGTGCATCTGTGTAGATTGGGCACAGGGACTTCTTTTTTGAATTGAGACTCCTTCATCTTCAGCTCTCAAGGAGAACAAATCAAACAAAACCATCTCGTGTGCCCAAACGCCTTAAACTGAGCGAAAATTCGTGGGGAACAAATTAAGAGAAAGCTGGTCGTGTGCCCAAACGCTTCAAATTGAGTGAAAACCTAAGGGGAACAAATCAAGCGAAAAGCTCACGTGTGCCCAATCGCCCTAGTATGAAAGTACCAAATCAATACAATGCGCCAACTTCACAAGAAAAGAATTCCCTGATTTTGTCCCGCGCAATCGTTATATCAAAAGGATGGCCTTCACTTTCAAACGTCATAATTAAGTTGTAATCAGGAATAATCCCGTTATTGATGTAAACGCGCAACTTCTGGAGAAAATCAGAACGATATTCCTGCATATGAAGTCCTCCAACGTGTTCCCAATAATAGATTTGCCCAGTTATAGGATGTCGGATTGTAAAGTCAGGATAATAGACATGGCCTCCAATTTCTAGCTTGCATTCATAGCGATAGGGGATATTCATCGTAGAGAGAAGCATCACGATGAGAGCTTCAGATTTTGAGCGCACCTTGATATTATCGACAGTCTGAACATTTCTACCTTCTGGGAAGGCAGGATTGGTTTCGTATTCTTCCTGGGCCCATCTTTTCAATTCTTCCGATAATTCTGCAGAAGGATTTGGTTCATCTTCCTCCAGAAGATTAACTAGCAGAGGCGTATTGAGAAGATCATTGAGAGCAGAATTCTGCTTGTTTTTGGCCAAAAAAGCATCCATTGCTTTCAACTGACAGATGATATCCTGGTGACGTTTGGTGCGTAGTCTTTTTCGAGCAAGCTCTTTTGCAAGATTTCTGTTCTTGCGGGAAATGTAGATCTTTTTCCTTCTGCCTTCTTGATCAGTCACGGAAACATACCATTTGTAGTAGGTTTTTCCATTGGCCGTGTTTTTGCTGTAGATGAGTTTGCCGATCGGCGCTTCTCGAAGAAGAGTTTCCAGTTTGCGCTTTTCCTGAATCAAAGATTCTCTCATGTCTTCAATTATGCTTTGTAATGTCATAGGACTCCTTTCCTCCGAGTGGAGATAGAAATGAAATTAGAATCTAGTAGCAGTCCGTTCCGAATGGTGCCGGTTGAATGCGGCGAGAGCCATTGGTTGAATGGACTGTTCAAAAATTATATAGCGATATGGAGAATGCGACAAGACGAACGGACTTGTTATTTTCTTGTTTGATGCGGTATTGGGCACAGGATGAGGTTTTGTTTGATTTGTACCCCACGGGCTTTCGCGCGTTTTCTGGTCTTTGGGCACAGGGAAGGATTTCTCAGAATTGTTCTCCCTGGATATTTGGTGCATCTGTGATGATTGGGTACAGGGATTGTTTTTTAGAATTGAGACTCCTTCATCTTCAGCTCTCAAGGAGAACAAATCAAACAAAACCATCTCGTGTGCCCAAAAGCCTCCAACCGAGCGAAAAGCCGTGGGAAACAAATTAAGAGAAAGCAGGTCGTGTGCCCAGACACTTCAAATCGAGCGAAAGTCTAAGGGGAACAAATCAAGCGAAAAGCTCACGTGTGCCCAATCGCAGCACGGAAGAAGGAGCAAGTTCCTACAGAAGTAGTAATCATAAAGAAGAATCAAAGACATACAGAGGTAATAGATCAAAAATGGGCTACAAGCAACCCTCGCCTTGCATTTTTATAGTATACTTAAGTATTATGGTGGCGATTCAAACAATTCTTAAAAGAAATCGGAGCTACATTTGAACGAAAAGGGTACATTAAAGAAAGAACAGAATACTTTGCAGAACGAACAAGATACATTACAAAACAAGATATTTGATGGCGAGCAGGCGCGCGTGCTGAATAGCGAGCAAGCGCATCTGACCATGACGCATGGCAAGCTGTGCGCGATGGAGGCTGCGCTGGAAGAGAAGATCGAAGCGATCAACGAGAAAGCGGCCAAGGAGAAGCAGGATATCCGCAGCAATCTGTCGCTGAATTTTGACAGCGATACGGATTCGATGGAGACGTACATCGAGTTTGAGGCCATGAGCCACTCGATCGATCAGTACAATATCGAGCAGGACGCGGCGCAGGAGAAGCTGGGCAGGGTCAAAAGACTGCGCAAGGCGCCGTATTTTGCCAGGGTGAAGCTGCAGTTTGACCCGGAGGAGGCGCCCGAGGACTACTACATCGGCAGCGCCGGCATCGCGGAGAACGCCTATGAGCATCTGGTGATCGACTGGAGGTCGCCCATCGCGGAGACGTATTACAATCAGCAGAACGGCAAGACATTCTACATGGTGAACGGGAACCGCGTCGACGTGGATCTGCAGCTGCGCAGGCAGTACAATTTGGAGGAGGACAGGCTGTTCTCTTTCTTTGACACGCAGGTGGCGATCGAGGATCCGATGCTTCTGCAGTCGCTGGCCAGCCGCCGGACGGACAAGATGAAGGCAATCACGGCGACCATCCAGAAGGAGCAGAATGCGGTCATCCGGAGCGAGGATGTGCCGGTTCTTCTGGTCAACGGAATCGCGGGCAGCGGCAAGACGTCGGTGCTCCTGCAGAGGATTGCGTACCTGTTCTACCGGCAGAGGGAGAATCTGCGGCCGGAGCAGGTTTACCTGCTCACCATCAACCCGGTGTTCCGCCAGTACATCGATCAGGTGCTGCCGGACCTGGGCGAGGAGAATCCCCGGACGATCACGTGGCGGGACTTCCTGCACATTGCGAACGCGCCGGACAAGGGCCCGGGCGAATCTGCCAAAGAAGCGGACCTCCGCAAGATGGAGCGCGCGCTGAAGACGCTTCGCCTGCAGGAGGACGAAATCTGCCCCGTCATGCAGAAGGGGCGGTGTGTTCTCAGCCGCAGAGAAATTCTGAATGCGGCGGCGGAACTGAGCGGCATCGAGGCAGGCCCGCGCCTCCTCAATATCCTCTCCGACAAGCTCTCTGAAATTGCCAAAATCAAGATCCGCCGCATGGAGCGCGACGACCGCGACCGCGCAGATGGCAATGATGCATGGGGCGGAAGTGAAGACGGCGCAGGCGGCAATCAAGGCGCCGCCTCCTTCAACAGCATGGACCCCTACGGAAATCAGGGGGCGAACAAAGGCGGAAGCTGGGGAGAGAGCGAGAGAGAGACGGACCGGAAAGAGCAGAACCGGATCACCAATCAGTACGGCGGCGCGTTCAGCACAATCTATCGCTTCGGCTTTATTGACGTTGAGAAGGTCGGATGCAGGATTCTGCACAAGAAGAGACTGACGTCGGCGGAGTGGATCTGGCTCAAGATGCTGCTCACGGGCATGGGCGACAAAAATGTGCGCTATGTCATGATCGACGAGGTGCAGGACTATACGGCGGCGCAGCTGATGGTGCTGAGGCGGTATTTTGGCAGGGCGAAGTTCATGATGCTGGGCGATGAGTTCCAGGCGATCCGGCCGGGGACCGTGTCTTTTGCCAAAATCCATGAACTGTTCGGCGAGGACGGACGGCAGACCAAAGAACTGCCGCTGCTCACAAGCTACCGGTCGTCGCCCGAGATCACGGAGATCTTCACGGGGCTCTTGCCGCGCGAGAAGCGGATCGTCACATCGTCCGTGCAGAGGCCGGGCACCGCGCCGGTGGTCATGGCGTGCGAATCCGGCGAGGACTACGCGAGACGGCTGCGGCTGTTGGTGCATGCGGCGAGCGCAAATGCGGAGGACGAACAAGGCCTGACCGCCGTGATCTGCGCGAACCGGGCGAGTCTGGAAAAGGTTAGGCAGATCCTCGGCGACGAGGCGCCGCAGGTCATTCACCGAAATCAGGCGCTTCCGCACAGCGGCGTGTTCCTGATTACGCTGGATCTGGTCAAAGGACTGGAGTTTGACGGCGTGATCCTGCCGGATGCGGACCAGGCGACCTATCCGGACAATCTTATGGCAAGACACCGGCTTTACACAGCCGTTTCGAGAGCAACCAGGAGACTGAGTATCCTGGCGGACGGAGAACTGACAAGTTTATTGAAATGATTATAGATACCCGTGCCTTCCGCGCAAAGCGAAGGCGGCAGGGCGTTCACGTAAACAAGGAGGATAAAAAGAGCATGGCCACCATTAACAAGATCACACAGAAGACGGAAAACCGGTTTGTCAATCTCTATGACCTCGACGTGACCCATAAGAGCGGGCGCGCGTCCCATTATTATGTCGCGTCCAGGGCGCGCACTGAGGCGGAGCTCAAGATCCGCACCGGCGAAAATCACCCCGACGGCGTCATCATCTACAGCATTTATGGCCCCAAGAAGGACAAAGTCGTCCTGATCCGCCAGTACCGCTATCCCATCGGCGGATTTGTGTACGAATTCCCGGCCGGTCTTGTCGAGAGAGGCGAGAACTACCGCGAGGCGGCGATCCGTGAGATGCACGAGGAGACGGGCCTTACTTTCAAGCCGATCGAAGTCGACAACATGTTCGAGGAGCCCCGCTTTACGACCGTCGGCATGACCGACGAGTCCTGCGCCACCGTTTACGGTTACAGCGAGGGCCAGATCAGCGACCGCTTCCTGGAGGACAGCGAGGAGCTGGAAATCGTCCTGGCAGACCGCGACGAAGTCAGACGCATCCTCAAGGAGGAGCGGGTTGCGATCATGTGTGCATACCAGCTCATGCACTTCCTTGTGGACGAGGATCCCTTCCATTTTCTTGAGAAGTAACTTGATGTGCAAAGGAGCAGGAAATGGCACAGTCAAAATGGTATCAACTGGATAACGCGGCCAAAATAGTCCCGTCCACGGCAGGCGGCGCCGATACCCGCGTGTTCCGGATCACTTGTGAACTGAAGGAAGATGTGGACCCCGACACGCTGCAGAGTGCGGTGTCGGTCGCGGCCAGGGACTTTCCCCATTTTGGAAGCATCTTGAAAAAGGGCCTTTTCTGGTACTATCTGGACCAGAGCAACCTCGATGCAGAAGTGACCCCGGACAACAAGCCGGCGCTGGATACGATCTACCGCGAGGGCAGGCGCGATCTTCTCTACAGGGTCAGCTATTACCGCAACAGGATCAACCTGGAGATGTTCCATGTTTTGACAGATGGGACCGGGGCCTTTGAGTTTCTGAAGGCCATTCTGACCGAGTATCTGGGCGTCAAATACCAGATCGAGGAGCTCGCGACCGAGACCAGCCGGGCGTCCGGCGGGGACCGGCAGGGCGACGCGTTCGGCAAGTATTACCAGAAGGCTAAGGAAAAGCCCGAGGAGGCCAAGGTCGCGCCCAAGAGGGCCTACCATCTGCGCGGCGAAAAGGACGAGAACCTGCAGAATCACCTTCTGGAGGGCACTGTTTCTGTGCCAAAATTCCTCAAGGCGGCCAGGGAGCGCGGCTGCACGGTGGCGGAGCTGAGCACGGCGCTTTTCATCAAAGCGATCCTGGAGGAGATGTCCGTCAGGGACCGGCGGCTGCCGATTGTGCTGAGCGTTCCCGTCAACCTGCGCAATTACTTCCCGTCGGATACGGCGCGCAACTTTTTTGGCGTCATCAACGTGGCGTATGATCCGGCGAATTACGACGGGACAGTGGAGAGCATCATCGGCGTGGTCAAGGAATCCTTTGTCCGCCAGCTGCGCCAGGACCAGGTGGAGCTGACCATGAATTCCTACGCGGCGCTCGAGCACAACATCGCTGTCAAAGTAGTGCCCCTTACGATCAAGAATCTCGTCATCTCCGCAATCAACGCGCATATGCAGAAGGGGATCACGGGCACAATTTCCAATGTCGGCAAGATCAGCGTGCCGGCGGAAATGGAGCCGCACATCCACAAATTCAGCTGCTTTATGGCGGCGCCGGAAGTGCAGGTGTGTCTGTGTTCCTACAAGGACTTGCTGGTTTTTGGCGTGGCGTCCGCTTTCGTGGAGCATCCGGTCATGCGTAATTTCTTCCGCGATATGGTCGATATGGGCATCGATGTGGAACTGGAGAGCAATGATTTTGACAACGAACCCGCAAAGAAGGAGGAAGCATAATGCAGTATTGTCCCAAATGCAGAATCAGTATCAAGGGCGATAAATCAGGCTGCCCCCTGTGCGGTGGAAGGCTCACAGGCGAGCCGGAGCCGGGCGGATTCCCCGTCCTTGAGAAGCGCCGGCTGTCCCACATGTCGATCGTCAAAGCAGCGACCTTCTGCGCCCTGTCTTCCTTTATCATCATGCTGGCGCTGGAGATTCTGTATGGCTTTACGCTGGCCTGGGTGCCGTTCGCGGTCCTGGGCGTCCTGATCGCCTGGGGCGATCTGATGGTCGGCGTCTACTATCGCAACAACCTAATCAAAACATTCACCATCGAGACCTACCTTGTCATGGCGGGCTGTCTTCTCATCGATTCGCTCACCGGCTGGCGCGGGTGGTCGGTCGCCTTTGTGCTTCCAATCGGCTTTGTTTTTCTGGTGCTCATGACGATCAGCATCGGCAAAGGCGCGAGCCTGCGGCTCGAGGAGTACGTCATTTACTTATTTGTGACGTCAGTACTTTCGCTGCTGCAGATCATCCCGGTGCTGACGGGGGCCAATCCCGTGATCCTGCCAGCCGTCCTCTCCATGACGATCCTTCTGATCATGGTCTGTGCGGGCGTGATCTTCCGCTTCCGGGACCTTGTGAGTGCGGCGGAGAAACTGTTTAATTTGTAAATTGTGGGGCCGGGCGGCTTGGAGCGGCCGCTCTGGCGGACATGAAGTTGGGCGGGTGCCTTGAAACAGCCGCCGGAACATACGAACGTGAGGAGCGACATGGCATCTGTCAAGGATAGAATTGATACGAAAAACTGGATGGTCCGCATCGGAAACCTGGTGGAGGAGTCGATTGCGAAGGGGATCTACGCGCTTGAACAGGAGGCGCCGGTCCTCACTGGCGCGCCCGAGGAAAAAGTGTGGTACCAGGTGCCGGTCCCCGAGGGACGATGCGGAGACGGCTCCGAGTATCATATTTATGTGCGCAAAGGGACCTGCCAGAAGCTGTGCGTGTTCTTCTCCGGCGGCGGAATCGCGATCAACGAATACATGGCGGCGAGACCGGTCAATGGCGGCAGCGTCGCGGCGTGGCTTCCCAACTACTATTGGAACAACCTGCGCCTATTCACGCAGGTCATGAATATCAATGTGGGCATCACCAAAAACGGCGCGGACAACCCCTTCGACGACTGGAACTTCCTGATCATCACATACGCGACGGGCGATATGCACGTCGGCGACTGCCGCTTTCCTTATCACGTGGTCGAGGGAAACGCGGCGGACGGCCAGAAGACCGGGGAAGAAGCCATTCTTCATTTCCACGGCTACAAGAACTTCATGGCAGCCATGCGCATTGGCAAAACACTGTTCCCCACAGCCGACAAGCTCCTGATCGCAGGAGAGAGCGCAGGCGCGTTCGCCGTGCCGGCGCTCGCAGAGCAAGTTGTGGGCGAGTTTTATCCGGCTTGCCAGGATGTGACACTGTTCTCGGACAGCGCGCAGCTTCTTTATAGAGGCTGGAAGCGCACACTGCGGGACGTCTGGAAGGCAAGACGGGAGCTGTGGATGGGCGTCTCCGGCAGAAATGTAACGGTAGATTGGTACAGAGGCGTCGTGGTGCGCAAAGGAAGCCGTTTCAAATACCTCTATGCCGGATCCATCCGAGACTACCTGCTCAGCGCTTTCTACAACGACGTGACCAACAAAATCTACGGGACAGATTCTCAGATGCAGGAGGAATACTACCGGCAGATGAAGAAAATGATCGCCGATCTGCAGAACCTGACGCCGGACTTTCACTTCTTCCTCTATGACTGGCACAGGCCGCTCTCCATGTACAAGGGCGGCACAATCCACACCGCTGTACGGCAGCCGGAATTCACCCTGCGGACGCAGGATGACGTGACCATGGCCTACTGGCTCTACGAGTGCGTGGAGGGAAGGCCGTTTGACGTGGGGATGCAGTTGTTGAAGGGGTGAGCATTCCCACGCCCTAACTACGGTGTAATATCCACCTTGACTGTGCAGACACACATGCCTGATAATAAGCATATCTGATCGGCAGTTTTCTCTTTGCCGATGAATCTTAATGAATTATTCCAGCTTTCGATCAACCGCAGTTCGCGGGAAGTTTTCAAGGAGATGATCACAATTGAATGAGAACGTGAAAATCTGCACGGTCAAGCCGGCACGGCTTGTGCTGTTGCATGAGATTGGACGTGGTGGAAGCAGTATCGTGTACCTGGTGCAGGACCGAGTGTCCGGCGAGCGATACGCGATGAAGGTGTTAAAACAAAATATGTGTGAGGAAGTCGCCATTACCGAAATGGATATCCGCAAAGAGGCGGCCATCCTCGAAACCCTTGGTAAGGAACAAACAGGGATTCCGGCTTTTTACGGGATGCTTGGGGAAACTGCGCTATCAGGATTCCTCAAGGAAGTCAGTGGAGGAGAAGCTGCGTCTACAGGCTTCCTCATGGAATACATCGAGGGCGAGTCGCTGCAGAAGATACTGGAGGATGGAAAAGTTTTCACGGTACGCGAGGCAGCGGAGGCGGGGCTTTCTTTTTGTGCAATTCTTAAAAAGCTTCATGAAATGAATCCACCGCTGATTTATAGGGACTTTAAGCCGGCCAATGTTTTGAAGAGGATGGATAGCAGCTATGTGCTGATTGATTACGGGGCCTGCCGCACTTTTAAGAAGGATGCCGCGCGGGACACGAAGATGCTGGGCACGGAGGGCTACGCGGCGCCGGAGCAGTACGGGGGATGGGAGCAGTCCGACGTGAGGACGGACATCTATGGGATCGGTGCGGTTTTGCACCATATGCTGACGGGCAGGCATCCCCTGGAGACCGGTCTTGTGCTGGTGGCGGCGCAGATGCCGGATGAGTTGGCCCGCGATTCCGAACCTGGCTTCATGGCAAGGCACATGAATCGGCAGGCCAATCCGCAGGACCTGGGGCTCTACCGGGAGATGGACAAGGTCCTGCGCCGCTGCTGCAGTGTGGCACCCGATTTGCGTTTCTCCTCCTGCGCGGAACTGGAGAGAGCCCTCCGCAAAGTATTGGACGCATGCGACAGGGTGGAACGCGCGGCGCAGCCGGACAGCACCAAGCCGGAAGCCCTCCGCGAGCGGATGTGGCACAAGTTTTTGGTCCTTGCGGCGTCCGCGGTGCTCTTTTTGTGCTGTTCGGGCATGTTCAGCGTCTCGGCGGCCGGCGCAGGGATGGCCCGCTATCACATGTTCATCCGGGAAGGAGCGGCGGCGCAAGAGCGCGATGTCAAAACAGAGAACTACCGGCAAGCAATTCGGATGCGACCGGAGGATGCGGAAGGGTATATCGCTTTTTTGACCGATGTGTCGGCAGATGGGGTCATTACGCAGGCGGAGAGGGAATGGTTTGAGGATTTGCTCTTCGAGGAGGACTTTCTGGCACAGATGCGGGAGAACGCGCCGGCGCAGTATGCCCGGTTGGAGTTGGCAATCGGAAAGAGGTACTGGGCCTTTTATGACGGCGGGACGGAGGCGGCAAGGCAGGCCGTCGACAACGCCGTGGCGGCCGGCGTTCCGCTTGGAGAGAGGAAGATGGCGAAGGCGCTGCAAGAGATGCTCAGCGGAACACCCGGTGAGGCGCGGATTTCTGCGTGGTACGGGATGCAGGTGCTCGCGCGGGAAGAAGCGGCGCGGACGGGGGAATGGGACTTTGCCCTGGCGGTGAGCCGGATGGCGCTTAGTGAACTTGCGCTGCGCGAAGTGCCGGCGACGGTGGAAGAGAATGGCTGGCAAAGCCGCGCGGTGAATGAACGCAATGCGGGTCAAAACACAGCGACCCAGCAGGAGACTGACATGGCGCGCAAAGTGCTCGCGGAAGCCCGGACGCTGTGCGAACCATTCGAAGAAGGGCGCCTGCATGCGCAGGAAGAACTCGTAAAAGGACTGCGGGAGGCGATCGATATGACTGCCGTGTGCAGAAAATGATAGAATCCGCGCGGCGGATGGAATGCGAGCAGGGGATCATGGAATAGGGTCAAAACAGGAACGCACCGGAGAGGCGGAACTGGAGTATGCATGGAGTTTTGGGTTATATGGGGAGAGATTAGTAAGGTTATGGCAGCGCTGTGTCTGGTCACGGCGCTGGCGGCAGCGGTGTCCGCTGCGATTCTTTTGCTTAGGGAGAAACTAATTACACGGCTGTCCGGCGAGTGGGCAAAGGAAAGCGGGCGAAGGACCATCATTCTCACAGCGGTGGCGGCGCTGATCTGGCTTCTCGTGATCGGGCAGAGCGCACACGCGGCGGAAATCCCTATGGGAGCCGGATTAGTTGCAAGAATGGCGCGAAAAGAAACGAAGGAGGAAACGGCATCGGAAGGCGCCACTGCACCGATTCGTATGGAGGGAGAGCCTTCCGCGGACACTGAACATGCCGCTCCTGTAGAACCGGGAAGCAGTGGAGAACCCGCAGGACAGGGGCAAACAACAGGCGGCGAAGAACCCGAAAACTTGGACCTTCGGGCGCCTGTTATCTCAATAGAAATGGATGCGTCGGCCGGCAGGGACAGCGAAGGCATGGTCTACTGCCGGGGCGACAATGCGGGGATTCGGATCAAGATGTCGGAAGGCCGGGAGAACGATGCCGGCATTTCTTCGTATGCGGTGGTCGTGACGGACTCGCAAGGCAATACACTGCGGAGAGAAGGAACGGATGCAGAATGGAATGCGCCACATAGCGAAGGAACGGATCGGGAGAACGAGGTAGTTTTGTCCATCGACACGCAGGAGGTCGCGGCGCTTTCGGACGGGGATATTCTTGTCGTGGCAGAAGCCACCGATAAAGCGGGAAACAAGGAAACGGTGGAATATCGGTTTGTGTTGGACCAGACGCCGCCGGTGGGGGAGATTCGAATTCGGAGCAAGGCGCAAGGGTATCTCTATGAGGAGGAGCGGCCGGCGGGGTATTTTGGCAAGGATGTGTCGGCGGCGCTCTATGTGAAGGACTTTTGCGGGAATCAGGAAATACCGATGGACGCGGACGCGTCCACGCTTTGCATGCAGTTTACGAAGGAGGGAGAAGAGGAAGCGACGACCGTGCACGCGCTGCCGGAGCAGCTTGTCCACGTGCGCGAGGACGGAACGGCGGAGTGGGCCGCCTGTGGCAAAGACCGGGCCGGCAATCCGATGACCGTAAGGGTTGTGTTCGAAACCGGGATCCATGTATCGGAAGGCGGAGCAGCAGATCGCGCGGCGTGGGCATTGAAGCCGACCTATACCCTGACGGCCGCTGTCACCGGGCAGGTGGATGCACCAGACGGCACTACTGCCACCGGGCAGGCAGATGCGTCTGCCAGAACGCCCGTTGTCAAAACAGTGCGAGACACCGTCCACCCAACACTTACGGCAACGTTGACGCGGCCAATCGACCATCCCGTCGGCGAAGATAAGGACAAGCAGATTCTGTATTATGGGAATCATGCGGTCTATTATCCGGACGGAAAACCATCCATTCATATAGAATACACCGTTGAAGATCTGCATCTGGATGAAGATGGAATTACCTTTTATAAAGCGTTTGAACCGGTGCCGGAGAATACGTGCTGCGAGGAGGTTTGGCCCGAGTGGAAGAAGGAGCGCGGACTGCACGTAAAGCAGCTGCATCCAACAGATAACAAACAGGCGCAAACGCTCCTCGCTTCATGCACACTGCTTCTGGGCGACCCAAACGCGCCGGGCGATGCAAGCAAGCCGGACGTATTCGAGATACCCGACGGCGTGTATCGATTCGGCATCGAGGGCCGGGACAAGGCCGGGAATCCGCTGATCATGCAGGATGAGAAGGAGCAGGACGCACTGTATGGGTTTGTCTGCGCGGATCAGAAGAAGGGGCGCTATGAGACCGGCCGCAAAGTGGTCGACACGGAGGCGCCGTCGGGCCGGATCATGATTGCCGATGGAAACGGAACCACGTACTGCCGCCTCACGCAGCACGGCGTAAAGTGGGTGACAGAGCGGGAAGGCTTCATGCCCTACAGAAGAGAGACGGAGGCCTATATCACGTTTGGGGCAGAAGATCCGTCCCCCGTCAGTGCGGCGTGCCGGATTCTGAGCACGGCAGGAAGAAGGAACGGCGCAGCGCCGGATGGGTCAAAATACCGCTTCCAGTGCGGCGAACGTGTGCCAATCCGTGGAGAGCAGATCTTTCGGATCGAGCAGGCCGTGTTCGAGGACCGGGCGGGCAATGTATCATCGGCCCTGCAGAGAACGGTGAATTTCTATTTGGACACCCACTTGACCCGGGTGGACCTCGACGCGCCGTCTTGTTCGGTGCGGGCGACTTCGGAAGTGACCATGCGGACCCCGGACGGGCGACCGCTTTATCAGCATGGTGTGAGGCTGGAAGTGGAGGCGGAGGATCCGGAAGCGGACAGGAGTGGCTCTGGACTCAAGGAGGTTTCCTATACGATTCAAGTGGCAGGAGAAACCGTACAGGACCATGTTGTGTTGTACCGCGCGGATGACCCGACAGTAGAGCCATCGATGGAAAAGGCGCCTAGATACCACTATGAAGGGACCATCACGATTCCTGCGGGTGGGCCGTGGGAGAGCAATGACATTCGCGTGACCGCCACGGCGGTGGACAATGCGGGAAACCGGTCAGATCCCGCAAGCGGCGGGGTATGCCGATTGGGAATTGACTCGACAAGGCCGCACGTGACGGTGTGCTATACAAACAATGACGTGCGGAATGGGCGGTATTTTGACACAGGGCGGAAAGCCATGATCCAGGTGTACGAGCGGAATTTTAGTCAGGATCTTCTGAAGATCAATGCCCCGTCAGCGCAAGTCGGTACTTGGAGCCATAAAAAGGGAAAGGCGGCGTCCGGAGACGAGGACGTCTGGAGTACGACGGTCATTTTTGCAAAGGACGGAGCCTACACACTGGACGTCGAGGGGAGCGATGCACTGGGGAACGCGGCTGTTGTCACGTATGAGGGCAAAGCACCGCGCGCGTTTACAGTGGATCGAACGCCGCCCCGCATCGAGGTGATCTGGGACAACACGGATGTGCGAAACGGCAAGTACTATAATCGCGCAAGGAACGCGACGGTTCGCATTACGGACCTCTCCTTTGACGCGCGGTGGGCCCGCATTCTGCCCTTTTCGAGAGACTTTCACCGGATTGGCAGCGAAGGCGGCGCGGACAGGGAGAGCGGGGATACCTATGAAATGACCGTGCCTTTTGACGAGGACGGTATGTGGCAGCTGCGCTGCATGTGTACGGACCTTGCGGGGAATGCGGCTGCGCCTGTGACGGAGCCTGGATTTGTCATTGATACACAGGCGCCGCGGCTCTACTGGGACAGAGTCAGGGTCAAGGAGATGGGCGCCTACAGGGATAGCATCGCGCCGGTCCTGCGCTTTGAAGACGAAAACCCCTCGTATCAGGGAAGCATGGCGCAGTGGTATAACCTGACAGCGGGCGGAAGAGCCGTGCGCATGCGCAGCGCCGGTGACAATCCGGTGGGTCTCGATTGCAAAATCTCCCTGCCGGATCTGCCGCGGACGGAGGAGATGGACGGGATCTGCGTGCTGGTGGGGACAGTTAGCGATCTGGCCGGAAACCGCAGCTATGCCCGCAGAAATCTCTGCGTGAATCGATTCGGATCCGTGTACGACGTCACAGAGGACGCAGGCACTTTGGCAATTCTCAGAGACTACTATACCGATGCAAGTGCGCCTTTGATCGTCACAGAGTACAACGTGTCGCCGCTCACCTCCTGGCAGGTCACACTGTATAGGAACGGAATCGCAAGGAAGCTTGTGGACGGACAGGACTATACGGTGTCGGCGCGTCAAAATACAGAAGGCATGAAATATACGTACCGCATCGATCCATCTGCCTTCAGGGAGGAAGGAATCTATAAGCTTCTGCTGCAGTCCCAGGACGCCTCGGAGGGGACCAACCGGAGCCCCGGACGATTTCGGTTCGGGGGACCGGGTGCCGGAAACGATCAAGGGAGCCTCGCGGAGGCGGGCTACTCGCCCGCATGGGCCGTTGACAGGACGCCGCCCACGGTTCGGATCACAGGCGTAGACCTCACGAAGCATCGATTTATTGCGGATGAGATCCGGATCGGCCTTCTTCCAACCGACAACATAGAGGTCAAGCGCCTTACTGTGCGGAGCGTGGACGACCGGGGAAATCTGATTTTTGAACAGCACTATGAGAAAGAAGAACTGCAGGCAATCCTGATGCACAATCACGCCGAAGTCCCCATTACGGTGGAGGCCAATCCCAAATGGCAGACAATACAGGTGGAAGCGGAAGACGGCGCAGGGAACCGCAGTGAAGCGATCCAAGGAATGGAGGGGACGGTACGGATCCTTGTCAGCACCAACCTGCTTGTGCACCTGTATCGGAGCGGAATTCTGCAGGCGGTCGCTTTTTTGGCCCTGATTGCGATAATTCGGGTGGGATACGGTGTTTACAAACGCACTTTAGCATGATAATATACTACAGTGTGCGGCGCTTTAGTTCGCTATCTCGCTGATTCGTTCAAGTGCGAGACGGAACGCCGCCTGCTATCATTGAAAACCCGGAGAAACCGCGCCTGCGGATTTCTTCTTACGGGGCACAGCGCAGTGCGCTTCAATAAGGAGGATCGTAACATGATGAAAAAGTTAGCAGCAATGCTTCTCACAGGCGTGATGGCCGTTTCACTCGCAGCATGCGGCGGATCCACAGCGGCATCCACAAGCAGCAATGACAGCGCAGCGGAAGAGGAAGTACAGGAAGAGCCCGCAGAGGAAGCGGACGCAGCAGAGGCGGAAGCGGATGCAGCCACGGCAGAAGCCAACGACGATACCACATTTGTAGTCGGTTTTGACGCCGAGTACCCGCCTTACGGCTACCTCGATGAGGCAACCGGCGACTACACCGGATTTGATCTGGAGCTGGCACAGGAGCTTTGCAACCGCCGCGGCTGGACACTCGTTAAGCAGCCCATCAACTGGGACAACAAGGACGCGGAGATCGACAGCGGAACCATCGACTGCATCTGGAACGGCATGACTTACACAGGCCGTGAAGCGGATTACACATGGTCCGATCCCTATGTCAACAACTCCATCGTGATGGCTGTTCTTGCGGATTCCGACATCCAGACACTGGCAGATCTTGCCGGCAAGGTCGTCATTACACAGACCGAGTCCTCCGCACAGACTGCGCTGGAGAGCGAAGAGCTCGCAGACCTTACGGCCACCTTCGCAGATCTGCAGAAGAACCCCAGCTACAACACCTGCTTCACAGATATGCAGGCAGGCGCTGTGGACGCAATTGCAGTTGATATCGGCGTTGCCCAGTATCAGATGAGAAACAACCCCGACAAGTTCCGCATCCTTGAGGAGCCCATCGCAGCAGAGCAGTATGCGATTGCTTTCAAGCTCGGCAACGAAGCGCTCAGAGACCAGGTGCAGGAGACCTATGACGAGATGCTGGCAGACGGCACAGTCATGAAGATCGCCGAGAACTATGCTGACGACAACCTGCCCGATATGCTGATCACCGAGAAGTAATCCGGCTGTACACGCAGGATCCCGAGGCAAGACGCACGAAGAAGCGTCTCGTGCACGATGTGTAAGGGGTCATACAAAGGTACGTTTGATCGCCTGCGCTCCACAAAGGGGCACAGGCGGTCTTTCTTATCCGATTTACAGCTGGTCCCGGCCAATTGCGCAGCCTATTGTTAGCCAAAACATGCCCCGTCCGCTATGAAAAGTGAAGACGGCGGGCCGCATACCACAAACGAAAGGGAAACCATGAGCCTTATCAGTGTCATGCAGCAAATTGCTTCCGGATTTGGGGCCACGCTGCTCATATTCTTCTGCACACTTCTTTTCTCCATGCCGCTCGGCGTACTTGTGGCGCTTGGAAGAATGAGTAAATTCAAACCGCTTTCACTGCTGATCCAGGGAATCATCTCCGTCCTTCGAGGAACCCCGCTGATGCTGCAGCTGATCGTGGTATTCTACGGACCCTATTACGCGTTCGGCATCAAGCTCTCCACCAACTGGAGACTGTATGCGACATTGATCGGATTCTCCATCAACTACGCGGCCTACTTCGCGGAGATTTTCCGCGCGGGTATCCAGAGCATCCCGGTGGGACAGACAGAGGCAGCCACGGTTCTTGGCTATACCAAAGTACAGACCTTCCTCAAGATCATCTTCCCGCAGATGATCAAGCGCACGATCCCGCCGGTCACCAACGAAGTGATCACGCTGGTCAAGGATACCTCCCTTTCATTTGTACTTGCGTATCAGGAAATGTTCACGTATGCTAAACAGGTGTCTGCTGCTATGTCCAGCCTGATGCCGCTCTTTGTGGCGGGTGTATTCTATTACATCTTCAATCTGGTCGTCACGATTGTAATGGACCGCATTGAGAAGGCCCTGAGCTACTACAATTGACGGAGGCAGCGGATATGAGTTTATTTGAGATCAAAAATGTAAGTAAATCTTTTGGCGATCTGAAGGTCCTCAACGATATCACGGTCTCTGTGGACAAGGGCGAAGTCGTGGCCATCATCGGCCCTTCCGGCAGCGGCAAGTCGACGCTGCTTCGCTGTGCGACCATGCTCGAGACAATGGACAGCGGCGAGTTGACTTACCACGGAGAGAAAGCAGCTTCGAACGACGCGGACGGCAAGTCTGTCTATGCGCCGGCGTCTGCGCTGCGCAAGATCAAGAGCCATTACGGCCTTGTGTTCCAGCAGTTCAACCTGTTCCCGCACTATGATGTGCTCAAGAACCTCTGTGACGCGCCGATCCATGTGCAAAAGAGAAACAAGACGGAAGTTACCAAGGAAGCCATGTCGCTCATCAAGAAGATGGGCCTCGAGGGCAAGGAGCACTATTACCCCCAGCAGCTTTCCGGCGGTCAGCAGCAGCGAGTCGCGATCGCGAGAGCGCTGTGCATGAATCCGGACATTCTCTTTTTTGACGAGCCGACGTCGGCTCTTGATCCTGAGCTGACGGGAGAGATCCTGAAGGTCATCCGCCAGCTGGCCCAGGAGCACATGACTATGGTCATCGTCACGCATGAGATGGCGTTTGCGAGAGACGTGGCGGACAGGGTCATCTTCATGGACGGCGGCTATATTGTGGAAGAGGGGCGTCCCGAGGACGTGATCTCGAATCCGACCGAGGAGAGAACGAAGAGATTTCTTGCAAGATTTGCCGAAAATGGCTGATGGAGGAGGCAAAACAGCAATGAAGTGGACAGTAGTGATGGCCGACCCGGCAGGAAACAGGACGGCAATTGTGCGATATGGCGTTCCCAAGGCGGAGCGGGCCAGAGTGGCAGCGGCGATCATGGCCGACCCAGCCCTGAAGGCCGAGCAGGTGGGGTTCGAGACAAGGCCCCGCTACGGCGACTCTGCCGGAAGACTGGAGATGGCCGGCGGTGAATTCTGCGGCAATGCAGCCAGATCCTTTGGATATCTTCTGTGCAAGGAAAAAGGAGTCGACCACTGTAAGATTGAGATGTCTGGCACAAGGGACAAGCTGGAAGTGATCTGTGATCTCGACAGGGAGACCAGCGCGGCGCAGATGCCGATGCCTGAGAAACTGGAGATGGCGGGAGAGGACGCTGATACCCTCTATCCCATGGTGGTTTCCAGAGGGATCACCCACATGATCTGCAAGGAAAAGGAATTCGACGAGGCGTTCGCACGCCGCATGATCGAAAAGTTCGGCGGAAACTACAGCGCTTTCGGCGTGCAGTTTGTCAATGACGACAGCCTGACGCCGGTCGTTTACGTCGCCGGTACCGACACCGTCTGCTGCGAGTCCTCCTGCGGAAGCGGCTCCCTGGCAGCGGCCTGGTTCATGACAAGAGACAAGGAAGACGGCTTCCACAGCTATAGCTTTGACGAGCCCGGCGGAACGATCATCGTCAACATTGCCAAGCGGCAGGGACGGTTTGCCGGCACAGTGGGCGGTAAGCTGACGCTGGAAGCGCCGGTGGAGATGGAGCTGGAAGACTGAGATCTGGCACTGGAGACTCCGGTGGAGATGGAGCTGGAAGACTGAGAGCGCATCGGTGCATCTACGATTCGCCTCGTGTGCCGCAGCGCAAAGCGCTTCGGCGCGAAGAAAAATATGGACAACGCAAAAGCCCTTCGCTGTGCGAAGGGCTTTTTTGAAAGGGGGAAATGTAAATCTTGTTAAACATTGAGAGTTATTAAAGAGGGGGAAATGTTTCTCTCTGTTTACAAGTAATACTATACACGATAGTTGTTATAAAACTATTTAGAAAGAATGAAAAACTTATAAAGTTTTCGAAAAAAAAGAAGAAATAACGGTTTGAATATTTTGGCTGAAAATTGGATGGATTTTGCGCAAATTTTGTGCAAAAGATGCAAAAGCATAGTATAATATGCGTATGAAACGCAAGAATTGTCAATGCGGAGACGCTTTTACAGGCGTAGCTGCAGATCGGAGGTGCATATGCAGACTTACACAAAGATGAGGTCGAGAAAGTTCCCGGATGTCATCATGAAGGTCATCCCCGGACATTTTGTAACACCGAACTCTCACATCAACTACTACATTGACATGACAACAATGCGGACCAGACAGAGCGAGGCCAAGGCGGCGGCGCGTGCCATGGCAAGTACCTATGCGGCGACAACGATTGTCGATACGATCGTCTGCATGGATGGAATGGAAGTCATCGGCGCATATCTTGCAGATGAACTGACCCAGGCGGGCGTCATGTCCATGAACGCGCACAAGACGATTTACGTCTATTCCCCCGAATTTGATAATCGCGGCCAGATGATCTTCCGCGAGAACTCAGAGATGATGATCAAGGGCAAGCATGTCCTGCTGCTGCTCGCTTCCGCGACAACCGGCCAGACGATCCTCCGCGCAGGTGAGAGTATTGATTATTATGGTGGAACTGTTGTAGGCATTACGGCAATCTTCGCAGTGCCGCAGAAGATCTTCGGACAGCAGATTCACTCTCTGTATAAGATCGCTGATCTGCCTGATTATCGTTCCTACCCGGCATCCGAGTGCAAGCTCTGCAAGAACCACGTACCGATTGACGCAATCTGCAATAGCTTCGGCTATTCCAAGCTGCATTAGGCGCCAGGCCTCATGCGGCCAACTTCATACATATAGAATTACTGCAAGGCTGTCATCTTCATGGGGGATCGACAGCCTTTTGTTTCCTTGTTTTGCTTTGCAATTTTTGTGAAACAGAGTATACTGAAAATGTAACAGTTTCTTAAAATTAGAGAAATTATACGTAAAACACGGTTAACACACTCTGCAAAGGACGCGTTGATGGCAGACAGGGACAAAGACTTGAAAAAGGACGGCGATGGCTATAAAAACGAGCGCCGCACATATAGAGGAGAAATTCTGGCAGCACTGCTCATCATCGTGCTCGTGATCGGGGTTGCGTTCCGCGTCAACCAGATTTTCTACGGGTTTGACCTGCCGCAGATCACGCTTTCGGGTACAGCTAACGCCGGCATGGATGAAGACACGGCCAGTGGGAAACATGCGGTGGGCTTCAAGCAGTCGTCGGATTGGAAATTGGTACTGGTCAATCATGACCATCCCATTGAGAAGACGTTCGACGGAGAACTGACAGAACTTCGATACGGGCAGAGCGTGGACAGTCGGATCTACCAGGATCTGCAGGACATGTTCGACGAGATGCGGGCAAACGGGCTGTCGCCTCGCGTTGTGCAGGGCTACAGAACCAGCAGCGAGCAGGAAAGCCGCCTCAAAAATAAGATCAGCGAATACATGGGATACGGAAAGAGCAAGGAGGAAGCGGAAAAGCTTGCGCTGCAGTGGGAAGCCGCTCCTGGCACAAGCGAGCATGAGCTCGGCATCTGTGTGGACATCTCCAGCGAAGAGGGCGACAATGCGTCGGCCAATGAGGTCTGGTCCTGGCTGGATGAGAACTGCTGGAAATACGGCTTCATCAAGCGCTATCCCAACAGCAAGTCGCAGATCACCGGCGTCAAAGGAGAACCCTGGCACTACCGCTATGTCGGCGCGGAAGCCGCCGAGGAGATCATGAAAAAGGGCGTGACGCTGGAGGAATACCTCGGTGCGGTGCCGGCAAAATGATGTTTTGGCACAGTGGAACACATAGCAGACTTTACAGGAACAGATCATTTTAGAATCGTTTTAGGAATTCTTAAGAAAGCTGTCACAAGGAAAACACGAAATAGAATAGAATAATAAACTATAAGAGAAACAACAACAGCGCAGTGCTGCAAGGAACTCGAGCATAATGGGACAGCCCTGTACAAATCATCATGGGAAAGTTCCATAAAAATAAGGAGGATGAAATGGCAGATTTTAAGTTTGGTGATGGAATCAAGACAATCATTCTGGCAGGCGTAGGCGCAGTTGCATATTCCGCAGAGAAGGGCCAGGAGATCATTGGCGAGCTCGTCAAGAAGGGCGAGATCACAGTGGAGCAGGGCAAAGACCTGAGCAGTGATCTGCAGCGCAGCTTCAAGGAGAGCATGGGCAAGAGAGGCATCGACATTGACGAGATCAGCGAGAAGGTTTCCAAGATGTCTTCCGAGGAACTTGCGAAGATCAAGGAGCAGCTCGCAAACGCAGAGAAGCTGGTTTCCGAGAGACTTAAAAAGGTCGAAGAGGAGGCTGGCGAGGAAGCAGCTGAGGCGCCCGCAGAGGAAGCGCCCGCAGAGGAAGCGCCGGCTGAGGAGGCTGCCGAAGAGGCAGCTGAGGCACCTGCCGAGGAAGAGAAAGAAGAGGCTGCTGAATAAGCGGTGAAGAAGGTATTCTGAACGAACATATTGGTGAAGCCCGGGGTCCCGGGCTTCATTTTTTTATTTGGTTCTGAGCGGAGCCTAAAGAAAGCTCTGACTGCATCTACTCCCGCAGCGCCTCATAACGAAACTCAGTTCCCTCCGCAACCGGCGCCAGCGGCGTCATGTAGTCGCCGGTCTCCTCCGAGTCCGCATCGGTGTGGCGGATGTGGACGGAGTCGCCCAGGAAGGTTACCCATCCCCGGTCGTTGGTGTAGCGATAGTACTGGTCCGGTTCAAAATCAGAAATCTGCTCGGTCGTCACATTGAATAGATAGTGTGTGAGCCGGTCGGTGTACCACTTGTTGCGCATGGCTTCCTCGGCGATGGCGCTATATTCCTGCGTAGAGTCCAGCGCCTCCTCGGCGGAGATGTCATTCCAAGTGGGATCCACTTCGTACCACGCGCCGGACAATTCCACCAGATTCCAGGAATGGCTGCCGGCGGTCTCTTCGGTTTCCCCGGCGATGCCTGCGATCACGGTACTGCGGATGCCGGCCTTCTGCAGCAGATATTCGTAGGCGAAGGAATAGCCGTCGCACACGGCGGTGTTGGCCTCGCCGCTGCTATTGGCGACGAGTGCGCCGTAGGCAGTGTGCGCAAGATCCTTTTCCATGGTGGAAGCGGTTTCCTTGTCATAGGTGACCAGTGCGATGAGCGCGTCGTGGATGGCGAGCGATTTTTGGGCCGGAGACAGGTCCGGGTCGATGCCGGCGAGCAGCTCGTCTGCGGCACTGTCCAGTTCTTTCATTTGCTTGTCCTTGTCCGGAAAGGCCTCTGCGAGCTGGAAGGTGACCTGGAAGGTCTCATGATCAAAGAGCTTTCTGCGGTACCTGTATTGGAATGCGCTGTCGCCCACGCTTAACCAGAAGAGTTCAGGGTGGTCAAAAACCAGCGCGTTATAGCATCGTCTGAAAGAGGCTCTGAATTCGTCGCTGGCGGGGTCCATGGAAATTCGGATTTCATCGCCCGCTTGCGTCGGATCCTCTGAAAGCGTGCATGCGAGCAACGCATCATAGATCAGCTGCTCCTCCTCCGCAAGATGCGTCCTGCAGTAGTGTATGCCGTCATCTTCCTGCGGCACTGACTGCGCTGCGGGTTCGGCATAGGCAAACAGGACAGATGCCGTACACATAGCAACCAGCAGGGCGGCCGCAATGGGTGTTTTGTTCATAGATTGTCCTCTCAAGATTGTTGGGTAGGCCGGCCAACTGTATGCCAGTCATGATGTATGCAAAGTATAGCATGGTAAAGCGATAAAAATGTTATGGAAATATGAAAATTATCGGAAATATAGACAAAATTTCTTTACGTTATCTTTACAAAATGGCAATTCGTTTTTGACCTGGTTTTGCCTTTTATGATAAAATAGATATATAAAAAGTGATGGAAGTAAGCGTATCTGCGCGCCTTGGGCCGGTAGGTCAGCTATACGAAGAAAGGTGGTAGCGAATGGCGCAAAGAGTAACGGGCATCAATGTAAGGCGTAGAAGAGCAACGACAAAGCAGCAGAGAGAAGAACAAAAGAAGATCCAGATTAAAAAGCTGACATTCCAAATTGACGAGCTGCGCGGGAAACTTACAGAAGTCACAGAAGCAAGAGATGCGATGGTCCTTCCGAATCTGGAGGGAAGAACGGTTGAGCACTCGCAATACGGACAGGGCAAGGTCAATGGCCAGCAGGACGCAGTTCTCACCATAGAATATGCGCGGGGAATCCGCAAACAGAAGCTTCCTTTTGTCATCGCCAGCGGCTGTGTGACCGTGGATGACATAGAGGCAACAGAGAGCTGCCGGAAGATGCTGGATCTGGACAATCAACAGGCCAGGCTCAGGAAGGAAATTCAGTATTGCGAGAGCTGGATTTCGGATCTGCAGAAAGAGAGCTGAATGCTCACGAAGACGAAAAGCGAACAGTAACAAACAGGACTGCAGGTGATCCGTTTTACCTGCAGTCTTTTCTTCATTCCGGAAGCATATATACGAGTCAAAACAGAAACAAAAGAGGGCGTCATGAAACTCTATGACCGCATGAAGAAAGCATACAGACAAAGAGAGCTCCGGCGACTCCTCGACCAGGAACCGCTGTCATTAACGAACGTGCGCAAAGCAGCAGCACTTGTGATTGAGAGAGCGCGCAAGGATGAGGCGGCGGGTATCCGCAAGGACCGCTGGCTCTTTGAATTCGAGAGCTCGATCGAAGAAGTCATGGACAGAATACAGAAATTGGAGCAGGCCCCGTCTGACGTGACGCCGATCTACAAGGACCTATACGACTTCGCGGTTTATGCCATGGAAGATACGTATATGCCCCTGTATCTCTATATTTTGTACCGGTATGCCAATTCGATGCTGAGGGCAGGAGAAGCGGCGAAGGCGCTGCCGCTTTTTGAAAAGCTGGTGGAGCGGACAGATCGGCTGATCGGAATTCATAACCCGTATGGGATTCACTGTTTTGAACGGGTTGCGACAGCGGCGGCACAGGCGGGAGACGTGGTGCGGGCCCGGAAAGCGGTCGCGCAGATGCACGCCATCGCAATCGAGGAGTACGGTATTGGCGGCGCGATGACGATGGCCGTCCGCAAGTATGCGGCCAGAACGGGGATTATGCGCTAAAACAAAGGGTTTTCAGACTAAATAGATCTGTAAAGGAATTGTATTCAGAATACATTTGGGATACAATAGTGTGGATTGTAAACAGGTACTTCACTTACTGAGGGAGTGTTTCATGCAATATACTGAGGAAGAAATCCGGGACATTATCCGTGAAAACCAAATATTGAAGCAGCGCTTTACGGAAGCGAGTGAGGAACTGCAGGCGACAGCCAGACTGTACGACACAATGGTGTATGGCACCAAAAACCTGCTGCTTCTTTCGGACGGCGGAAGCCGCAGCGCGGTGTATGTCTCCCCGAACGTGGAAGAGGTGTTGGGACTGCCCAGAGAGCTGGTCATGAGCGATATGCGTGAGCTGGGACCGGCGTCCGGAGAGATTCCCAGCAGCGAGATGTTTGCGGCGCAGGAAGACGCTATCAAAAAGAGCGGCGCGGAAGATCCTGAGAATCAGTGGATGATCATCCGCTCGGAAGTGGAGTGCATTGACCGCAGGACAGGAAAAGCCAGAGCGTATCAGAGAAGCGTCGCGCGCATCGAAGGAATCCACGGGATGGATCGGTTTCTTACGGTATATCTGGACTCCGAAGATGGGACCGCGGATAACAGCCGCCTGCATGAGATCCTGTACTCCGGGATCGTCGCTGTCCACAATCGAATGCTCAAGGGAATGAGCCACGATCTGCGGACGCCGCTGAATTCCATTGCCGGCTTTGTCATGCTTCTTATGAAGAATGCGGACAATTCGGCCAAGGTCATGGAATACGCGCACCGGATCGGCATGTCCTGCCAGGACCTGCTGGTCGTGATCAACCAGATCATTGATGTGAGCGGCACAGAGAGCGGCAGTGTGGAGGCGGATCACCGCGAGTTTGCGCTGGGCCAGACAATCGAAGAGATCGCCGATGTCATTCGCAGCAAAGCACAGCTCAAGCACCAGCGCTTTGAAGTCACAACGCACGGCATCGAACATGATATTTTCCTGGGCGACAGAGTCCGTATCACGGAATCCCTCATGAATCTGCTCGACAATGCGATTCAGTATACGCCGGAAGGCGGGGAGATTTCCCTCTCTGTCTATGGCAGAGACGATGAGCCCGGCTACAGAGATATTTCATTTGAGGTTCGCGATAACGGCATCGGTATGAGCAGCGAGCTGCAGAAGAGGCTGTTTGAGAACGTCGGACGGTTTGACAATATACCCGGCATGCACGGTTCCGGAATCGGCATTGCCATGACAAGAAAATTCGTCGCCCAGATGGGCGGCACGATCTCCGTACAGAGCGCGCCGGATCAGGGATCGACTTTCTTCATCGGTCTGCGACTGCAGACGGTGGGTGGCGCGGAGGATCATTTCTGGAGCGATCGCGGCATCGACCGGGTGTTGGTTGTCGGAGAGAATATGAATGAGGCCGCAAGAATTTGCGAACTGCTTCGCAACACCGGCCTTGACGCGGAATATACAGCCAGTGCGTATGGCGCGCTTCAGCTGGTCGAGCAGTCCATTGTGGAGAAGCACACATTCAATCTCCTTCTCTTTGACCGCGATATACAGGACAAGGGTTATTGGGAGCTCGCAGATGAGATTCTCGCCATGCCCTGGAGTAAGGCACCGTCGATCATCCTGATGTCGGACAAGGCGGAGCACTTCACACAGAACGTGCACAAGGCCGGCATTGCGGCCATTATGCCCAAGCCCTTCTTCTTCTCCACTTTCCGCAGCATTGTGGAAGAGATGAGCATCTCGAAGGACAGAATGGATGCAGGCGTGGAGGAAGTTGCGACCAATCCGCTCGGCGGACTGCGATTCCTTGTCGCGGAGGACAACAAGATCAATGCGGACGTCCTCAAGGAGCTTCTGGAAGTGGAAGGCGCGCGGTGCGAGATCGCCGGCAACGGCAAGGCGGCTGTCGCCATGTTCAGAAACTCCAGACCCGGCTACTACGATATGATCCTGATGGATATTCGCATGCCGCTGATGGATGGCTATGCGGCAACGGCGGAGATCCGCGGACTGGAGAGAGAGGACGCCGCAGGCATCCCGATTCTCGCCATGACGGCGGATACCATGGAGGAGGACGTCGAACGCTCCTTCGCCTGCGGTATGAACGCCCACATTCCCAAGCCTCTCAACATCAAGGAACTCAATCGGGAGGTCTACAGACTGCGCAGCGGTCGTTGATCAGAACGAAGGCCAACGTGCCAAAATACGAAATCACTCCGTCCGGAAGCACACAAGCGGCTTCCGGGCGGATTTTTTGTTTCGTCGGAAATTAATCTGTTGTACAATAAAATCGTGCCAAAAATGAGGGATTGTTGCATGTTTTGACAGGGAGGTCAGAATGGAACTGGAACGTATTGCGTCGAATCTCTACCGGGCATTTCCGCGAAACGCAGAGAAGCTCTCCCGGGAGTTGGAGCGCCTGACCGGTCTTCTCGAGGAGACCGGGGCGGCCGTCATGATGGAGATCGAGAAGGAAAAGTACCGCAAGGACAAGGATCCGGAGCAGCTCAAGGAATACCGCAGGATCTATCGGGGCATCCGCCGGGAGCTGGAGAGCGTGCAGGCCTGCCGGGAGCAGTTCAGCCAGGAGCAGGATCTTCTGCGGGCGCAGAGAGAGCGGAATGCGCAGGAGCGCATTGATTATGACGCCTATCGCGTGGATGAGACGATTCCCTACAGCCTGGGGACGGTGCTCACCAACAAGAAGCCGTCGGCCTTTTCCCTGTACGATCAGAAATTCGAGGTGGACAGCTGGAAGCAGATGCTTTTGCAGACCTGTGCGCTGCTCAACCGCATGAATCCGATGCTGTTCGCGAGCCTGGAATCCGACCCGGACCTGCAGGGCAGAAAAAGGCCCTACTTTTCCAGAGACGGCGTCGGGCTGGACACCCCTGCCAAAATACCGGATGCGGATCTCTACGTCGAGACCCACGTCAGCGCGCGCTATTTAAAGAAAATGATCGCCAATCTTCTGGGCAAATACGACATCCCGGAAGACGCGTATCTGATTTATTTAAAGAAAGACTTTACGCCGCTTCACGAGGAGAACTTCCGGATCCGGAGAGCGCTGCCCGTGCCGGAGGAACCGCAGCCGGAGCCGCAGGAGCAGCAGCTCAGCTTTAGTTTTGACAGTGAAGGAAACTGGAACGGATAAGGCGGGAATAGCAGACTGGATTATCGAAAAGGCGCGTAAAACCCCGGCCGACGAAGTCGCCCGCGGGTAGAATATCAGAAAGGAAACGCTTCTATGAACTTATTAGTGCTGCAAGGATGGGTCGAGCCCATCGACGCATCCTCCATCGACACGTCGGCCATCAATCCGAGCGCATTGGAAAAGCTGATTGAGAACGCGGCGCCGTCCGTGCAGAAGCTGGTCTTTAACATCATCGCGTCAATCATCATCTTTGTGGTGGGGCGCAAGCTGATCAGCCTTCTTCTCAAGATCCTGGACAAATTCCTGTCCCATGTGGAGATGGATATCGGCGTCAACAAGTTCCTGCAGGCGGCGGCCCGCATGCTGCTCTACACGCTTTTGGTCTTCATGATCGTGGGGCAGCTCGGCGTCAATACGGCGTCGATCGTCACCATTCTCGGCGCCGGCGGTTTAGCAATCAGTATGTCCCTGCAGGGGAGCCTGTCCAACGTGGCCGGCGGTATTTTGATCCTGCTCATGAAGCCCTTTAAGGTGGGCGACTTTGTGAGTACGCCCTATGGCGATGGAACGGTCCAGGCCATCGGGCTGGTCTATACGACGCTGACGACGATCGACAACCGCAAGCTGACCATCCCCAACGGCGAGCTCTCCAATGCAGCTGTGTTCGACGCATCCGCCATGGCCGAGAGAAGACTGGACACGGTGGTGGGCATCAGCTATGACTCGGACATCCGCAGGGCCAAGGAGATCATGGAAGGGGTCTACAAGAGCTGCCCGGGCTACCTTCCGGAGAAGGGAGTCAACGTCCATGTGAGCAGCCTCGGAGACAGTTCGGTCGGCATTGAAGGCTTCGGATGGGTCAAGGGTTCGGAGTTCCTCGCGGCCAAGTGGTACGTCCTGGAAAACGTCAAACTGGCGTATGACGCAAACGGTATTACAATCCCGTTCCCGCAGGTGGACGTCCATTTAGACACCGCAAAGAGCGCGGAAAGCGGCCAAAACAGGGCCCAATTCTAAAGTTTTTATTAAAAAGTATAAAGAAAATCATAAATCCTACATTTTTTTTATCTGCATGATAAAATAGCTCTGTTTTTACGAAAGAACGTGAAGAGTCTAGACAATTGGAGGATTTATGAGAAAACAGATACTTTCCGTCTGTCTGTCCCTGGCAATCCTGGCAGCATCCGGCGCAACGTACGGTATGCAGGCCAGCGCGACCGAGACAGCCGCGGATGGCGCAAGTGTGATAGAAGCAGTTCCTGCTGAGACCGAGTTCGCGGCCCCGCAGGAGGAAGATGAGAGTGTACCGACGGACGCCGCCGGAAATGTAATCGCACCGGAAGTCGCGCAGGCCATCGACAGCGCGGACGTAGGCGTGACAGACCTTGAGAAAATGACAGACGCAGCGCAGGCAGCGGACGACGTCGCCGGCGTTGCGGAAGAAGCAATCCAGGCACCTGTGAATCCAGACGATGCGGATATGAATAAGAGCTCGATCAATGCGGCGTTTGACAGCACGTATGCATTCACCAAGGAAGACGCGGTCGTGTATGTGTCGCAGGCGGTCGCCGTCAAGGCGAAGCCCGCAGACGAAGCCGAGGACATCGCATCGATCGACAAGTACGCAACGGTCCATCTGACCGGCAGCAACGACCTCAAGTACTGGGAAGTGACTGTAGGCGGTGAGATTGGATACATCGACAGCGCAGTGATCGTCAGAGAGCGCGCGGAGATCGAGGCCCTGAAGGCGGATGATATCCGCAAGGAAGAGACAGAAGCGCAGAGCAGACAGGAGCAGGAAGAGGCGATCGTCGAGAAGACGACCGAAGCCGGCGAAGAGTGGGCCCAGGCCCTCAAGGACAGCCGCAGAGAGGAACTGGCCCAGCAGACCCGGAGCCTGAACTGGAACGGTCCCGTCCTCAGCCGCGGCAAAGGATCCGTGTACGGCCCTTCCGGCAAGGAGACCTACTACAACCTCAATATGAGCGGCTGTGTGAGAAACATGAACCGCAGAGGATATTACTACGATGTGTGGGTACGAAATGACGGCTGCAAGATGTTCGGCGACTATATCATGTGTGCCGCCAATCTGGGCGTCCATCCTTTCGGCTCCCTCGTGGAGTGCAGCTTGGGCACCTGCATTGTTGTCGACACGGGCGGATTTGCAGCAGGCAATCCCAACCAGCTTGACATTGCAGTGACCTGGTAAACCAAATACGTATGCATAGGCCGTGCCAGCTTTGGGACGGCCTGTCGTTTCTATAAATATGATGAATGTAGATGAGTCAAAACATCGTGGAGCCGACACGTGGCGCCAGGAAGCTTACAGCTTCACCACAGGACAGTTCGCGAAACTGGATCGCAGCTATCGACGTCACTGCGGGCCGACGGCGATTACCAACCTTCTCTATACTTTGGCACAGAGAGAGGGGAGACCGATCCAGGAAAAGCCGGAAGCCGTCTTTACGAAGATCGCGCGGATGGGCGGAAAGCGCTTGATGTATCTGAACGCCGACCTCTTCAAGCGGTTTGGGGGCACGTCGGATCTGCTGGCGCCGTTTCTGATCACCGCCTGTTTGCGGGCGTATGGCCTTCGTGGCTACAAGGTGCGGGGTCCCTTTCTGGCGACTGGCAAGCGCATTTGCAGGGAACTGGACCGCGGCGCGATCCTGTATATGGAGATGCACGGACATCCGGTGTACGGGAGCCATCACCTGCTCTGTTATGGGTATCGCTTCAAGGACGGAAAGCTGATGCTGCGGACGGCGGACGGCTGGATCAGCCACATTCATGAGCTGCCGGCCGGGCAGGAACTGTTTTCGTTCTGCACCGTAATTACGCGAAAATAAACTATTTAAAAATATTTACAAATTGTTACAAAAATGTTATGATAATACACAGCTAAAAGGTAACTGCTAACCGGAGGAAATGTAACATGATGTATACAGAACTCTATAGCTTCGAGGGGACTGCGGCAACGGATGCCGGAAAAACAGCCAGCACCTTGGAGAAAGCCGGTCACGATTCCCGAAAGCTGTTTAAGAAACATATCAGTGTTACTGCAATCGTGGGGAGCATTCGTCAGAGTCTGCGTCCCAGAACATCAGAAGACGGGAAATAGTGGACGGAATTGCCTGAAAAAGAGCGTATTACGCTCTTTTTTTATAGGGGGATCGGAAATATGGAAATGAGATATTGTATGCACTGCGGACACAAACTGGACGAGAAGTATCTGATGGGAGAGGGAATGGTCCCGTACTGTCCTAGTTGCGCGGAGTTCCGCTTTCCCGTTTACAACACAGCGGTCAGCATGATCGTCATGAACAAGGAACTCGACAAGGTCCTTCTGATCAAGCAGTATGGCAGGGACTCCTACATCCTCGTCGCCGGCTATGTCAATAAGGGAGAGGACGCGGAGGACGCCGTCCGCCGGGAAATCAAAGAGGAGATGGACCTGAAGGTTTTGGAGTGCCATTTCAACAGAAGTCACTATTTTGCCCCCTCCAACACGCTGATGCTGAATTTCACGGCGATCGTAGAGGAGCAGGAGGCCCACCCCAACACGGAGGTTGACGCCTACAAGTGGTTCAGCATCGAAGAGGCGCGCGCCAACATCCGGGACAAGTCGCTGGCGCAGGCCTTCCTGAACGGATTCTTTGATGGGGAGTATCATTTTTAACGAGACATAATAAGGGCTGCCGCATTTCGCAAGGGAGTTCATCCTTGGCGGGTGCGGCAGCCTTTTGTTGCTGCTTGGTTTCTCGTGGCGGTTGGGCAACCAAACAGGCCTCCCTGTGTCCGACCGCCCGGACTACGCCATCTGCTCGAGCCTTGCGCGGCGCCGGATCTCGCGGGGCGTGTCGCCATACATTTCCTTGAACATGCGGCTGAACAGCTTGTAATTGGTGAAGCCGTGCTTGTCCAGGATCTCCAGGACGGGCTCGTCCGTCGTGCAGATGTCGTGGTAGATGTGCGTGAGGCGCACGTGGTTGACATGCTGCGTGAAGGGGATGCCAATGTTTTGACGGAACATGCGGCTGAAGTAGTCGCTGTTGAGGCCAAAAACGTCCGCAATCTGTTCAAGAGACAAGGACTCCATGTAGTGCTTGTCGATGTAGGAGACGATCTCCTTGATGCGGAGCTGGTTGCGGCTGGGCTCCGGCAGATCCTCCTTGTAGAGCGGGATCGAGAAATCCTTGATCAGCCGGTAGAGGATGTCCAGCGCGATCGACTGCTCGGCGATCAAATAGCCCTTGGGCTGCTTGACGTGCAGCGGCGCCAGCTTCTTGAGGCACTCGCAGATCTCCAGGTAGGCGGGGACCAGTTCGTCGGTCAGCTCCGCGCGGCTGCAGATGATCTGGAAATTGCGCTTGTTGCCCATGAGCCGCTGGATCAGGTCGTCGTCGTAGCGAAGGACGATCATCATGTAGGTGTGGGTGCAGCGTGCCTCGTGGATCTGGTTGGTGTCGGTCACGATGAACTCGCCGGGCACCAGCTTGTGCTCGGTTCCCTCCAGGAAGAAGTCCGCGTTCCCGTTCAAAATATAGACGAGCTCCAGGGAATCGTGCCAATGGGCGGAGAGATAGTCTCCGGTTGTCTTGTATTCGATCAGGATTCCCTGCTCGTGAATGTCATAATTCTGCTTATAATGATTATCCGGCATATGTATTCCTTTCGTTATTTGTCGCATTTTACCATCTTGCAGCGGGGAGCGCAAGAACAAAAAAATTGCTATAAAAATAACAAAAAGTCAAAAAAGACCGAAACTTTGTCAAAAAATTATCTATTGCACAAAGATGGCGGATGGTATATTCATCATGTAAGCAATACAAAGCTTCATTCATAAATTACCCCCCTAAATATTAAACATCCCCTATGAAGAAAACCGACTGCTCCCTACAGTCGGTTTTTTTCGTTGTTGTGTGTTGTTGGAATCGCGCAGCCGGATCAAGCGTTCAGAATCTTGATCTGGCAGGAGCGCATGGTCTCCAGCGCCGCTTCGTGCTTGGCGGGCGTGACGCCGGCGCAGCAGGACGCATCGCAGGAAATCGGCGTCTCCGGCATGGAGGCCTTGAGCAGGAGCGCGTTGGAAACGACGCAGATATCGGTGCAGAGACCGACCAGCTCGATCTCGATTCCATCCTCCTCGCGGCGCTCCAGAATCTCCATCAGCTTGGCCAGCTGGGTGCTGCCAAAGGTAGGTTTGTCAACGACGTGATCGGGGAAAATGAGCGCGGCGATCTCGGGGCGAATCTCCCAGCCGTCTGTCCCGCGGATGCAGTGGGGCACCGGCAGGTTGCGGCCTTCCTGCGTATCCATATAATACTTGTGGTGCGTATCGCGCGTCGCGAACACGTTCTCCTTGGGATAGCTGCGGATCTTGGCCTTCACATTTTCCACGATGGCAACCGCCTCGGGCGTGCCCAGCGCGCCGTCAATAAAATCATTCTGCATATCGATGACAACCAGAATCTTTTTCATTTTTTCTCCTCTCATTTCGGAGCGAACGACCTGCTTTCGTTCCTCCAACGACTGTCCTCTATGTCAAAATACTCCAAATGGTCGAACTGTCATACGGCCTTTGATGCGGGGCCCCTTCGATGTTGGCACTATCATACCACAGGTTAGCCGCCGTTGAAAATTGCGAAGTCACGGAGCGAGGCGGAAGGTCTCGTCGACGAGAGGTTCGGCGATGTTTTGATCCGAAAAGACACAAAGCGGGAAGGTGATTTCCCGGACCTCTGTGATCGCATTCTCTGCGAGCAGGCCCTTGTCCCACAGGACGGCGGAATAGGCGGCGTTGCCGGCCGTGACGATCTCCGCCCAGTAGGCGTCGCACGCCGTATCGTTCAGCGACATGTTCTGCGCACTGAAAACCAGATCCTGGTCGGTCTTGTTGACGATGTAGAGATGCATGACATAGCCCCAGCTGTTGCCAGGGTCAAAACTCGTCACGGTGACCGTGCAATCGTCGTTGTCGACAAGGACGTGGTCCGACGCAGCGGAGGTGCGCCTGTCGGGCGTGAAAGAGGAGGTGTCATGCCCAGTCGGGTAGACCGTAAATGGGTCGTGCATGAGCGGCGCTTCGGTATAATCGTCGTCGTTATAGATGTTCAGCGTGAATTCGACCTTGCGAATGTCCGCAATCTGCCGCTGCGTGAGAGAATCCTGGAGCCAGATGATCTCGCAGTTGCCTTTCTTGCCGGCCGCGATGACTTCAGCCCAATAGGGGTCGCACATGACGCCGTTGACGGCCACCTTCTCAAAAGAAAACATCAGATTTTTGGCCGTGCGATTCTCCACATAGACCTGCCAGCTGTAGCCGAGAACGCTGTCCTCCTTCACATCCCGGATGGCAAAATACAGATCCTCCCGGTCGACCAGAACCTGGCTGAAGGTGGAGGCGGCGGAGGCATTGGACGTGGTGGAGGCGTCATAATTGCCGGCTGTGCCCCAATCGCTCACAGCGGATTCGTTGGATACTTCGCCGGACGGCGCTCCGGATGACGGGGTGGTTGATGCACCGTTCGATTCGCCTGACGCCTCCTCGGAAGAGGGTTCGCCCTGTGAAGACGGCGTGTGGGAAGAATCGCCGCGGCCAGCGCACCCTGCGAGCAGGCACGCAGCGATGAGAGACATTATAAGCATAAAAATAACAGCATGTTTTCGCATGTTCAGTAAAACCTCCTAAGGTGTTCGTAATGCAATGTGGTCTGGTTTTACGTCAATTCAAAACTGCTGTTTGTCGCCCGGAGCACGCATCATAGCTGTGCGATGCCGGTATTTGCTGCAACCAGTATACCACATGGTTGTGCATCCGTGCGCGAAAACATGCTACAATGGCGGAGAACGATATGCAAACAAATGTAATTTTGATGAATCAATTACGTTTCATTCTATGAGTGCACAGCGGCCAGGAGGATTGTACAGTGGAGAATCAGTTTACACGGACGGAGCTGCTGCTCGGCGCGGATGCGATGGAGAAGCTGCGGGGCAGCAGGGTGGTGATTTTTGGCGTCGGCGGGGTCGGCGGCTATGTGGCGGAGGCGCTCGCGCGGAGCGGCGTCGGGGCGTTCGAGCTCGTGGACCGGGACGTGGTCAGCGTCACGAACCTGAACCGGCAGATCATCGCGACCTGGAAGACCATCGGCCGGGACAAGACCGAGG
>OCVV012887573.1_pt1 | contig 34159 bp, 42 predicted proteins | sample 1539721 | NCBI WGS metagenome assembly OCVV01 (sample SAMN02144230, study PRJEB22623) | gut metagenome | biome: sheep rumen | host: Ovis aries | place: New Zealand | reverse complement strand
CCAAAAGCAAATACTTTTCATTAACATAGGGCTCATTGTGAACAGATTGATACACAGTGTTCCATAGCAAGTCTTCTGCAGGTGTCATCATCAACGGAGGATTATATAACGGTGTTGCTTCGCGCACATATTTGCCATTATAAGACTTCTCCCACACCATCTCATAGCTGAAGTTGCCATAAGTTTGGTCGACACCATCTGGGAAAATAGTCTCGACGTTGCCGTTTGGATAAACATTATTAAAGCCAAACTCGATAGCGCTTGCGTCAGGATGTTTTTCCCAAGCATCTTTAACAATGTCATAATAGCCGCGAGACATTAGGTCATCTGAGTCGAGAAAACATACAACATCTCCTGTGCATATTTCTTGTGCTCTTTTGCGAGCTTGTCCACATCCACTTGGCTCAGGATGCTCTAACACCACGGCCCATTCTGGGTATTGCTTTCTCATCTCTTCTGTCACTGGTCCATCTTCAGAGATAATGACTTCCCAGTCTCCTTTGGCTGTCTCCTCTTTAACGCGGGCCATACAGTTGCCAAAGTAAGGCTCTGGGGTATATGCTGTTGGTATAATCAAACTTATTTTCATTTTTGTTTCTCCTTATTTTAATAGTTTTATTTTGTTAATATAATACTAAATACATATGATAAAACAAAACATACTTGAACTTTGCACAACACCTGAACTTATCGAGAACTATGAACAAGCAGTTGCAGACACCACTCAAGTCTGGGAATGTCATCATCGACTTCAGACACATACTTCTGATGGTGAAAGAAGACTTGTTGATATTACAGCAAAAGAACTTAAAGCACTTGATATGTATTACAATAGACCCGCGGAAGAACTTATTTTCTTAACAAAAGAAGAGCACGGGTCATTGCACCATAAAGGGAAAACTCCTTGGAACAAAGGAAAGCATTTATCAGAAAAAACACGAAAGAAGCTATCAAACAGGCCTTTTTCTGAAGAATGGAAAAATAACATATCAAAATCAAAAGGCGGTAAGCTTATAAAATGCGTTGAAAGTGGCGAAGTTCATTATTCACGAGAATGGGCAAGACTTGGATTTCGACACGCTCTTGATGTAGCATTAGGCATAAGAAAGTCTTGTCACAAAAAACATTTTGAACTTAGTTAAAGTTTGTTTTGGAAAGTTTTTTAGTGTCGATATAAAAGTTGGCGTATTTTAGAGCATCAAGTGACTCAGGGTGATACACATCATCATCTATTTCGTAAATAACCTGTCTTTTTTCCTCATCAAACTTCCATACTGTTTTTGCTGCTTCTTCATCGATAATACCATCTTTTTCTATCAAAAGATCTCCTGTAGCCAAGCGCTCCTTCAACTTTGACCATTGTAGTCTTTCGTCAGACTTATAGCAGTTTTGTATTTTAACACCCTGTCTCCACATATCTTGAGATATTGACTGGTCAGACGTATCAGCAACAAATAGTATTTTTGGTATCTTAAGGCTTTCTGCCCACTGTTTTATTTCTATCGACTTTTTAACCAAGTCAGACGCAGAAAGATGATTTGCTTTATAGACACCCACAACATATCTTTTTCCATCGTTTGCAACCAATACAGGAACGAAAGAGTTGTAGTCAGAAAAGCCATAATCAACACCGATAATACATTGTTCCCAAACGGCATTCTTTGGGAGTGCATCATAGTATTTTCTATTTGGAAGAACTGTTCTTGTTGAGTCGTAGCAGTTTTCTCCTAAGTATTCTCTAACAAACTCAGGCTCATCTTCTGTCCATCCCTTTTCTTCAAGAACTTTTTGAAGAACGTTTTCTGGGTCAGCAATAGTTGGGTTATCCTTCATTGTAACTTTGTAATGTTTCCATTTGTTCGCAAGCTTACCGTCAGTAACTTCTTGCCAATAGCATCCGAGAACGAGAGCACCAGTTCCACTTAGTATTATTTGGCTGTCACGGGCATATGCGATAGGCTCGAAGATACTGTCCATCATATATCGGAGCCCTTGTTGAGACTGCGCCTCATCGATGATAATAAGGCTGTATTCATCACCGCGGAGCTTTTCTCTTTCAGCTTTGCTATTGTTGCCTCTGAGGACTAACCGTGCTCCATTTGAGAATGTTATCTCATATGAGCTGTTATCCACTTTTTGAGTTTTGATGTGGCATTCATCGATTGTGTCTTTTATCAACTGCCAATACTGGTCACCAACTTTTTCTTTTGTCAATCCAACGATGACAGCTGAACGGACTTTAACAATGCCATTTATCATATCAGAGCCAACTAAGCAGTGCTTGATGGCCTTCAAAGCATTACCATAAGACTTACCTGCACGACGTCCTGACTGGTTGACTATTCTTTTTGCATTGTCAGTGAAGTATTCCTTCTGCCAAGGGGTGCATTTTCTGTTAATAAGATACTCAGTGTAGTCGGCATCCATTGAGTCTTTTGTGTCAAGATAGGCCTGTGTTTCTTTAACCAACCTATCCATTTGCATCAAGGCTTTTTCAGATGTCGTCTCAGCTGATGCTTTTTTCATTAAAGAGTTAAAGTTCTTTTCAACATATTTTGATATAGGCATATTATAAGAACATTTGCCCGTAGTGAGAAGATTTGTTAGCTCAGTATAATATGCATCAACAAGGTTAACTTTTCCAACTGCCATTATCAACTCCCCTGCCTATTATCTTCCGTTTGGTGCTGCAGTATTTCCATAAGGAGCAGCTTCCCAACCGTGGAAAGACACAGCCACATCGTCATTACTATATAAGCCAACCCTAAATGAGTTGCCAATACAGTTTCTTGGGCTGTAACGTATTCTATATGAGCGGCCTTTCCACATATCCTTTGTTATCGTTATATTTTTAACTTCTGTTGCTCTTTCAATGCCATTCAATGTTTCAACTGTTATCTTAAATGTAACTGGGTCATCTGTCATCTTATAAGCCAAGAAGTCAAAATGAGAAAGTTTGGTTAAGCCAGCGTCTGAGCCAATGAACACTGTTGAGAGAGCGAACGGTAAACGGTCCCATTCTCTGTAAGGCGATATTATTTCATATTTGTTGTCAGCTATTATCGCGCAGCCCAACTCAGTTCCGTAAAGCTTTCCTTCAATGTCCAAATCAAGAGCAGCAAGGTCGTCTTCTTTAAACATAAGCAACTTGTTTTCATCTGTCAAAAGATAGAGTATCTGTTCCTGTGAAGAGAACAAGCTGTCCACGATCTCACCTTGGTTGGATAGAGAAAGCATTTTCTGCAATGTGTTTGAACCAGTAAATATGTATATGCTTTTGTCAAAATAAGAGTAAAAATAAGCTTCAGAGCCGGAGTTCGCCAAGTATCTCATACCCAAAGCGTAACATACAAACTGGTTGGCTGTGTAAGTTGAAGATGTTCCGATGAAGTAGATGCCTTGGCGGTCGTAGTAGTAGTTGCGGCCATATATTGTGAACACATTTGTTCCGTTATATATTCTTGCAGCAAACTGATAGCCGCCATAAACTCTGTTGTTGTTTGTGTATAAGCGGACTGCATATTCGTCTTCAAGGCCAATAGTTGGAGTGATGTAGTTGACGCCTGATAATACAGAGCCTATGCCTATTGGGAAGAACTGTGTTGCTGTTGACACAGCATATGTTGTTCCGTTTAGGTCGACATCAAATGTTTCTTTACCGAAGACGTCATACTTGTCCTCATCAATGTCAGACACCTTAACAATGTTTGATGTTTTATAATACAATGTTGATGTAACGGTTGCAACTGTATAGAAAATGTCAACCTCTTCATATTCATCGAACAAGCCTTTAAGCATTGGCTTCAAGATAGAACCACGTTGCTCCAAAGCTTCTGTTTGAAAAGCCTCCAACTGAGAGGAGTCAATGTAGAGAGGAAGCGCGATAGCAGGCAAAAGATATGAAGCGTTAACACCTTTCAAGAAGAATGGGTTATAAGCTGCAGCCCAATACCAAGTATCATTTGTCACCAACTGATTTGATGGTGGTATCGTTAAGTTGAGGTCCTCGATGTCAAGCTTACACTCTTCAGCATATGGGATGTTGCCTCTCTCAACATTTATGTTGCCGTCTCTGTCCTCTATGATGGTGTTGTCATCAGAAAGTATATTTGTTTGGTAATAGTAGTCGGCAACTTTCCAAACTTTGAAGTCTTCGGCATCTGATGTCTTTTTTATTACATATATCATTGAGCTCACTGAAAGAATGATTGTGTTGCCATCAGCTGATGTTTGCACAACCCAGTCTCCGTGCTCTTCACCGTTCGACACCAATGACTTGTTGTAACTGAATGAGAGAGGCAAGAGGCCATAAATCTGAGCTCTCAATGTTGGCAAAGCCTGTCCTGTTGTTGCGTTTGTTTCTTCGGGCAATATGTTGACTGAGAATGGCAACAAGGTCAATATAGAGTCATCAGCTTTGTTTGTTCCACCAACTGTGTATATTCTTTTGTTAAGTTTGTCAGCATCATATGTCCATACAGCTGTCTTTCCTTTGGCCATCAACGACTCTTTTTGATATGGGAGGTTGCTCTCTGACACCATTCCATAAGTATAGATGTAGCAGTCAAAAATCTGTCTGCTTGATGGGTTGACTTTACGAACATATGTTTTGAGCCAACCTTGTCCATAGTCGTAATATATTCCGCGGCTGTCAGCAAAGTTGGACACAAAGAAGCGGACTGGGTCAGGCTTGCCTTCTTTAACTTCTTCAGCTGTCAAAGTGTCATTAGCTGAGATGTTAACTCTAACCGACTCACCTGCCTTCCATTCATCAATGACTATTTTGTTGTAAGATGACGTTGTTCTGTTGAAGTAGTAACCACCTATCAAAGAGCCAGCTATCCTAGAGTTGCCACCGTTTTGCATATCCCAACGATATGTTCCGTTTGACTGTCGAGTTTTTTCTGTAAATGTATCTGGGTCTGGGATAGGCTCACCTGTTATTGTTCCCGTTGGAGCGACGACACCATACCACTTTATTGAGACTACTTTTTTGTCATTTTCATTCCAATACAAAATGATGGCTCTGTTCTTGTCATCATCATCAAAGCCAACGACGATCCACTTGTTGCTGTTGTTGTCTCTGAAAGTTGTTCCACTGTTTGCATCTCCTAAAGGGACACCATCAGTGCTTTCCCAACTGAAGATGGAAGATAATGTTTTGTAAACTACATTTCCTTGGTCGTCAATCTTTTCACTTTTCGGAAGAGCCTCCAAATCCAATGTTGCTCGAGCCAACTGCTTTCTCAAGTCTTCAAGAGTTGCAGTGATATGTTCTATTTCAACCTCTTTGTTGTGTATCTGTCTCAATACTTCATCAATCTCATTAAGAAGAGCACCATATGTTCCTCTTAGTATCGATACATTGATGACATACTGTTCGAGCTCTTCTTTCATACTCTCATAGCTGTTGATGAAAGTAATGTAGTTGGAAAGCTCGACGTTTGAGTTCATTGTTTGGTTCCATTCAACTTTTGCAGCAGCAACTCTTCCTAAAGCTTCTTCCTGTATTTTATATTTGTTAACTACATCTGTGTAACCGCTTATAGCGTTGTAGTTGAAGCCATAGAAAATGCCACCATAAGAAGAGAGATAGGCAACGCTTCCTACTGTTCTGTAAGTAAAGCCATTCCCAGAGTTTGTGGATAGCCTAACTTTGTTGCCGTCAATGCTTCCTGAGCCTGATAATGTTCCGACTGAGTTGCTGTTGACTTCAACTGTTGCTCCTGTAGCGATATATCTACCAACTGTTGGCAAATAAGAAGGAAGAGCCTCTCGCAACTTTTTGCCACTGAAAGTATATGAGCCGCTTCTGCTTTGGGTTGATGATATGCTCCAAGACCAACTGAAAGAGCTTGAGAACTTATCAAGGTTGTTAAGATATGCCTTAACACTGTCCAACCATTCCAAATGAGTTGCGTTGTATTCTTCTTCTGTTATCTTCAACTTTTCATCAGCTTCTCTTTTGATAGCTTTTGCTTCATCACTCAACGCAGGTGCTTTTGCAGAGTATATTTCTTCTCTTAACTTTGCGATCTTAGAGTCCAAGTTGGCAATGTTTTTCTCCAACTGAGCTTTTTCTTCCAACTGCGCAGCGTTTGTTTCTTCAATGTCTTTTAAAGCTTTTGTTGCAACCGACTTCTCATTTGTTTCTTTTTCAATCTGCTCATTGCAGTAGTCGATTTCTTCTTGAGGGTTGTAGTTCCAAAGAGCTGTCAAATAAGCTTTTTCAGCAGCCTGTGAAGCATTGTATTGTGTTATGTATTTTGTATATTCCTCAGCAGCTTTTTCTTTGTCAGCTTCCTTCTGCGTATAGTAGTAAGTTTCGATAGCAAGTTGATATGTGTGGAGCGCTGTTGCTGCTGCTTCAGCTGTCTCTTCCCACTTTGCTTTTAATATCTGAACATTTACAGCTTTTTCGCTATCAAGCTTGTATTCATATTCGGGTTGGTTGTCCACAAAGTCAAACCAGTCTGTTACTTTATAAACACTAACATTATTTATAAAGTTGGTGATAGAGTATTTTGTTTTTGTGTTGATGAAAATAAGTGGCTCTTCATCGGTGTTGTAAACGGAAGTAAACATAGCAGAGGTGTCCTTGGGCAACTGCTTATGATTTATTTCTTTGTCATTTTTGTCTGTCTCAACAACTGTGTAAATCTGCTGTGAGTCTTTGTATAACGTAAACACCCTTTCATTCCAAACACAATGAGCGATTTGTTTTCCCGATGCTTTGTTCTGTATTTTATAGTAGTCGGCCAACACTGATGTAAAAGGCATATTTATAGTCTTTCCATCTGTAATGATATTTACGCCGTTGTCAGCTTTTTCATACTTAATGTTTTTTCCAGATGTAGAGGGAAAGCCTGTGTCTTTTTTTATGCGGGTGTTTCTTAGAGTTCCGTTCCAGTAAAGTTGAGTTTTTTCTGAAAACTTTGGTTCGTCTGATGCTGCATATGTAATGTCTGCAGAGTCAGTGCAGTATTTTGACTTAAGTGATATGGGTTGCATTAAAAGGCTCCTTTCCTTTTTTTGTTTTATAATATTTAATAGTTTTACAAAAAAGGCCCACCCTTTCGGATGAGCCAATATATAATAAGAAGGGGAGTTTCTTATTTAACGGTTACGCAAGAACCGCAACACCACTTGAAGCAGTGCGTCTGAGAGCAAACTGTCCAAAGATGTTTGCAGCGATTGTAAACTCAGGACCATAGTCTCCGTTGCTATCAGGTGTGATAGTGAAGAGTTTGTCCATATTGAGCTTAGCATCAACTGTCTCACCAAAGCCTTGGTCACCAACTGAACCGAGCTCAGGGCGGTTGCCTTCAACAGGCTGCAATACCTTCGATACGTTACCCATATCATAGAACTTGAGGTCGTTCTTGTCGAGCATATAAGCTCTGTCATCAGAACAGAATGGGTCGATTACTGTGCGTCCAATGAATGCATCACCAAATGCAGTAGCCAACTCAGAGTAACCAGCTGTGAAGCGGTTCTTATCATTGCCACTGTTTGTAGCCTGCCAGAGGTTGCGCTGAATGCCAAGTTCTGCACCGATAGCATCCCAAGTCTCATCGTTGATAATAACGACATCCTGCAAGCCGTTTGCTCTCTTACATTTCTTCAAAAGAGATACCAAAGCGTCTGAAAGGCGAGTATCACCTGTAGCAGCTGCCTTAACAAACTGTCCTGCGAGGCGGTTAACTGATTTGCTTCTATCAAATCCACGGAAAGGTGTCTTGATATATGTTTCCCAGTCAGCGCCTGAACGGTCGTTGTCAACAACAGGAAGGATGTCAGCCAAACCTTCGATACCACGGAACTCATTGAAGTCAGGAGTGAAAGCTGTATAAAGAGCGATGCGGTCACCTGAAGCAATAGAGCCACCAGCAACTGATGCGTTGAAAGTGATTGTGTTGTCATCGATGCTTGTTACTGTGAAGTAAACGTTAGCCTTGTCAACAACCACAAAGCGTGTTCCAACATCCAACTTGATAGCAGTTGAGCTTGACACTGTCGCAACATTGTCAGCAGCAGCAACTGTAGCAACTGCAGATGTAAAGTATCCAAGACCCTCTTTCTTACCACCATAGAGGTAGCCAGCCAACATCTTTGAAAGTCCGTCAAAACAAGCTTCCATTTTGTTAGCCAAGATCTTCATATATGCACCACGCTCTTCAGCACTTGAGAGGATTTCAGGTTGGTTAATGTTGAACAAGCCAAACACATAGCCAGGCTCCATTTTCCACTCCATATTGCGAGCGCCAACTTCTTTGTTATTAGCCACAGTTCCATAAATAGAACCGAAGTTCCCACCGTTACCATATTGGCAAGGATATTTCATTTCCTTTCCAACAAACTTCTCTTTACCAATCTCAGCCAACACTGGGCTGTTTTGGTATTTTGCGTTGTAGACACCTGAAAGATAGGCTGTCTTCAACATTGCCTGCATTTGTTCGTTTGTAAATGCCATTTGTCTATATTCTCCTTATTTTATTATTGAGCTGCTGCAAGTTCGCGAGCCAACTGAGCTTCGTCGATTTGCTCTTCCTCTTTGCCATCTTCTTCACCAGCTTCTTTGTTTCCGCCGGTTACAGAAGCCAACCTACCCTTGACATCATTTACTTGGCCATCAACATAAGCTTTTTCATCAAAGCCTTCATCGTTGATATGTCCCTGCATTGTGTCATAGAGGTCACCATAAACATCGTAGTCTTGTCCATAAAGTGCTTGAAGTGGACCAGCAAGTTCAGCAACCTGTGGATAGTTGGCTGTAAACTGTTCAAGAGCTGCTTTTCTTTGCTCAGCTGCAACTCTTTCTTGTTCTATTCTTGCCTCTTCTTCAGCAGCTTCTTTCCAACTTGCGATGATAACATCATTTAATGTATGCTCAAGTTTGCCAACCCTTTCGTCCAATGCGAAAAGAATGGATTTGAGCTCATTAAGAAAAGTTTCATCCATTTTGAGTAACTCCTTTTAATATTTAATAGTTTTTATGAGCGGCTTCATATTTCTCTTTGAATGTTTTGTAGCCGTTCCCATCAGCATTAACATTGCGAGGTTCCAAGGTAATAGTATGGCCACCTTCTATTGAGATGGTAATCTTGCGATCCTTGTATTTGTTAGCCAAATGTTCCAATGCATCATAGTTCAAAGGCATTTTCATTAGCTGCGCTCTAAATGCTTCTTCTTGCTTTCTTTCTTTGATAGTCTGTCTCAACTCTCTTAGTATTTCTAGCAACATATCTTTATTCTCCCCTTTTTATTATTCCAAAGATGGCTGTTCTGCTGTCTGCGCCAAACCACTGTCACTTACGGCAGGTGTTGTGCTTTCTGTTGGAGCGGTAGTTGTCTCATCAGCTGTCAAGTCGATGATACCAAGTTCAACCATTCTTTCAGAACACATTTCATCCAACTTTGCCAAACGTTTCAAAGACTCGGCAATCTCTTCATTTGATTTTGCATATTCTTTGCCCTGTCTTAATGACACAAACATTTGGTTCTGTTCCAATGTTATTTCTCTAGCAAGTCCCTGCAAATCGATATAGTCAGGGATGTCATAGAGGTCATATTCAACTGCATTGTTAACCACAGCTGCGATAGCCATCTCTTTGCTTTCAGCGTCTGTATATGCATCTGAGAGGTCAGGCATATCCATCAACTCAGCAGCTTTCGATGGTGTTATCAAGCCTATTTGACTCATCTGTATAATCTGTTTAGCTTTCTCAGCAGGGTCTTTGCTCAATGATGTTGCAGCGGAGTATTGAACTCTGTAAAGGTCATTTTGCTTTTTCATATCAGACCACTTTAAGTTGCACTGCCACTTATCAGAAGGCAATATCTCAACATCATCTGGGATACATTCTATCACTTTCTTAACAATGTCGATGTAAGCATTGATGTAGTGGTTGACTTGAGTTTCAAAACGGTCACTCTCAATGTCTTCCATTGTTTGTAGAGCAACGCCACTGTCCAACCCAGAAGGCTTTCTGCTTTGAGCGCTCAACTGAGAGATGCCTATCATATCATAAGCTTTGTTGACATAGAACTCCAACAATGTTTGATAATATGGGTCGATAGGCGCAGGTGTAACTACATTTACCGGCGGCGCAGTGTTCCCAGGCTGAATGCCAACTTGATATATTTCACAGTCTTTGTTGTTAACATCTTCTCTTTTGAGTCCGCTCTGTTCATCGATAAACACAACGTTCCCAGGTGTAAGCTGAGTTGTTGCAGCGATCTTAGCATTTATCAAGTCGATTTGAGTTTGTATTCCTTCAAGCTCATCAACTATTGACACTGTCTTGTCTTTTTCAACAGGCTTATTATAATAAACTTTTATGACAGGATATGATGCCAATGACTGCTTTTTAACAGGCTTTTCATCAACATAAAGAACTGCCTCATCTTGCTTAATGAGCATTTCAATGTTAACAAACTGCTGTCCCGATGTAACACCATATTTGTTCAACATTAAAGAAGGCTGATGAAGCCACTTAATGAGAGCAACTTGACTTTCATTGTTAACATAAAGCTCTGCTATCTGATATGAGCTTATTCTTTCCACTTCATATGTAAATGGGTTAACTAAAATATATCCAATGTCGAAGATACAAGCATCTCTAAAAACATTTGACACAAGTTCATTTACCTGTATCTTGTCGAAGTATAAGTCGAAAAACTGTTGTGCTTGACGAACCACTTTCTTTGTGTTGAATGTTCCATCAACAGGTGTAAAGAACGGGCGCACTTTATTGTTTGCCAACTTTGATACCAAAGAGTCGATGACACTTTTGATTACGTTTGTGTTTGGCTCTTTCAAAAGGTCAGCATCTTGTATTAGAGATATTGGGTTGTAATAGTAGTTGAACATATTATAGTTGCGGAGGTCAACATCAGCTCTGTTCAAATAGCGCGCCAACTTGTAACTATAGTAGTCAAGCTTACCATCAATGCGAGATGAGAGATAGCTGACATATTCACGGTCTGCCCATTTATTTGTTTTCTTGTCCATTATTGTGTCACCCCTCCTATTTGTCCGATAGATGCAACGACACCTTGCTTATATAAGCCTATTTTCTTTTTGACATTGTCAGGCGACACAGCTTTCTCTACAGCATTCTGAGCTATAAGAGGCGCCGACTGTTCAATGCCTTGGTCTACAGCGTTTTTAACATCTTCTTCATCGAACAAACCATTATCTTGCATTTTCTGTAACGCCAAGTTCATTTTTTATCTCCTCTCCTTTCTTTATTGTTTCAGCAGGTGGCTCCAACTCAATGCCACTTATTTTGCGGCAAAGAGCAGCAACATATCCCAATGTAGCCAAAGCAACAAAGTTGGTGTCGATATAAAGAGTTCCATCTTCATTCATATGCACCGCGTCTTTCAACCCTGGGCACTGTAACAATGCTTGAGCTATTGGGCCGTCGTGCAACTTGTCATCGCCGTCATATTGCCATTGAAAAGAACCAATGTGTCGAGCAATGTCTGTCAACTGCTGCAGCTCTGTGTCATTTATTTGTTCTTTGCTCAACTGAGCAGCACTGTCGATAAAACTTAAGTCTAACATTATCTGAACACCTTCTTTGTCGCAAACTTTTTGCAGCCTTCATCTGACTTTGCAAACTGGCCCAAAAAACTTCCTACTCCGCTTCCTGCTGCATTCAATGCCATACCCAAAAAGCCTTGTGGGTTCTGAACTATTCCCATCTTTATAGCATCTTCGATAGGCATATTCTTGAGGTAGTTGTTCAAACGCTTTTGGTCTTCGAAGTTTAAGTTGCTCATAAAGCGTGCCATTTCTTTTTGTATTCTTTCGTTTTCAGCACCTTGCAAACCGAGCTTCTTAACAAAAGTTGACATATCTTCATCTTGTCTTAACTTGCTTCTTCGAGCTTCATCGATTTTTTCAACTACTTCATCTCTTTTGGCCATTTCTCTACCGAGAATGCCTTTGCTCATATCGGGAGCAGCTTGTCCTGCAGCACCAGCACCAGCACCTGCCAAAGCTCCTGCCAAAGCATTTAATATGCCATAGCCAACTTTGGATCTCTGTAACTTGTTGTAGTCAAGCTTACCATCTTTTCCAATGTATTTGCCCAAACCACGAGCAGCTGCGATTTCATTTTCGTATTCCTGATAGCCGTCCCTTGTAGGCTCTTCTGTTGTGGTTGGTGCTTTGTCACCTTTTGGAGGTATAGGAGGCTCATCGCCATCTGTTTTAGGCTCTTTTACTTCCGGAGCCTCTAACTTTTTAACAGCTTTCTTTCCTTCATTAGCGGCTGCGTTTGCAAGAGCACCAGCGCCCATAGCAACAGCTGCTTTTCCTTTTAATCCAGGAACCAACATAGTTCCTAGGGCTCCACCTTCAATAGCCAATCCTTCGGCTTGCTTAGCCATCTTGGCTTTGAGAACATCCCTCTCTTTCTCTCTCTGTGCCTTCCTCTGTGCAGCAACTTCCGGAGTGTCTTCAGAAGTCAACTCGCTCCAACCTTCTTTGACTTTGTCTATCCAACTCTTCTTCACTTGCTTGGGAGCTAAACTAGCTGATGTTCCATTCTTACTTGCGTTGTTAACAACTGAGTAGTTATAAGCTTGTCTAGTAGCTGGATTATTCGCCAGCTTATCCTTTGCTTCAGCGGCTGTTGTGGGTAAAACTGTATTCTCTGCCATTATTTAAACACCTTCCTTGCTGCAAACTTTTTACAGCCTTCATCTGAGAAAGCAGAAGCCAAACCACTTACTGCTCCGCCAACAATGTTTGCTATTCTTGTCTTTTTCCTTTGTTCATTTTCGTTCTTCATAGCTTCTGTCTGTTGGTCCAACTGAGCTTGTGCTGTTGCGTTTGCCTGTTCCTGAGCGTTTTGAGACTGAGCCAATGACGCAGCTTTATCAACACCTTGGTTGAAAGCATTCTGTGAAGCATCAACTCTTGCCTGTGCACCCTGTAAAGCGGCAGCCAACTTACCAGCTCCTCCTTCCATCATTGCTGCGCGAGCTTCTTTTGCAGCATTGCCTGCGGCGTTATTTGCAGCTGTTGCAGCGCCTTGCAAGCCTTCTTGATAAAGTTCTGATGTTTTCTTTGTTTTATTTGAAATCGTTGCCATAGTGATATGTTCCTTTTATTATATATTTTTAATAGTTTTGGTATTATAAAAATGAAGCGCAAACTTTTTAACATCTTCATCAGAGACGGTTGCAACCATATTGTTGTTATCCTTGTCCCTTTGCTTTATAAACACAGATGTGGTTGTCGGGAGAGTAAGATGCGTTCTTTTGATGTTGCGTATAAAGTTTTTACTGTTGTCAACTAAAGCAGGAGCAGCGACTTCCTCAGCCTTTCTTTTGTTTTCCTGTTGGTCCTGAGTAGCTGCTGTTGTCCCCGTTGGTGTTGGTGTTGCATTGTTAAGAGTTGCATTGTTATTCGCTGCCACTTCATTTATGCTGCGGCCAAGTTGTCCCAAGAAGCCATTTGTTTTTCCACCCATAGCGCCCTGAGCCACATTTGCCAACGCTTTTCCTACTGTTGGCACCAAACCTAATATGCCAGTTGCCATTCTTCCTGCAGCTGCTTTGGCCACTTCGCCTTTGTCCATAATGCCGTTGTTATTTTCATCATTCCAAGTAGCACCGTTCTTTGAAGCAATGTTGTGGCCAATGTTTGTTATTCTTTGTCCAAACGATACGTGTTGCCCAGGAGCAACGACGTGTTCACCAGACTTGTTTTCTCCTGCGTAGTTCACTCCACCAAATGCTTGGTTGATAGATGCTCCGGCATTGGAAAACATATTGGCCATTCTTTCACCAAATGAGATGCGGCCATCACCGTTTCTGTCGGCTGTTCTGCCCTGAGATGTTCGTCCAAAAGAGTCAGCACCACCAAAAGCCATATTCATTCGAGCGCCAACATTAGAGAGGTTGTTTGCAAGAGCTTCTCCGAAAGATATTTTACCATCTCCGTTTCTGTCGCCTGCTCTGCCATTCATTGTCAAGCCATTCTCATCAACACCTTGAGCATTGTAACGGCTTTTGCTTTGACTAAACGTATCAGTGTTTTGTGGGTTGCTTACGTCTTTTGTAAACGCAAAGCCTCTGTCATCGTGGCCGTAGTCGCTGGAGTTGTCGCCATCACTGCCATTGCTTTGAGCCGCAGCCGCCTCTGTTGCAGTCATTCCTGCTGGGGTGTATGTTGTGTTTCCACTTGAGTCTGTTGAGAAGGAAGCTGTTGTGCTGTTCTTGCCACCAATAGATGTGTGGCCATCTGTTCCTGTTGATATTGATGTTCCTGATATTCCAACTGCCATCGTGTGTTCTCCTTACACCCTAACGTATATCCTACGTTGGTTCGATATGCGGACGGGCGACGCTCTGTTCTGTCGAAGCTCATCGTAAAACTCTTTCATTGTTTCTTCTTTCAATGTCTTTGTCATATATTCCGACATCTCAACACCGTTCATTGACATTAGTAAGCAAGCCAACTGAACCTCAAGCATCGCAAACAAAGCATTTGTCGGGTAGTTTAATAGAGTGTCTGGGACGAATGAAGCTTTATAAAGAACGCCATCTTCGTCAATGTATAAGCATCCATAAAGAGTTTCATCGTTTGTTTTGAGTCCAACTATTCTTCCCAATGTTTTGTGTCCTGTTCTCGCTTTCGCATTCCAAATAGTCGACACACCATTCTGCAAAATAAGTATCGTGCCGTCTTTGTAAGATATCATCATATATGGGTCATCAACTGCAACATCAACTATTGGGTTGAGGTCACCAACACCATATTCTTCATTGAGGTCTATCAAAACATCACCGTCATCATCTTTGATGCAGTAATCGGCTGGGTCCAATGTGCCATCACCATATTCAAGAACCTTCTCTTTAAACAAGTTGGTTGTTTCAGATGAGTTGGTTGCGAAGTCGAAAAAGTATTGTCCAGCGTTTGTTTTGTAATAAAAGCCTTTGTCTGTAACCTTGCCCCATTCTGTAACAGCCGATGGGTCCAATGAAAGCTCAATAAAGGGAGCAGGCATTGTTATAGTCTGTGGTGTTGGGACATATGTTATTGTTATGTCAGCTTTTGGATTGCCATAATAAACAAACTTGTTATTCGCAATACGATATGTGCCGGCAACTCTTTCTTTTGGTGGACATCGCGATATTTCTTGGCCTTTAATATGAACCGACTTTATCAAGTATATGTCATTTGGAAGATCATAAAAAGGGAAAGCTGTTTCATTGTCTTTATATTCTGAGATGTCATCCTCTGTTAAGTTGTAATCAACATTATAAAAGTTGGAATCTGATGTTGCGATTTGTTGATATGCAGAACGATATGCATCATTTAAAGCGTTTGTCAATGTTAGTTGAGTAAGAAAGTCGACATTATAAACTCCCGCTTTTGATAATGCTCCGTTAAGTATTTCACTGGAAAGCTTTTGTATCATATAAAATCCTTTTTAATATTTAATAGTTTTTTGGTTGGTTGACTTGGAAAACTTATGGAAGTTCACTTCCGATGTTATTATTAAATCTACTATTATTAATACTAGTAGAGTGGTATTTAATAATAACATCGGAAGCTTTTAGCTTCTCTTTTTTGTCTTTGTCAACAGTGATGGAAGTTAGGATATGAACCAAAAATAGCAATCAAAGCCACTTCTTGTTGCTCCAAAAGTATCGATAAACAATGTGTTTGTTCCTGCTTCAACCTTAAACAAAGCTGTGTTTGTTCCATTCAACACTATTATGTCGGTTGCAGGTGAAAATGGGAGGTCGGCAAACTTTTGGAAGCCGTTTGCATTTATTGAACCTGTAACTACCAATGATATGATATGAACTCTGCCTATAGAAAAGTTGGACTGTCGACTTTCAACTGATGTTTGTATTTTGAAAGGGGCAACTGTTTCTTTGTAAGCTTTTTCTGGGATCTCTAGCCCCTGAATGTCTTCCCATAAGTTGGTGCTCATTGTATTTATTCTGTCGCTCAACTCAGGAGTAAAGAGGCCACTTTGTCTGTCTACTGATATAGTCATTTTGTGTGTATATCCTCCTCTGGGTTGCGATAAAACATATCAACATTGTTTAAGCCAACATCATCTTTTACGATGGCAACTCTGTAAGGCTGATATATGATAAAGTCAGCCATTTCATTTTCTTTTGTTGATAAGGTGTTTGAAAAAGCCAATGTTGTGTCGACTAAATCACCAACATATCGAAGAGCTCCGTAGTATTGCGCAAACACTGGGATGGCAGCTTCAACTGGGGTTGCAACATATATTTTGTTGCCTTCAACTATTGGGCCAACATAATAAAGAACCGCATAGTCTTGTGTTGTTGTCTTTGGCTGATAGTTGGCAACCATATCTTTTATTGAGTTGAATGAGTCATTGAGAGCTTCGATACATCTTTTTGGAGTTTGCGGGTCTGTTATTGAAAAGCTGTCCATTATTGTTCTGCTCCTCTTTCATTGGCGATAAACATCATTGACACATACCAAACTTTTTCTGGGACGTTCTGTAGTGCAACAAATGAAAGCTGCTTTTCATCAGCGATGTCATTATATGTTATTGTAAAAAAGCCATAGCGAGCAAGGGATGCTGTTGGGGCTGTTTTGTTGTCGACACCTGTAAATATGATGTCACCGAGTATCGACTTTATGGTAGTCAAACGAAGAACAGGCACAACCATTCCCGCTGTTATGTTGCTTGAGTAAAAGTCGAAAGATATGTTGCAGAACTCATTGTAGCAAACATCTTTAACATTGTCAACCAACTGAGAACGATATGATGAAGCGCGATATGTGTTGTTGAGAGTCTTTTTGCCCTGTGTTGTTTTGACTGTAAAGTCATCGAACATAGAGCTTATTATTTCATTAACTTTATCAGCTTGCCGAGCCGCTTTTTCACCATACATATCTTTTTTCTCAACCAATGTTGGGTAAGCATTTATATGGTCAAGCGGTTCGTTTAGAGCTTTTGCGTCGTCAAGCATATTACATTCGTTTTATTATCGTTGTGCGGATCACCTTAAATGGCTCACTGTCCTCGTGGAAAGCTTTGATAGCAAAACGTTTGCACTCTTCATCTGATACCAAAGAAGATGTTTGTTGTTCCATTCCGCGGTTCCAGTCATCTTGGTCATAGTTGGCTCTGTCAGCATTATAAACACCCAAACCTATTGAGTCGGTATCTCTTGATGGAAGACTGAGTCCGCCACTTATTGTTCCACTTCCACCATTGTCTGTTACTGTTCCACCTCTGTAAGTTGTTCCACTGTTAGAGCCACTTGTAGAGCTGGGAGTAGTATCGCCGCCTGATGCAGGAGTTGCAGGTGACCCAGGTGTATAGTCGTTATGTCCTAATGTTGGACCACTAGGCTCTGCTGTAGGCCCAGGGTTCGTTATAGCTGCTGCAGGTGTTGTCACTGGGCCTCGAGTTGTGTTATTTGCTCTTGCTGTCTCAGCTGGGTTGTATGTAGGTGATGCGGGTGTTGCTTTTGAGTCTGATGATACTGTGCTGTCTGCAGCTTTACCACCTGCAGCACCAATCAAACCTAACAAACCAGAAGCCATTGCCTGTCCATAGGTTCCACCCAATGTTGCAGCAGTATTCGCAAGGCCAGTTCCATAAAGAGCACCTGCTCCTGCAAGACCACCTGCACCCAAAAGGCCACCAGCGAGCTGTCCGAACTTACCTAAATCTGATATGGCTTGGTTAACAGAAGCTCTCCAACCGTTCTTTGCTGTTTCAGCATCAGCAAACTCACCACCGAGATCCCAACCGCCTTCTTCTCCGCCTCTTGCTTCCATTGCGTTAACAAGAGCCTGCTCTTTCATTTTGTTTGCAAGCATCGACACAGGATTTTGCGAAAGTTGAGAAGACACAGCGTTTGATGCAGAGCCAGAGCCTGTTCCCATAGCAGTGCTGCCGATGTCTCCACCAACAGCCGCGGCTCCAGCGTTTGTTCCGCTATCATTGAAGCCGCCGTCCTTGCCGCCGTTGAAAGAGTTGAGACCACCTGTAAAGGATAAGCTCATTCCACTTCCAGTGCCCGGTGTTGATGCAGATGTTGATGTTGAGCTGCTGTCTCCACCGCCGTTGCCGCCTTTACCACCACCGCCATTTCCACCGCCGTCTTTGGCGAATGAAAGCATTACCTTATATTTTTTTGTTACGTCTGTTAAATCCAACATTTCTGTATTCTCCTATCCATTATATGTTAACACTACTGATGATGTAGTCACCGTCTTTGAGATACAATGTGTTGCTCTTTTGAACATCCTCAATCTCATAGTCAGTCATTCCTCTTGAAGGCTCCCACATACCAACCATAGGTGTGATCTTTGTCAACAAGCCTTTTCCACTGTAGTCAGAGAAGTCTGTCTTAGCATAGTCGGCACCGTCCAAGTATCTGAAGAAGCCTCTTACCCAGCTTCCTGTATCGATAGGCTTAACGTTGTATTCAGGTTCTCCGAGGAAGTCATCTCCTGTTGGCTTAATATAAATGATTGCGAATGGGCTGTCAGCTTCATCACCTTGCAAAACCAGAGCGTTGTTGTAGCGAGCATATAGCAAGCAACCATATTCTCCACCAACGAATGATGCACCTCTTCTTCCGTCTTCAGCAAACACTGACCAAGGACCACCGTCTGTAAAGTTGTCATAGCTGTAAACCGCAAAGTGGCAGTTTCCATAGAAGATACAAACGTCTCTTGCACCGTTGGAAAGCATAATACCAATACCCTGTTTTGTTACTGCAGCATATGGAACTATCGTTCTGACTGTCTGTGAGTAGCTTGATGTAGCATCTCCACTGATGTTATATGGTCTAGGCCAAGTAGAAGTATTCAACGTTGTCTGTCCTGCAGCAACTGTTGTGTCAAACCAGTGGATAGCAGAGCCTGTTCCAAGGTCAACATATTGCAAAGCACCGTTCTCTCCAATGACCACACATTGTGCTTGTGTTGGAGATGTTGTTGAAGCAACATCATTTCCTTGGAAGAGCCACAAGTAATCCTTGTCCTCTATTGGGTCGTGTGTCTTAAATGGAACTGTGCAAGCCATATTACCTGAGTTGTTCCAAGGCAAAGTAGCGTCAGACCAAGTTCCTGTGCTCTTGTTAAAGCGGCTGTATTGAGCTGTCATAGTAGCGTTAGCAAGATAAGCAAATCCACTGTCAAGTTCGCAACCCTTTGTTGGGAAGAAGTAAACATAGTCACCAAACTCAACATATGGGTATCCCCAAACGCAAGGCCAACCATCAGAAGCTGCAGAAGAGAAGTCGATAGCTGAACGATAAACTGTAAATGGGTCAATGCCATCTTCTTCAAAGTTGTCGTGGCAGTAGATGTGATAGAAAATGTCTGTGCTGTAGTCTTTTACTGCGAAAATACAGTCACCATTTTCCAACTCGATAAAGTTCATACCACAGTTCTGAACTGTTGTTCCGAGAGCAATCTGAGTTGTTGGATCTGAAAGAACATAAGAAGCAACTGTTCCTGAAGGAGATATTACCATCCAAGTATTGCTTGTGTTCTGTTGAGCAAACCAGTGTTTCTTACCGGCTGCAACGCCTCTGTGTCCCCATTTTATTCTTGTTGGAAGAACGATAGACTTAAACTTGTTGTAGCCTTCATTGTTGTCTGCGTCAACACCAATGATACCTGCTTTGATAGCATCTGCGTCAGCACTGATGTTGTTAACCATCAAGATACGATGTGTGTCGCCTCTCAATGACTTACCACCAACTGCTCTTGAGTAACCTAAACCTGTTGAAGCAGTCATTGCATAAATGCTGTTGCTCTGTCCTGTTGCATCCTCAACATATCCTGCAAAGCGTCCGTTGTTAAACATTGTGATGTAACCACCGTAAGTTGGGTCAACGTGTGGCCAATAAGCAATGTTGTCGTTAACTCCGTCCCAAGAAGATGGGTTATATGTCATCCAAGTTTCGAAGTCTGATACTGTTGCAACTGCGTTCTCTTTGTCCTCTCTAGGTGTTGTCATATTGATAATGTTTTCATCTTTGTCGATAGAGAGCCAGAATGAGAATGTGTTAGCAGGCTGATTTGCTGCATTGTCTACTTTGTAGTAAACGTAGTCTTTTGTTCTGTGCATCCAGTTGCTGTTGTCAGGATAAATGATATTATTTTGGCATCTTGGAGCATAGCAGTCAGCTCTATCCAAAACGGAATCGATTTCCTGCTTTTTAACTCTAAGAACTGCAGCGGATGTTTCGCTTGAGCTTTGAGTGTTGCTCAATGAGATGTTCTGATGGATGTAGTCCCTGTTGATGACGCTCTTGATGTCTGATACAGGTGAAGGTGTTGTTGCAACAAATCCGAGGTCTGTCTCAATGCTTACACCATCGTCGTTTGAAAGTATTTTGTTGTTTCCGATAGTCTTACCATCAGGACGTTGGATGTTGTCACCTTCTTTTTCCTCATCGAATGGGACGGATATGTCAACCCACTCCAATGTCTGATAAGAAGTGTGCTCCCAGTTCCAACCAATAACTCTACCTGCTTTGAAAGCCTCTTCAACACCTGCAACTACGTCTGCGTTAAGGTTGTCTTTGTTAGCCTCAACGAAGTCATACATATTCTTTGTTGTATATGGATAGTCACCAGACTCAGCAGGAGTTAAGTGCCACAAGCCAAGGAAGTATTGAACTGTTTCACCTTCGATTTCAACTTCATAAAGCTGAGATGTATTTACATAAGAAGGGTCTTTCTTGAGAACGATGTCACTGAAGTATTTCTCAACTTTGTTGTAGTTCTTTGGAACATACAAACCGTCAGCTGATACTTCAGACCAAGCTCCGTCTTTTCTTCCGTAAATACGTCCGTTCTTTGGAGCTTCTGATACTTTGTCAGCAACTTCAGTAGCAAGTTCATTTACTGTTTCATCAACGGCATCAAACTTTTCTGCTGTCTCATCTTTGTAAATCTCAAAGTCATCAACGTGAGCATCCAAGTTGTCCTGAACTGTTTGTATCTTTTCGTCCTGAGTGTCTTGGTGAACGTTAATGTTGTTAATCTGTTCCTGCAAGTTGGCATCGATAGTATTTTGGTCAGCAGCTGTTCTGTAGTTGGCCAAAATCATATATGGAACAAATACCCAAACACCGCCACGATAAACTTTGCAAGTTGTATAAGCTTTGTCGTCTTTGTTCTCCAAAGTTATTGCAGTTGCCAATGGGCTTGAAGTACCTTCATCACCAACAGTGTATGCAACACCTATAGCAGGATAGTTGTCTCTAGATGATACGTTAAATGCGGCTGTTCGTGGGATAAGAGCTGTTGTTTCAACATATTCGGAGTCGAGAGCATCAACCTGAACCCAAATAGCAACGCCTGGGTTGTCACCTGCAACGATGTAAACATCTCCGGCTTTGTTGACTTGGTCTTCAACAACTGTTCCTGGGACTTGAGTAAAACCACGCCAGTATTGTGCTGTCATTGGCTTTGTCATCCACGTATTTGTTGGATCGTCGATAGTTGATATGTCAACGTTTGTTCCACTAATGTAGTTTGACTTTCCGCAAGCTGTAAGTTCGTGGCTGATGTTAGCAAAAAGCTCAATGATTTCATCATTTGTAAGAGTTTGCAAATACTCATCCAATCTTTCTGAAAGAGACTTGACTACGTGTGTTGCGCGTGGTGAGCGTGCATCATCCCAGTCAGCTTCAGAAGTATATGCACCAACATTAACTGACCATTGATAAGTGCCGCCTGATACAGGATAAATACTAAACGCTGTGCCATTGTCTGCAAAGCGATCCCAACGTTGGAAGAAGCCGTTATTTGTGTTACCGTCCATTCCTGATGTTGATGGATAGCAGTCTTCTTCTGTAATGTCAGCGATATATTGGTCATATCCTTTCGCGTGAAGCCATTCATTAACTTCATCACACATCTGTTCAACAAATCTTTTCTGCAATGAGTATGCTGTTGGGATAAATGTTGCAACGTTTCCGTGTGGCTCTTCTTCTGACCAGTTCAAGTTTCCACCAAATATTCTAGTAGCCCACATTCTGTAAGAGCTTGCTGGGATCTTTATTTCGCATTCAACGTTCTTGTCATCGAAGCTCAATGGGAGTTCATCGATTGAGTTGACCTTTCCTTTGATAGTGAATGGGCCAGTTACCTGCTCTTCTGTAGCGATTTTGAGCTCACCCCATTTTGGTCTGTTTCCTGACTTGATGGAAGCATCGACGTAGCCATTTCCAAACTCTAATACCTGTTCGGCCAATGATGAGAGTGCTTCTTTTCCGTCAATGTCGAGCTTGTGCAAGTTGAGCTTGCTGATAATGTTGTCAACTTCCAAATCCTCTGTGTGTATTGCTTTCGACTCGATGTTGTCAATGTTTCCGTTAACTGCTTCAACTGTGTCGGCTTTTACGCCTTCTGAAGCTTCCAACGTTTTAGTTTTGATAGCGTTGGCATTTTCGATGTCTGTTGAGTTGATTTTGTTAGCATTCAACTCTCCGATAGTAGACTTTTCAACTGTCTCTTCTTTGATGTCAGCTGATACATTTACTTTGATAGTGTCAACTTCGAGGTCTGTTATTTTGCCTTTTTTAGCTTCTATTTCATCAGCTGTTACTTTTCCTGTTGTTATAGCTGAGTCATAGCCTTTGATTTGATTTTCGAGATCCTTAAGGCGTTTGTTGAAAGATTTTTGGCCTGCAGGACTGTAAGATGAGCTTAGAGCGTCATTAAGCATTTTTTATAAATCTCCTTGTGTAAAAACACTTTATAAGTGGGTTAAGGTAGTAAACCCACCACTACCTATGTTTTCTTTTTTATTTTAATAGTTTTTCAGCTTTTCATAGGAACAACACTTTTTGTCGAGGTCTTCACGATGCTTATAATGATATTGAACTACGTTTTTATAAACAAAATAAACTGCTGCGATATGACTTGGTTCGTGATGATTTGGGTCTTTTTCATAGCGTCTCATTATAAAGATGGTCATATCATTTGCAGCATCGACAATACGATCCCAGCTCCAGTATTTGCCTTGAACTTTTTTGAGGTATTGGCAAGAAGAGTGGAACAATATGTCATACATTTTAGTAAAGTCCTTATTCTTCTCTGCCTCAGCAAATGCTTTTTTCTGTTCTTCGGGGTTGCGTTTTTCGTCCATCAACTTATGTATTTCTGACTTAGCCATTGCAGCCCCCTCCGCCGTTCATATTTATCCAGTTTTTAAGCTCTTCCTCTCTTCTTTTTATTTGGTTGGCCATAAAGAAGTCGTGGTTCAATATGGCCTCAACCAAGAGAACGGGAAGCATTGCGATTTCCTGTTCAACATTCATCATTAGAGCACTGCCTTTACTTCAGATGATGGGACGGCGCCATAAGTTTTGTCGCCGCTTTCGAACAACTGAATGTTCCAAGGGTTGCAAATCACCTCGTCGCCAACGTTGATGTCCAATGTGACCTTGGGACCAATAGATGCAACAATGTTTCTATGTGTTGTTCCAAGTTTGTCACCTGTGTTTGTTGCAATAGTTTCTCCAGTAGACGCCAAAACCAAACCGGCTTTAGTAATCTTTTCCTGTTCTTTTTCGATTGCAACCACAATGTAGTCACCGAGAGCTGTTGGCACTTTTTCTTGTTTTGTTTCTTCCATTTGTTTTATTCTCCTTCTTATTTATATTTTTAGTAGATGGTGCAGTTTCTTCCATAAGCTCTTTTGCTTCTTTTAGAGCTGCTTCCATCTTTTTTTGTTCTGCCATTTTTTGCTTTATTTGGTCATATGCGATTACTGACATTTCTTCCCCTCTACTCTGCGTTCGATAAAGTCAACTCGGGATTCGAGAGCTGCTCTATCGCGTTCAGCCTGTCGAACATATGCATTTAAAGAGCGGAGGTCCTCTTTAATCTCAACCAAATCTTTTGATATAGACTCAAGTCCCTGCTTCAATAAAGCGATAGACTGACTTTGTTCATTGTCTTGTTTGCTCATCTCATTAAACTTCTCCCTGTTGTTTTCCCCAAAACGAAAGTTGTCATTATCCAACTCATCAACTTTTGAAGTTAAGCGTCCGACTTTGACTCCTAAGTTGACTAATGATATGCAACCACCGATGAGTGTCGCGCAAAGCGATACGATGCCAAGTATAAAAGTGATATTCATTTTCTCATCCTCTATATATTTAGTGGACCGTAGGGGAGTTGAACCCCTCTATCAGACTTGCAAAGCCCGTGTAATAGCCGATATACGAACAGCCCAATGTTTCTTTTTCAAGATAAAATGTAAACTATATCTGGGAGCCTAATGCCTTTAGCTTTAAGGACCAGCATTACCATTGCTATCAAGATGTGCAGCGCTATCACCGAGGTTAACATTATTATTATCTTGTTCTTCCTTTTGCAATCGTTCTCTAAGCGTATTGACTTCGTTTCTGAGTCGAAGAGCCGTTTGTTCGTATTGTTGGAAGAGATAGTCAACTCTGTCAACTGCGTCTGTAATATTTCTGCTCTTTTCTGTTGCTTCTCCAAGTCCTCTGTCAAACTCATTGATAGACTGCGTAAGTTCGCCAATGATATATGCATTTGACTGCCTAATGTCTCCAGGGTCTGTTGTGACTCTTGTGGTGCTGCAGCCTCCGAAAAACACGGAGATGAAAATAAGAAGAGCAGCAATAACACCATAAATAATCCAGTCTTTCTTCGAAAAGCCATTATAGTTCATTTCTCCATTTAATCCTTATTTGCTGCCCCGTAAATGATGAGGAGCATTACAAATGATACAAACGATACGGCCAAATATCCACATAAAGCGGCCAAAAGCATTTTACTCTCCTTCCTTCTCTTTGTTAAAAAGTTCCTTCTGTCGAACATTAAAATAACTGTAGCTTATGGGTATCGCCGTAATAGCCATCACAACGTTTGTCCATTCTGTTTTATCGGCAAACATTGCATATGTTATAAAAGCGCAGGCCCAGGCTGTCACCCAAAACTTAATACTACGCAACTTATTCATATATTTTAATAGTTTTGCCGTATTTTTAGTTTTGCTTCACAGTATTTCTTGCGTTCTTCCAAACGTTTTCTTTCTTTATCATCTATATTATCCACAGTAAGCAAAAGTGTATTTATTCTTTCCAACTCTGCTTCCAACTTTCTCAACCTTGCATATGGCGGCTTATAAATGTCATTGCCAATAGTTTGTTCAAGATAGCCTCTCAACTTTTGAAAAGTCGTTTCAGCGTCCATTTTTTCATTTCTTGGATAATAAGGCTTGTTGTGATACTTTAAGATGTCTCTCCAAACATCTTCTTCGTCGTCGCGAATATAATAGGGATCTCTTCTGTTAAAAACAAACGGTTCTCGAGATGATACACTGTCCATTTCAAGGCGCATTTCGTCAAGTAACTCTTTGAGTTCTTTTTCATTTTTGTATTCAGTCATTCTTTATTCTCCTCTATATTTTATTTAGTTAATACCAAACCCGCTTACCATCAACAAGTTTCCAGTGTTTGCCTTTTTTAGCTTCAGACATTTTTCTCTTATATTCTTCAGAGTGATGTTTACCTTTCCAATAACCTTCGTGTCCTTTATGAGCTTCAGATTGCTTTTTTCTCGTTTCATTTAATGCTTTACGGCCCTTAAGGGTTTCAGCTATTTTCTTTTTAGTCTCCTCTTTGTGGTGTTTTCCTTTATTCCAAGGTGTTCTACCTTTACTGGTTTTACCTATTTTCTTCCTTGTTTCTTCAGAATGTATGTTATCTTTGCAAACTTCAGACCATTCTGCTGCGATAAGTTCTGCGATCTCATCTGTAATGAACTTTAACGACTTTCTATGCATTAATAAAACAGGGCGACAAGTGTATCGACGATAGCCTTTGTTTGTGCACTTCCATATATAGTAATGAGCAAGAAAGTGGTTGCCACAAGAAAGAGAGACTAAGTTTTCTTTATCATTGTCTACTTCAGTGCCTTCGATTCTCGAGAAGCATCTTAAGAACTTATGATGTAACTCCCGACCTTTTACTATCGTTTTAGGATACACATCGTTGTCTTTATAAAGCTTCTGAAGTTTTGCCCAGTATTCAGATGTTGTGTCAAAGTATATTTCCCATTTATGTATCATTAAAGTATTACCTCACGATATGATTTTATCGGGTGCGATAGCCATTCTTGGTCATTGCTCAAGCTGTTCCATATAATCTGCCCATCTTTAAGAATGACGAAGTGTTTCCCATTGTAACCGATTACTGGTTCTGGGTCGTGGTATTCTGTCAACTTTGATACCAAGGGGTTCTGAACTCGAGGGCCAAAGCAAGTTTTAATAAATGCACTACCATCATTTATAAAACAATCTGGATCCATAATGCCTCGTGATACAAGCTCATTGTATTTGGAACATAAAATGAGTAATGGGTCTGCGTCAGGATCTTTCAACTTCATTGCCGTTAGTTTGAGGTAACAAAGCGCCAAGCAGCCGCTCTCTCCAATGTTTTTCGCTATCGTTTGTGGTGGTATTTTTCCTATTTCCATTTTTATATCTCCTTATATTTATTTAGTTTTAAAGTGCAAAAAGCACCGCTGGTTAAGCAGTGCCTTTCAGGAAAAGTGGTGATGAACAAGTGCAAATATATTAACTACAAGTCACGCCACATCGGGTTCCATACTGATGTTTGCTCAGCCTTCTTGATGCATTTTTTCCAACTCATATTAGTCGTATTATAATACACCAATGCCAAGTCAAACATCCTGAGAACGTTCTTTACTCCAACCATATTCTTTGCTTGTTTCTTTGTCATTAACTGTTCCATATCTGTTTGTTTCTCCTTTGTATTTATTTAGTGGTGGGAGTTGCAAAAGGTCTGCCATATCGCAGACAGGCCTTTTTTAAGGAAAGATGGTATCGGTTATTTATGCGATGTCAACATCTCTGAAAGACTTTTTAAGTTCTTCGATTTTCTTGAGGTCATCATCGAAGCCACCTGCCTTCTTGTCAGTGTGGAGTGTCATACCTTTGTTAAAAAGTGATATGATATTGTAATAGTCTTCAAGGACGTCCAACACACCGTTCTTAATGTCTTCTTTTGTCATTTTTTTTATCTCCTCTTTTTATTTAGTATTTATTCATTCAACCAAACTTCTACACAGAACATATTTTTATATTCCTCTTCTTCGTCATATAAGAACACTCTGACAGAAAATCTATCATCTATGACATTTTCAGCTATCAAAGCTGCTAGTTCATCGACATCTAACTTCTCGATATTCCCATTGTATTCAAAGTCCATAGATCTACCTTGATGTCCTTCAACTTGTTCAAATCCAGCACCAATACATTCATCTGTGTAGCCAGCTGCTTTCAACCATTTTTCAATCTCGTGTTCTTCTTGCAACAATGCTTGTGCTTCTTCATCGTAATGTTCATCTAAATACTTTGTTATGTTTTCGCCTTGTTCTCCGATATCAGAGTCATAATGTATTTCATAAGCACGAAGCAAATACTTTTTGAAGTTACTAATGTCATCATCTTCAAATCCGTCTTCTTTCATCATAAACAACACTGTATCAATAAAGTCTTTAACAGAAGCAGCACAGACTTCCATTAAATCAAGTATTTGTTTCTCCATATTTGTCCTTCCTATATTTATTTAGTTCTATTTTTCAAAAATGTAATGAACATTCTTTATAATGATATTAACACAGCCTCATATTGTTTTTTGTTGCTCCAAAAATACAGTAAAGACACGAAGTGTCCCATAACTATATATAATAACCATTCTATTCAATCTAGAAAATCTAGATTTGATAGACATTATTATATATAGTTATGGGACAAGTCCCTACAGTATTCATATGACAACAAAATGAAAAAGAGCTTCTCTTACATTTTTCATAAGGATACTAAATAAATGTAAATCGATAGAGTAACTGAGGAAACTCTGTTAATATATTGATTGAAAGTCATCTGAGATCCTGTTCTGACTGGGCGACGTCGCAGAATCTCAGTTGGAACAGGAGCAAAGATGAACAACACAAACTTTACAAACAAACTTATCAACAACAAAAACGCGATATTAAACTTCTTCGCAGAACAATCACCAAACTTTTATTTCAACTTTTTAACAAAAAATGAATATGTAGGCAAAATGCATATCGGAACTCGTGAACAGTGGTCAGGCTGTCATTGTAGAGTTCAGTTTTTTGAAAATCACGGAAAAGCATATGTTGACGGCAAAATAACTGACAGAGACTTTTCCGAATATAAAGATGCAAAAGCATATTATATCTCTTTTAATGCTTACAATGATTACAGAACTAAAGAACAAGAAAAAGGCTTTTTATCAGTTTCAATAAGAGAAGACGTCATTAAGTATTGGTTGCAAACTGAGACATCAAACTGCAACATTCTGTTTATATCAACTTTAGACTCAAAGATATATGAAATGCCTGTTAAAAATGTGCTTCATTATGTTTGTCATCATAAAAAAGAATGTTTAGTGTCATATAATGGCTTTAATGACTTTATTATCCCAGTTTGTAATGACACTGTTTCAAGAGAATCACAGATGATATGTGATAATCTCTTACCAATGACTTTCAAAGATGGCTACTATAAACCTGAGTTTATAGCAAATCACGTATTTACTTTTCATAGAAGAGGAACACCAGTTAAAGTTGTATCATTTTCAAGAGAAGGAAAATACATTCAAGAGAGAGTTTATCGTTCAATATCAGAGTTGTATGAAACACTTAAAGCTCATAAAGTATATTCAAAAGGTTCAAAATCATTACAAAGAGACGTTGCGAAAGAACTTTCAATAGAGTTGGAAAATGGAATGACTATATTTATGACAACAGACATAGATAAAACATTTGAAAACACTACTGTTGAAGTAGAGACTGTTGTAGACGAATATATGAATAACCCATTCTTTAACAGTTGTCAGCCAGAAGATTCTTGCAACCCAAGATATTTACCTGCAAGAACACATAAAGTTATTCACAAGCCATCTAGACCAGATTGGAAAGAACACTTTGATGAAATACAAGAGCTTGAAGAGCACGATGACGAGGAAGAAATGACAACTCGAGATTGTATTGAAGAAGCAAAAGATCTTATTAAAATAAAAGAAAAACAGGATGCATATCTTAAAGCACTTGCAGATTTTCATAAAAAACTAGCAATGGACATTAAAGCAGAAAGGCCACATATAAAAGAATACATTGAAGAAAAACCTGTTAGTCTTTTTTAGGAGAAAACAAAATGACAAAAGATGAGTTGAATAAGTTTATGATGGAGAAATGTTATGAAAAGATGGACTTTTATTGTCCATCTTCATTTGAAATATATAATGGAAGAAAGTATATTAACTTAAAAACTTTTTGGGACCTACTAAACAAACAAAGCATAAAAACTTATGAAAGCGGAAGAGAGTGGTTCAATGTTGTTTTAGACTCTATCTCAGAGCGTTCTTTGAAACAAAGACTTGGATACTTTGTAAAATATGGCACACTAAACTGTCCTGTTTACTTTAGACAAGCTATTGAAGATTTTAATGCACATTCAAAGACACCTTGTTGTTTTATAGAGCCAATAGATGGAAATAAATGGACAACTTATAATGACTACAACTATTTTGATAAAAATGAAAATAATATAACTGCAGATGTTTTAACTTTTTTAAAAATGTAAGCGGAGAGTATTACCAGTATGTGTATTCAACTGTTGCCAGTATGAAGATACACACTTTAATGTAGCCTAGGATAGGAACTCTCATTTGCCTACATATTATTTAATAGTTACTAAATAAATATGAATACACCACTTGTTCCAAAACCATACAAAGAACTAGTAAACTTTATAAAAGCTATCGGCTTTAATCCAAGTGATAAAAACTTACATTATAACACTGAACAATCAGCTTCACTGAAAGTAAATAGCGACTTAACATATCATTTTTATGTAGACTACAACTTTTTTAGTGGAACAAAAGCGACGATGAGCATATATAGTGACCATAGACTCGTTGATAGAGCTATTTTTCATTTAAATGAAAACGCCTGCGTTTGGGTTGAAGATACTCAAGTTGAAAATAAATGTTAATATATAATACGGAATGTTGGCTAGCATACTCAATGCCGACTTTCAAATATTCGTTTTTTCATTTTATAGCACCTTCGAAAAGAGGGTGCTTTTTTATTTTTTCCACTAAATACATATATGAATGATACACTTTTTGACGACTTCTTAAACATCATTGGTGGCGTTAACCCTCGACTTAATGACTTCATAAAGGCCTTGGGCTTTGAGCATCACAACATTGAGTATCTTGGTGCAAACGCAGCTATTGTAAAAGTCGATGATCTTACAATGCATTTTTTCATAAATGGTAGTCTCGGACACAACGCATCTTTTATAGTATATGATACTAGTTTTAAAACACTAGATAAAGCAACGTTTAAGTGGGTAAATAATGAATGGAGAGAAAATGATGAACAGTAACACATATGACTTGGAGAAAACTTTTACAGACAGATACGGTGACATCTTAATGAGACAAGTGGCTGCGTCTTTTTATGATACATATGACATTGAACGTGTTATTGACAAAGAGACGCAAGTCAAGGGCGTCGATTATTATTTTTGGAAAGATGCTCCTGGGCGCTTTATTAAACAAAAAGCTGACATTAAAATCGACTTTTACGAGAACAACAACTTTGCCTTAGAGCTTTCACAACAGTATCAAGGCATTGGAGAACAAAGTTGGCTTTGGCACGATGGCGACATCTACATTGTATATTTTAAAGTTTTCAAGCGCCGCGCGTATATTTACAAACTTTCCGACTTGCAAGAGTTCACTAAGACAGACTTATTTAAGAACAGAAAAGAAATGAAAACGATAAGAACTGTAAACGGTAAGCCTGGGATATTCAAAAACTTCCGACTTGATGAGCTCCCTCTACATCATATTGTTGATATATCTTTGATGGTCAACCCTTTTGAGACAGATGACTTGTTGAAGACAAAAAGAAGCCTTCCAGACTCATATTTGTATTAAACTTTCTGTTATATCTCTTTATATTGTTATTGTAAACAAAAACAAAATATAAGGAGAAAACGAATGAAGGTACTGAAATCAAATGCAGAAGTAACAAAACTTATCAAAATGGGTAAGGACATTATCAGAAAGCTTGACGTAATGAACGGCGCAATGGATGATGACTTTAACCCGCACAACCAACTTCTTTCAAAGGAAGAAAACAAGGAATGTTGGGAGTATGCTTCAGAGCAATACGTTAGGAATGTTATTAACCTTGCTTTGGAACAGGGCTCATTTGACTTGGTAAAAACTATTTTCAATGACGGCCGTTTTTATGAAGGCTTCAACAACTTCTTAGGTTGGCTTGAACAGTCAGTTAGATATGGTAAAAAACAGAGCAAAGGCATTGAAAACATCATTGACAACAGCGGCATTACTCGAAAAACTTGGGTATTGTTTTTGGACTAAAATGAAAAAAATATCCACTAAATATAAAACAGTCTGTTAATATAATATCAACAGACAAGGAGAAAACAAAAATGAAAAAACTTTATGAAAGGGTAATGAACGGCGCTTCCGTTAGTGAGTCAACAATGAACAAACTTTGTGACTGGTTGGACTCAAACATTAATGACGGCTACTTAACTGAAGATGATGACAAAGTTGAGTTGTATGAAAAGATGAAAAAAGACTTAAATGACTGTGTTGGTTATTTATGGAGATAGGAGAAAAGAAAATGACAATGAATGAGTATCACAAAACAGCTGTAAAGCTTATTAACCGGCAAAAAAGCAGAAAAGCCAAAATGCTTGTGGATGTCGCCGAAAATGAAGATGAGTATTTTGTTGCAACCAAGATAATGGAGCGCAGAACTTGGGAAAAAACTTGGAAAGCTGAGATAAAAAGTTTTTAAATATTAAACTTTTTGTAACAGTCTTTTATATTATATTTGTAAACTAAATAAACAGAGGAGATAAGGTATGGTTGATTTGATGGTTCTTTTTGGTGTTTGGGCGGCTCCAATCGTTTTTGTAACATTGGTAGTGTTGATAACGATAGGCTTCTTTAAAGGGCTTTTGGGAGCAGAAAAAAACAAAAAGATTTTGCTTTTGGTAGTTCTTCTTTTGGCTGCTTTCATTTACTGCAGAAAAGCTTCGGCCGACACATATATCGTATATGACGGAAAGACAGGCTCTGAGAAAACAATAGCACTAAGAAAGTCGGTTGCTGAAGATATGGCAAAGCAGTTCAGGAGCGCCACAGGCGAGGTGGCAGATACTCTAAGAGCGCAGTCAAAAGAAAGTGACATTATTTTCATTTTGAATGATGAATGCACAATGCGTTATTTTGACCTCGGAAAAGGTAAAAAGCAGTTCATTGAATGGTTTGGCGCAGATAAGAATGCTGCGAAGTTCATCAAGGTATATTAAGGAGAAGTCGATGATGAGAATGATAACGTTCGTTTGTTATAAATGTGGAACAACGGTAAGGACGAGGGCAGACTGGCTTGTCATCACCTGTCCAAGATGTAAAAAAGTCTACACAAAGTAGTGTTTGGCGCCCCTGCGATATGAACGGGGGCTTTTACTTTTTATTTTCCGTTATAGTTTGGGTAACGGCGCGCCACGTAATACATCCACTGGCCTTTGCTGCCTGCGTTTTGTAATGCATCAAACTCTTCTTGAGTCATTGGGAACTTATATGTTTTACCGCCAACTCCAGTGTATTGAACATCAGCTTCATTCTTTTCGGGATAAAACTTTACAGACTTAATAGCAGAAGAGTCATAGTCGACGCCGTTAAATACTTTGTTCCTATCGAAGATGCCACCTATTTTTTGAAAGATGGATGCTTTCATACCTGTATTTGCCATTTCTTTATCTCCTCTTATATCGCTTCACTGTAGTTGTCAGGTGCATTGCAACATTTTGAGCAGTCAACATCTGTCTTCAAAGGCCTGTTCTCTATTGTCCCGTGAACGCCATTGTTGAAGCCACAGCAAGGACTAACCAAAGGCTCTCCGTCAACCGATACATCAACACACCAAACACCTTCAACCTGTCTACACAAACGGTGTTCTTCTTCTGATGGGTTTGTTTTATTCAAAATGTTTGTAAATGTCATCAACTTTGGATACTTCTTTTTCATCTGCGCCCAAGCTTTGAATGTTGGGTCATCAGGCTCTCCAACGTAACAATATGTCTGCACCTTGTCGTTCTCCAACCACTCAGGCTTTATTTTCCCATCAACTGAATGAGCTCTGAAAATGAGGTTGTCAATGTCAGCAGCAAGCCACTTATCCAAAGCATACCCATTTGTGAACATAATGAAGAGTGTGTCAGGATGACTTTCGAACGTCCCCTTCATATCATCAGGATTTAACAATGTTGGCTCACCGCCACTTAACGTAACCATAGGAGGAAGGCCATACAAGCTGTCCCACTTATTCAAAGCATCATTAAGTTTTTCTGCGATAGCCTTTGAGTCGATGCCGCTGCCATCAGCAACCCACTTTCCATATTTGGCGTTAACACAATAAGGGCATTTTTGGTTGCATTCGTGCAAAAGATGAAAAGTGATAGGAGCATTGTTCTTAACAGGCACGATCTGATAGTTTTGCCATCTGTAACCACTGCAATGATATGAGCCTTTCATTAATGAGCCTTTCAACTGCTCAACATACTGGAGGATCCACATATAAATGGGCGCCGATGTTGATATGGACTTTGCGACTTCCATACTGTATTCCATCATTTTTATTCTGTTTTTTACATTGGCAGCAGTCGAGTGAGCCAACCCATTATGGCGCACGATGCGGTCCAAAAGCAAATACTTTTCATTAACATAGGGCTCATTGTGAACAGATTGATACACAGTGTTCCATAGCAAGTCTTCTGCAGGTGTCATCATCAACGGAGGATTATATAACGGTGTTGCTTCGCGCACATATTTGCCATTATAAGACTTCTCCCACACCATCTCATAGCTGAAGTTGCCATAAGTTTGGTCGACACCATCTGGGAAAATAGTCTCGACGTTGCCGTTTGGATAAACATTATTAAAGCCAAACTCGATAGCGCTTGCGTCAGGATGTTTTTCCCAAGCATCTTTAACAATGTCATAATAGCCGCGAGACATTAGG
>OCVV012889752.1_pt1 | contig 34169 bp, 26 predicted proteins | sample 1539721 | NCBI WGS metagenome assembly OCVV01 (sample SAMN02144230, study PRJEB22623) | gut metagenome | biome: sheep rumen | host: Ovis aries | place: New Zealand | reverse complement strand
GACTGCGTTGGTAGCCGTCTTGGGCCACTGGTGGTAGTACATCACCTGTGCCATAGCCGTAGCGGCACAGCCCGTGGCAGCATGCTGGTTATCGCTGATGATGGGGGTTTGCAGATTGTAAGGCTCTCGTTGTCCCCAGTGGGTCTTGATGAGTGGCTCAATGGCAGTCATGCTTGGGTCGCTGTCTGGCGTCGAGGTGATGGTGGCATTGCCCAGCATCCTGATCTGCTCGGCATAGCCCTGCAGCCACGCCCGCATGTTGTCGGGAATCTGTTCGACATCGAAACTGCCTGTCAGGCTGTAGCCCAGCACGGGCAGCGTGCGGTCGTCTGCCGAGGCTATCACGTAGCCGCCGCCCTCCATGTTGAACGCATAGAGTTCGGGCAGTCCCGTTGGTGTCGCCGTCATGCTCACATTCCGAATGGTGCGAATTCTTACCTTACTATTGTTTGATACTTGGAGCATAAACTCACGTGCATGCTCCATTGCCTCTAGCTCACTGACCTCCGCTGCCGACATCATCGTGAACGACAGGAGAAGCCATAATGTGGTGTAGAAATACTTGATTTGTTTCATACTGCTTGTAAATTCTCAATAATAATGTATCGCACTTTTTACGCAAAGATACGAACATTTTTCAATAATCCGCACAAAAAACAGACTGTAATTAACATATTACAACAAACATCGTTTACGACGTATCAAGTAATCGTTAAAAAACAACTTAGTACGAATTGAATTCTTTTAATTATTTCAACCACAAATTACTCGAATTAAACGAATTTCAAGAAAGATTATTTAATCAGATTTCACGAATTAAAAATGCGTGCATTTTTTTATTAGAGAAATTCGATAAAATTCAAAAATAATTGGCTACGCTAAAAGGATCGTTAAATTCGTGTAATTCGTGGTTCTAAAAAAACACTATCGTAGTTGAGAATAATCTCAAGTTTTATCGTTATAAAAGAGAAACAGTCTTGACACAAACGCTTCTCTTCTACGCCTCGTCCTTCACATACACGATGTGGGTTCCTTTGCCATTGGTTTTCAGTCCCGACGACTTGTCAGCTACCAACGATTGCAATTCATAGTGGGCAGCGGATTGAGAGAGACCTGTCAGACTGACGTAGTCTGCTGCTCTGAAGAAAGCATGACTGTTCAGATAGTCCAGTGCCATCTGCAAGCGTTCCTCCTTCGTCGTGTTCGGCTTCTTCAAATGTTTTGTCTCTGCACGTTCTAAGCTAATGCCCATGTTCAGTTCCTGCAAGAAATTGCGGTCCACCTTGAACAGCACTTTCTTCACTTCCACACTCTGCGCGTTGCGCTTTGTCTCGTCCGATTCGTCGTCCGTCGGTTCCATCACCTTCCCTTCCTTCAGTCCCAACGAAAGACGAAAACTACCCAATCCGTCAATCGTGACCGTATGACCTATAGATAAATAATGTAGGATCGTTTCACGAATGATGCGCACGGCTGCGCGCATTGTTTCCTCCGACGCTCCCGAACCGCTCATGCCCATGCGCCTGAACAACTGATCCCCGTGGATGTTCGTGTACGTGGCTGGGCGAAAATAACTCTTTTGTTTGCCTGTCCCATGAAGGTCGGGCATTTCCTGCTTATAATACTTCATAACTTCGTTTGTATTTTTTTGAAATAATTATTCGTTTGTTCAAGTGATTAGGACGCTGGAAGCGTCACACCATTTGAATTATTGGTATCCGATAAAAATGCCGAAGGCATGAAAGAACACAGGCAGGTGGTGAAGTGCGAAGCACGAAACCCCTGCTGAGCACACAGCCAACAACGGAACCCCGAAGGGTGTGACAGAGACGTTTGCCTTCTTTTCTATCGCCGCCTTCGGGGCTTGAATTACTGTTGAACGATATGCAGGGGTTCCGCTACGCTTCACCGCCTGCCTGTGGTCTGTCGTCCTTTCAGGACTTACCAAGCCCTGCATGAATGAAAAATGCGTCATGCCTTCTTCATTACTGCAATTGTATAACTCATCGTTCTTTTTTAGCGGACACTAATATATTTGAATCTCGCTGACTTCACGTCTGCCATTAGGGTTCGTCCGAAAAGTCACGACAAAATTAAACAAAATCTGCGACTATTGCAATAGAAAATGCTAAATGTTGAAAAAAAACTTCGTGGAAAAGTTATGATTACATAATCAGTGGTTTTGATTTTATAATCAAAAGTGCTGATTACAAAATCAGAACCACAAAATGAAGTTTTGAACCCATTCAAATAAAAATGAAGAATGAAGATTGTATTTTACACTGCACAATGTACCTAAAATTTTCATTCTTCATTCGGAGCGTAGCGACCATTCTTCATTCTTCATTTAAGCGAAGCACTCATTCTTCATTCTTCATTCTTCATTCTTCATTTAAAATTCCTATCTTTGCAGCGCGTTATGATAGACTCAAGTATATTACAAGGAAAGAAGGCGGCGTATTTCACGCTGGGCTGCAAGCTGAATTTTGCTGAAACGAGCACGATTGGCTTGCAGTTGCGGGAGTATGGCGTGACGACAGCGGCGAAAGGCGAAAGGGCTGACATTTGCGTGGTGAACACCTGTTCGGTGACGGAAGTGGCTGACAGCAAGTGCCGACAAACCATCCACAAGATGGTGAAGCAGCACCCTGGGGCATTCGTCGTGGTGACAGGATGCTACGCGCAGTTGAAACCGCAACTGATTGCCGACATCGAGGGTGTGGATTTGGTGCTCGGTGCGGAACAGAAGGGGCAGATTGTGCCACTGATGATGGAGCATTTGTCGAACAAAGCGTCTGCTCCTGCTGATGATTCAGCCTCTGCCACTGAAGATGCCGACAAGAAAGGCGTTGCGATTGCCGTGCCGACCAAGGACATTCGGAGTTTTGCGCCTTCGTGCTCGCATGGCAACAGGACAAGGTATTTCCTGAAGGTGCAGGACGGATGCAACTACTATTGCACGTATTGCACCATTCCGATAGCGCGCGGACGAAGCCGAAACGGAAGCATCGACTCGATGGTGGAGCAGGCTCGGCAGGTGGCTGCTGAGGGCGGAAAGGAAATCGTGATTACGGGTGTGAATATCGGAGACTTCGGCCACAGCACGGACGAGACTTTCTTCGACTTGGTGAAGGCTTTAGATGCCGTGGAAGGCATTGAGCGATACCGCATTTCGAGCATCGAACCGAATTTGCTGACCGACGAAATCATTGAATACGTGGCAAAGAGCCGTGCCTTCATGCCGCATTTCCACATCCCTTTGCAGAGTGGAAGCGACGAGGTGTTGCGACTGATGCACCGGCGCTACGACACGGCTTTGTTCCGATATAAAATAGAAAAGGTGAAAGCGCTGATGCCCGATGCGTTCATTGGTGTGGATGTGATTGTGGGAACGAGGGGTGAGCGTCCAGAACTCTTCGAGGAGGCACGACAGTTCATCGAAAGCCTCGATGTGAGCCAGTTACACGTGTTCAGCTATTCGGAGCGTCCTGGCACGAAGGCATTGGAGATTCCTTACGCTGTGAGGCCAGAGGTGAAGCATGAGCGCAGTCAGGCATTGCTTGCCTTGTCGGAACAGAAGACACGGGCTTTCTATGAGAAGTACATGGGTACGGTGCGCCCCGTGCTGCTGGAACATGCTCCGAAAGGGCGACAGATGCATGGATTCACTGACAATTATATCCGCGTGGAAATTCCAAACCGAGAAGAGCTCAACAACTGCATTGTGAATGTGAAACTGGGCGGATGGAATGCGAAGGGCGACGCTTTGAAAGGAGAATTGCTATGATGAAATTGGCGATAGTGATACTGAACTGGAATGGTGCAGAAATGATGCGCCGGTATCTGCCTTCGGTGCTTCGCTGTTCGAAGGCTGACGGCGTGGAAGTGATTGTGGCAGACAATGCTTCGACCGACGATTCCTTGTCCATGCTGAGCCGTGAGTTTCCCGATGTGCGCACCGTGGTGCTTCAGGAGAACTATGGTTTTGCTGGAGGCTATAACCGTGCGTTGAGCCAGATTGATGCTGAGTATTATCTCTTGCTCAACTCCGATGTTAAAATCCGTCAGGAAGGATGGGTGCTGCCCATGCTTCGATACATGGATGCGCATGAGGATTGCGCTGCCTGTCAGCCCAAACTGCGCTATTTGCGTGAACCCGACATGTTTGAATACGCGGGTGCTGCTGGTGGATTTCTCGACAAGTACGGCTACCCTTTCTGCCGAGGCCGTGTGATGGGTACGATGGAGAAGGACGAAGGTCAGTACGACGAAATCGTTCCGCTCCTCTGGGCAACGGGAGCTGCGCTGATGGTTCGCGCGAAGGACTATTGGAAAGCAGGCGGACTGGATGCCCGCTTCTTTGCGCACCAGGAGGAAATCGACCTGTGCTGGCGACTCCGCACACGGGGCAAGCAGATTGTGTGCATCAGCGAGAGTGTTGCCTTCCATCTGGGAGGTGCAACGCTGAATCAGGGCAATCCACGGAAGACATTTCTGAATTTCCGCAACAACCTCTTGATGCTTTACAAGAACTTGCCCGAGGGGGACTTGAAGAGCGTGATGCGCGTGCGCTGGTGGCTGGACCGAGTGGCGATGCTGCAAAGCGTGCTGAAACTGGACTTTGCCAATGCGCGCGCCATGATGCGGGCTCGGAAGGAGTTCAAGCGCTTGATGCCTGACTTTGAGCCTGACAGGAAGCAAAATTTGGAAGCAAGAACAACGGAGAAGCGTGTGGATGAACGGAAAGACTTCTTCCTCTTGTGGCAGTATTATGCAAGAGGCAGGAAGAAATATAGGCAACTGAAATGAAGGCGAGAGGCGACAAGGAACGGCTGCTGGAACTGATTGCGCAGGGTGAGCACGAGCAGCAGGACTTCAAATATGTGGTGATGGACGCGGCTAAATTGGCAAAGTCGGTTTCTGCCTTTGCCAACACGAAGGGTGGACGCTTGCTGATTGGCGTTCGCGACGATGGCATGGTGCATGGGGTGACCAGCGAAGAGGAGATTTTCATGATGCACGCTGCTGCCGAACGCTATTGCACTCCTGCACCCTCGATGGAGTTTGAGACACTGCGTGTGGAGGGACGCACGGTGGTGATTTGCACCATTCTGCGTTCGGAAAAACGCCCCATCTACGCCGTGGAGGACGTGAAGATTGATGCGCAAACGGGACACACGCAACACGTGGGAAAACGCTACGCCTACATTCGCATCAAGGACGAAAACATTGTGGCTTCGCCCGTACATTTGGATATATGGAAGCACGAGCAACAGGAACAGGGAAGCATCGTCCATTATTCTGACGATGACACGAGAGTGGTAGATACTTTAGAAGCAAACGCAGAGGGGCTTTCCCTCAATCGGGTTGTAAGACTCTCGGGAGTAAAGCGATTCAAGGTAATAAGGATTCTTTCGCGCTTGGTGCGCTACGACTTGGCTCAGTGGAAATTCGAGGAAAGAGAGTTCAGGTTTGAGATGAAGAAATAAAAAAAGAGTAGCCCCCTCCAGCTCCCCCAAGGGGTAGGGTCACCATCCGGATGGCAACTCTCCCCCTTGGGGGAGCTGGAGGGGGCTACTCTTCATTCTTTATTCTTCATTCACAATTTAATTACAGCAACGCTGCACATTGTTTTTCTACGTCCTCCATGTTGTGCGTAGGCTCGAAGCGAGCAACGACTTCGCCTTTGCGGTTGACGAGGAACTTGGTGAAATTCCATTTGATGTCAGGGTTCTCCTTGTAGTTAGGGTCAGCCTTCGTCATCATCTGGTCGAGCAGCGGACCGAGCTTGTCTTCCATGTCGAAGCCTTCGAAGCCTTTCTCGCTCTTGAGGAAAGCATAGAGCGCCGTCTGGTTCTCACCATTCACGTCGATTTTCTTGAACTGAGGGAACTTCGTGCCATAGTTGAGCTGGCAGAACTGAGTGATTTCTTCGTCGGTGCCAGGAGCCTGCTCACCGAACTGGTTGCAAGGGAAGTCGAGAATCTCGAAACCCTTCTCATGCAAGCGCTCGTACATGGCTTCCAATGCCTCGTACTGAGGTGTGAAACCGCAACGGCTGGCTGTGTTGACAATGAGAAGGACTTTGCCTTCGTACTGCTTCAGGGATACTTCTTCGCCCTTCTTGGTGAGGACGTTGATGTCATAGATAGTTTTCATTTTCTTATTTTTAGAGTTAATACCAGTGGTTTCATTTTGAGAACCTTTTGACTGATGGCAAGCAAAGAACAGAGTTGTTGCCAACAGCAGGAATGTAATTCTTAAAATTTTTTTCATAAATAAAAGTGTGAATTTATTTAAAGTCTAAGGTCTGGGGTCTAAGGTCGCCTTTGACCTTCGACCATCGACCTTTGACCTTAGACTCTTAGAGGTCTGGGGTCTGAGGTATATCTCCTAAAGAAATCGGCATAATCAGCAAAATTATTAAAATTTAGTACATTTAGTCTATTTCTTTAGGAGACTTTTTACGCCTTTGACCTTAGACCTTTGACCTTAGACTCTTAGGAAAGTGATTACTTCACGAGAATCTTCTGAATAGTACCGTTGCTCTTGCGAACGATGTTGATGCCCTTCTGGAGGGTAGCAATGCGAACACCATTGACGTTGAAGATTTCAGCCATCTGAGTTGATTCGGTCTGAACACCTTCGATGCCCGAAGCGTCGCCGCTTGGAGTTTTAGCACTTTCAGTACCGTAGCAGATGAGCTGGAAGTCATCGACGATAGTCCAGTTGCCTGCTGGTTTGTCAGCTGCTTCGCCAGCACGCTTCACACCAATGCGGAGTCTCTTGTCAGCGCCGACCTTCAGGATAACGCTCACATTGTAAGGGTAGTATTCGTTTCCGTCAGCATCGTAGTAAGGAGTGTGGAAATAAGTGTCACAAGCCAACATTGTGCCTGGGATGTAAATGCCTGAAGCCACATTGTCTTCGCTTGTCACACCACGAGCACCTTCCACGTTACCAGCTGAAGCATGAGGAAGAGCTACTGAATAGTTGCCTTCGCTTGTTGTTGCATAGAGGAATGCCGTGAGGGTAGGGTCAGCGTAGTTAGGGTCTTCAGCCAACTTCTCCTGTTGTGCCAAGTAAGCAGCGTAGTCGTCAGCAGCCCAACCAGAACGGTGCATACCATTCACTGAGAGCATGTAAGTACCTTCTGGTACGTTGATGTCCTGATACGTGTCGAAGTTCATCTGATAGCGTTCAGCAAGAGTGGATTTTGTGCCACCTGCTCCCCAGCCAGAACCAGCCCAGCCAGTGAAGTCCTCCTGTACGTCGAAGGATGGGTTGACAATGACGCTGGTGTAGTCGATAGGATTGTCATCGCTTGCCTTTTCAGCAGGAACCTTGAGGTCGGTGATAGCACCCTTGATTTCGTCAATCTTTGCAGCCACTTCTGCGTCGGTGTATGTGCCGGCTTCGATAGCCTCCGACACTTCGTTCATGAGTGCCTCGGCGTTGTTGGCAGCTTCAACCGATGCCGTTGCAGCATATTCGTTGAAAGCAGCTTCGAGGTTAGCGAGCTGAGTCTGAAGCTCTTCATATTGCTTCACGGATTCAGTTGCACTGTTGATGGTAGCAATAATCGTATTGAGTGCATCAAACATCACTCTGCCATCGCCACTACCAGCAGCTTCGCTTGCCAAGTTGTAAGACTGTTCGAGCGCTTCCTTCGAATCAGATGCCATGCTCTTTTCCAACAATGCAGCAGCTTCTTCAGCCTTGGCGTTGAGCAATTCAGAAAGAACTTCTTCGTCGTAGCCCTGATAAACGAGACGGAAGTTGTCGAAGAGTGTCCAGCGGTTGCTGATTGAACCTTCCGACTTGATACCAAGACGCAGTGTGCCATCTGTTACGATACCGAACACATTGCACTCGTAGTCACCCAGAGTGAAGAATGCTGAAGCAGCGTTCTGACCGTTAGGACTATAGAGCGTGCTGCCATCGTCGGCAGTGCCGTCTGTGCGTGGATAAGAACCATCGGAACCTGTTGACTGCCAAACATTCGTGCCCTGGGAAACGGCATCAAGTTCTGCTGCCGTGTGCTTTGCCGACATGATGCTTGGGATGGTGTTCTTGCTTTCGTTCAAGTAAATCCATGCAAGGATTTCCTCCGAATTGCTGTTGTATTCTGATTCAGAAGCAGCATTGTCGCCCGTGCGATAGAATGCCTGAGCCTTCAGTTCATACACACCGTTCTGCAAGCCAGTCAGCATCTGATAATAGTCGAAGTTGGCATTCCAGCGTTCGCCGTTCTGGTTGAAAGAAAGACCAGCAACAGATGGAGCGCTCGATGTGGCGCTGCTCACGGTACCCGTGTCAACCTTCCAACCAACAGAACCGCTTTGGTCGAAGTTTGGATTGGTGATGAGCGAAGTCAGCTCTGTGCCAGCAGTGTATGTGTGGAGAGCTTCGTCGATGAGAACAAGCAACTTCTCAGTGATGGCATTGATTTCCTCAGTAGAGAGAGTACGCTCTTCCAATGCGTCGTTCACAGTTTCCAGCTCATAGTCGTAGAGTTCGTCGGTGTAGAAACCCTCGTCCATTGCCTTGCGCGCATCATTGCGAGCATTTACCAGAGCCTGATAAGCATCTGCATTTGCCTTGAACACCGCCCATGCAGCGCTGTAAGTTTCAAGAGCTGCCAATGCTTCCTCCGATGTGGTAGGTTTGAGACCGTCAACCACAGCGTCGTAAGTTTCCTTAGCTTCGTCCTGATAGAATTCGCCTACAGAAGCAAGGTCGATTTCCTGACGCTGCTGGAAATAGTATGCGAACGAAGAAGGCTGGTTACCGTAGTATTCCAAATGAACATTGTCGATGCCGACCCAGTTGTTACCGCCAGAAACGACTTTCAAACCGATTTCCACGGTGTCAGTTTCCTCAACGAGGGCATAAAGTTCGTGTGTTTCAGGCGAACCGTATGTTACCTCCACGCTGTCCTTGTTCAGATATACGTAAGCACCTTCACCGCTGTTGGCAAATGCAGCCATGCGCAGATAGTAAACACCCTTAGGCATCTGAGTCAGTTGCTTGTAGAGCTTACCCGTGAATGCAGAACCGTTCCAGTTCTCCCAGAAATTGCCAGTGAAGTGGTACTGACCATCGCGTCCCTTCTCCGAAGTCTTGTTTGTAGCAGTACCCGTGTTCTGAGCACCCGTTGTGGTTGACCATCCTTCCGTGTTGTCGAATGTCGTGTTCACCACATAGTCTGCATCCATGTCGAGAGGATTCTCTGGCGAGTAAAGATTCTCGGTGTTGTCCGCAATCTTCTTATTCACAGCCACCGTAGCAGCATTCAGTTCTTCCTTCGTGCTGTTGGTGTTGTTATAAACAGCCTTTTCAGCCGACACGTCGATGCCGTTAGCTTCAGCACGCTCGATGGCCTTGCCGAGTTCCTCCGCAGCCAGATATTGAGCCACTTTCACCTGATGTGCCTCGTAGTTCTCCTTGTTGACGAAAGCCCAGTCGATGTAGAACTCATTGGTGCCAGGAGTGGCAACATCAGGGTCGAGCACAGGATTGATGATGTCGGAAACCGTCACGTTACCTTCAAAGTCGGTTGTCATCTCCGCACCCAAGTAGCTGTTAGGATACTCAGTAGGATTGAACTTAGGGTTCTTGTCGGCACCAAAGATTCTGAAGGTGCCATTGCCATTGTCGAGAACGGAGAAGTAGTAGTTGGCTTGAGAGCCCAAGTCAACGAACAGAGCGGTGGCAGAATCGATGAAAAGGTTCTTCCATGCGTTCTTGGCCAAAGAGAAGTCGTAGATGAGGTAAGTCTTTCCATCCCAGACCTTTTCAGCACCTTCCTCAGCATCTTCAGGCAGGTCGAGGTACTTCTGGAAATAGACTTTCAGACCCCAAGAAGAGAGACTCGCCTGAGTGCCCCAAGAGTTTCCCTCCATGAAATAGGCATGAGCACCCACATTGTAGAGGTAGAGTGTGTCGGTTGACTCAGCACCTTCCCCAATGGAGAATCCCTGCGTCACAGGCTCAGGGAATGTCCACTGTGCAGAAGCCGACAGGCAACCGCCCATCAGCAAAGCAGCAAAAAGTAATTTTTGTTTCATAATGAAAAAAAGTTAGTTAGACAATAAAAGTGTTTTGGTATTAATTAGTTGTGCAAATTTATAGGATTTTGCCGAATTGAACAAGAAATCTCTCTTTTTCTTGCAGAGTGACACTAAAAAACTGTTTTATTAAACAGTGATGGCGTCGTCTTAGCCTTTTCGCTAATTCAACGCCATCGCTTAGGTATTTGTTCTCGTTTTCAGAACTATCTCACGAGCAACTTCTTTCCGTTTTGGATATAGATGCCACGAATTGGGTTGCTGTGTCGTTTGCCATCGAGGGAATAGAACTGCTTGTCAGCAGGTTTCGATGAAATGGACGGGGTGTTAATTCCCGTGATGATTGGTTGGAGCTGCTCAATGTATTGCAGTATCTTCTCGGTTGCCGACACCATCTTGCTGTCGTTGTTCACCACCTTGGCAGGCGTGTAGAGCGAGGTGACGTAAGTTTGCAAGCGTCGGTAAGCGTATTTGTTCTGCATCTCCTCGTTGTCAGCAAATTGGTTGACAATGTCGTATGCCTGACGATAGGCGGCGTAATAGTTCTCGAGGTTGGTTTTGCGTGTGGCAAGTGGAGCCATCGCTTTTTCCACTGTGGCTTTGGCACTTTCGTATTCCGATGGTGCCGTGGAGGCGAAGGTGGCGAATTCGTCGAGCACTTCCTTCAGTGCTTCCCTCATCTTCTGTGCCGACTCGTAGATGGTGTCCACCTCCATCGCTGTGCCATCGTAGAGCGCCTGTGCGTCGGCCATGGTGCGGAGAAAACCACCCTTGTAGAGTTGAACTGCTGATGTGCTGTCGATGTTTTCGATGTTCACTTCCGTGATGCCAAAGGTGTATTGGAAGCGGAAAGGTGCTGCATCGACAATGCGCTCATCCGTCACGTTGCTCAGAGTGAGCGTGTAGTCTGCTTCGTTGAGCGTGGTGTTTTCGGGCAGGGAGAAACTAATCACCTGACTCATGCCCGTGGTTCCATTCACCAGTGTGACACTCTCCTCACCGTTGGTCAGCGTGGCAGTGGCTTTGTCGCAGTCGATGCTGAAATCGAATGTGTAGGTGAAAGGAGAAAAGTTGGTAGGGAGGTCGAAGGAGTGATTCTCGGGCTCAGCCTTCAGCACTTGCAGAGGTGCAGGCGCCTGGATTGTGATTTTCTTTGTCACTTCCTTCGTCTTCTTGTCGTTGTCAGTTACTTTAGCCTTCAGCGTGTGCGTGCCAGCCGTTGGACGAATCCAGCGATAGATGTATGGTGCCTCGCTGAGGTTCATCACTTCCTTGCCATCGATGGTGAGGATGACGGACTGGATGGTGCCGTCAGTGTCCTTTGCTTCGATTTCCACCGTGATGGTGTCGATGGCGGTGAACGAGTCTTCGGTACTTGGACTTAGAATGCTGACACTTGGTATGCCAGAGTCGAGGGAATAGCGCTTGCAGAAATTCCAAATTTCGCGCTGGTTGCCGTCCATAGGCCAGTGTCCACCGTTGCGGTAGGAGAAGAGCTCCACTTCTGTTCCGTTGTCGCCTTCGCTCCACACTTCCTTGTCGCCATTCCACCACGTCTGCCCATTAGGGTAGTAGTTGGTGATTTTCTTGTACTTCTGTGTGTGGTCCATCTTGGCAAAGTGCTCCACGTAGTCGTGTATGCCGTAGTCGGTGTAGCCGAAGACAGTGTCGTCGTAGGCATGGCAATGGATGAGCGAAATGGGTTTCGGACAGTTGTTCCAAGGCTGACTGGAGAAGTGGATGCCACTGGTTGGTGCAAAGGCTGCAATCTGGTTATACATGGTTGGGATGGCATGGTAGATGAGCATCGAACCCATCGAGAAGCCCGACCAATACACGCGGTTTGTGTCGATGCCGTAGTCCTGCTTGAGCTTGGTGATGGATGCCTTCACGAAGTTGATGTCCTTGGTGCCACCGATGTCCCATGTGCTGCCATCGCTTCGCAGATAGGCAACTACGAACTTTGCGGTATCGACCATGGTGTAGAACTTGTCTGAATCGTATTGATATTCAGGACTCTGGTTCATGCCGTGCGTCACAATCATCAGTGGAACGTCGGATTCATAATGTGTGGGCTTGAATACGATGATATTGCGTCTTTGTCCGCCCGTATTGACAAAGATACTGTCCTTCACGAATGCCTGCACCTGCATCAGCACAGAGGCAAGCAACGAAAGTGTAATGAGAATTCTTTTCATAAATAAATGAAGAATGTATGTTAGGTTAAAAGTTCTCGGCCCATTGGCATTTTTAACTTTTAACTTTTAACTATTAACTTTTAACTTATCTTACTTCACCAGTCTCACTTCGTAAATCTCACCGATTTGTTGGTTAGGTTTAGCCACGAATTTCACTCGCACCTGCTTCTTGCCCTTCAGCACAGCAGCTGGGATGTCGTAGGTCTCGGTCTTGAATTCGGAGATGCGATACTTGCCGGTGTTGTTCACCGAATGGATGAGCTGGTCGTCAACGTAGATGTCGAACTCATGTGTTTTCCATTCTCCCACTCCCCAATACTTGAGTTGCAGGCTCAGCTGGGAGTTTCCTCCTGTCTGCATCAAATAGCTGAAGTAGTGGCCGTTGCGGGCATCACGGAAGAACACGTTGTTGGTGTTGCCGGTAAATGACTCGTCGCTTTCCATCTTGTGGTCGGTCTCGGGTTGCTGTTCGCCTGGTTGCACCTTGTCAACCGTCCTTGCTTCCAGTGCCTGTCGCTCCTGCTCCTTCTTGGCGAGGTCGTCGAGGTAGCTCTTGTAGTTCTGCTCGGAGAGTGCAAGCCAGTACATCATGTAGCGCGAGTCGTGAATCTCGAAGAAGGGCTGTAGTTCGCTCGTGAGATGTCCTTCGCCTTCATGGACAAGATTCGCCAGTTTGGTGCTAAGGGTGAAGTGGAGGGGCCTGTTAGCCACGGGGTGCAACTGGTTGGCTATGTCCTCGATGTTGTTGTTGATGAGGATAGGAGCCTCGTTGATAGGCAGTTTCCTGCCGCTGGCATACTGTCCGAAACGGCTGTCGTCGGCTATGAGGTGCGCCATGTCTTCGTTGCCCATCTTCGCGCCGAGGAGGATGGGGCCATGCATCAGTGCCACGTACTGAGGCACGTTGGGCAGATAGCGCAGACTGTTGTGCATCGGGAAATGGATGCTCACCACGTCGCCTTTCTTCCATTTGCGGTCGATGCAGACGTAGGATGATGGGCCTGTGATGATGTCAACGGCTTGTCCGTTGACGCTCAGGGTGAACTCGCCTGGCTTCACCCATCCTGGATAGCGGACCATGAGTTTCATTTGTCCCTTGCCAGCCGTCACGGTCAGTTTGCTGTCTTCTCCGTAAGGGAAAGCTGTTTCCTGACGCAGTTTCAGTCCTTTCTCCTTCCAGTTGAGTTCCGAAGCCACGAAGAGGTTGACGAAGAGTGCGTCGTGAACATGGGTGTAGATGAACTGGCCGTATTTGCCGTGGTTCTCCATGCCTGTTCCCACGCAGCACCACATGGCTTCGTTCGGAGCGGAATAGTTGCGGTAGTGCCGCGGACGAGCTGGAGTGAAATAGACATAGCCTCCATGCTGGGGATGTTGCGTGGAGAGGATGTGGTTGAAGGTGGCCAGCTCGTAGTAGTCGGCAAAGCGTGCTTCGGGATTGCGGCGATGGAGGTCTTCAGTGAGTTTCAGCATGTTGTTGGTGTTGCAACTCTCTGGCCCGTCGATGTCGTTGATGAAGTCGATGCAAGCGTCCTTGGCAGGGAAATGCTCGCGCCGACTGTTGCCGCCGAATGCAAGGGAACGCTCGCCGGTCACGATGTCCCAGAAGAAAGCACTGGCTGTTTGGTAGGCATCGTCGTTGCTCAGTTCTGCAATGCGTTCAAAGCCAATCACTTTTGGCACTTGGGTGTTGGCGTGCATATTGTCGAGGCAGTCCTGACGTTGCGACATAGGCAACAGCAAACGCTTGTGGGAATAGCGTTTGGCAGCGTCCAAGTATTTCTGCTCATGCGTGATGGCGTAGGCATCTGCCAGCACTTCGTTCATGCCGCCGTGCTCGTTGCCCAACATGCGTTCCATCTGCTGGTCGTCGAGGCGCGACGTGATGAAGATGGCCCAGTCGCAGAACTGCAAGAAGAGCGTCTTGGCTTGTTCGTTACCGCAGTAGAGCCAGGCATCTCGCAGTCCTGCATACATCTTGTGCAGGTTGTAGAACGGTGCCCATGCACTGCTATACACACGCAGGTTGCCGTCTTTCACTCCCTTCCAGATGTTCGCACTGTTGGGCATACCGCCCATGTAGCCCACACCCCAGTCGGGATGGTTCTTGCGGTTGGCTTCAGCACAGGCTGCCACCTCGCTGATGATGTATTCCATGCGCTGCCTGCATTCCTCGTTGCCCGTTGCTGCATTGATAGCCATAGCGGTGAGGTAGTGTCCACCGACGTGTCCGTCCAGTCCGTCCCAGTTGGGATAGCACTTTGCCTTCAGTGGCAACCCAGACTCCTTCCGATAGGGAGCCATCAAGCGGTCGCAATCGTACTTGAGCAGCGTTTCAATGTTGAGGTCTCGCGCACGTTTAAGCGGACCATCCAAAAGTGTCACATCTCCAAGGGGGAACTCATTGGCATAGAGTTTCTCTTGTGCAAATCCTGCTGTTGCCACCATTGTCATCGCAACAGCCATTACCCATTTCTTCATGATTTTGTTGTTTTTCGTTATAGTAATAAAAAAAGTGAAAAGTGAAAAGTGAAAAGTGAAAAATAGCCCCCTCCAGCTCCCCCAAGGGGGAGGGTCACCATCCGGACGGCTTCTCCTCCCCTTGGGGAGGTTGGGAGGGGCTGGAGGGGGCTACAAAGCGAAGCATCTCCTCCAGCATTTCCAGCTTGGGCGCATGGAAGCCCGCATTGCGCATCATTTCCAATGGACGAGAATAGATATAATGGATTTCCATTGGGCGATGGAATTCATAGTCCAGTTTCATCGACGGACTGTAAGGCGTCATTTCGTCTGTCGTTTGCAGCATCTTTTCAGCAAACAACTCATCGAGGTTGCTTACGCCGAGATGCTGGGCTGCATGAATCACCTCCAACATCAAGTCGTGAATGAGCCTGCGAGTAGAAGGATTCTGAAGCAGCTTGTTGGTCTGCGTGTTGAGTGCCACCGTCATTCCGTTGAACGGCATGTTCCACACCGCCTTTTTCCATCGTGCCTCATCATAGCTCACGAGTGCAGCCTCCACGCCAGCGTTCTTGAAATCGTCGAGAATCGAATGGAGCCGCACGTCATCCTGGCAACTGTAATTGCCCAAGTTGATGCTGCCATAGAACTGATGATTCACCCTGCCAGGCTCCGTCTTTGCCGAACAGATGAAAGCCAGTCCAGCCACAATAGCCGTTTCGGGAAACATCTGCTGCACGTCAGCCTCCACACCGATGCCGTTCTGAATCAGCACAACGACGGTGTTCGGAGTCAACAGCGGAGGCAGCAACTCCTTCAGCAGGTGGTTGTTAGTGGTCTTGAGGCACACCAGCACCACATCGCACGGAGGCATGTCAGCCGTATTGCTATAAGCATTCACTTGGTCGAGGTGGAACGAACCATCGCATGAATCCACCTGCAACCCATGTTCCTTCACATAGTCGTAGTCGCTATGAAACAAAAAATGTACATCCTGCCCACTTCTTGCCAACTTTCCACCATAATACCCACCAATGGCACCCGTACCTATCACACCATATTTTTTCATCTTTCAGTCAATCTTTTCGTAATACATTTTGCAAAGATACAACAATTTTGACAACCAAAAAGAAAAACTCACCAAACTTTCATCCCAAACCCTGCTAATTGCAAGCTTTATGCTACTATTTGTTTCAAATTGTCACAATCACCGATTCTTAAACCTCGACTCCGAGGATAAAACATTCCATCATTGGGAAAAATTCTTCGTGGAAAGCTTTTGTTTCTACAATCAAAACCACTGATTGTAGAATCAGAACCACTGATTGTACAATCAAAACTTTTCCACCAAGTTTTTTCCCCACCCTAAGCATTTCCTATTGCAACAGCAGTAGATTTTGTCTAACGATGTCGCGACTTCTCGGATGAAGCACAACGTCAGACGTGAAGTTAGCAAGATTCAAGACAACCATGTTACACAAAAAAAGCAAGCATAGTTAAACAAAAGGAAGCTACATCGTGTATGTGAAGGCGGATGATATAATATGAACAACAAATATCCCTCAAGATTGCGTTCCGTTGTAAAAATAAATTCGTATATTTGCTGCATCAAGTGGGCGAAGTCAATGATAGACTCCAATCCATCTTGACTAGAAAGCGTTTTTTGCTTTGTCCTTGTAACTGAAATCGCCAATTTCAAACACTGAAAGGATGAAGACAGCGGAACGCTCATCTGTTTGGTACAATACATTCTTTATATATGGCAAGACCAATAAAAGAGACACCTGTGCTGAAAGGCAAGGACGTCGAGCGTTTCAAGTATAATCTTGAACACCCAACACCAGTGTCAGCCGAAGAAGTCACCAAGGCTCGTGAGACATACGAGAAGTTCAAGCGTATAACCACCTTCGTGCTCTGATGATTCACATCGAAGATTTGGCACTGAGCATACTGACCAAGAATATGGTCATTCCTGAGTTCAAGAGCAAGGACAGCGACTTGAACGAATTTTTAATGCTTGAAGCCAAGGATTATCAGGAGCAGATGCTGGCTATAACATATCTATTGCAGAATTCCAAGACCAGCGAAGTCGTGGCTTATTTTTCATTGCTCAATGACACCATAAAATTTGAGGAAGAAGACAAGAAAACACGCAACCGCATCAATAGGAAAATTCCCTATGAAAAGCAACGCAATCATTATCCCGCCGTCAAGATTGGCCGACTCGCAGTGAGCGAAAACTATGCACATCAAGGCATAGGCGAGCAAATACTCCAATACGTCAAGGTTCTCTTTGCTTTTGGCAACCGTTCTGGCTGTCGTTTTCTCACTGTCGATGCATATTCCGATGCTGTTTCGTTCTACGAAGAAAAAGGAGACTTCAAGTTTTTCACGGAAACCGATGTCAACGACGACACCCGTCTGCTATATTTCGACCTAAAGCCCTTCAAGGATGCTTTGGATATTGTTGAGCAGTCATAAACTTTACCACATTCCTTCACGTTAGCCATAATTTCTACTACAAACAGACAAGCAAGCCCACTGATTCTTAGCAGTTATGCAAAAAGTCTGTGAGGTTCTTATTCCTCAGATGTTTAATAAGAACCAATGTCAAAACTCAAGATGCTAAAGAATCCAATTCATTGAATCAACAATAATACCAATGCAGCAATAACAAAAAACTCATCGACGAGCCAAGGGATTCGTCGATGAGTTTTTTTGTTGGTAAAGACACGGGGGGGCTATTTCTTCTTTATCACTTCGCACTGGAAGGTGCCGGAAGGGATGCCGTCGGTGTTGTAGAGGGAGAGGACGGGATAGTCGTCGTAGGCATAGCGGAGGGAGGTTGGGGTCATGCCCTGAGGGACGGTGACGGCAACGGTGTAGTTGTTGACGGTGTGGGCTTTTGCCCATACGTATTTGCCATCGGCTCCTGCGAGGGAGAAGGAAGTGAGGGCGTTGGACTGGCGGATTTTGCCTGTCTGTCTGCTGAACTTCACGATGACTTTGCCGTCCTTGAGCTGAGCTGATAGAGGAAGCGGACCTTCGGCTACGAGATTCTTACGACCATAGACGAGTCGGCGTAATTGCAGGGCGATACGTTTGCCAAGGATGTGCTTCTTCTGAGGATGGATGTCGTTCCACTCGCCTACATCTACAGCCGTGGCAATGCCTGCCTTAGTGAGTTCGCGAGCTGCCTGAAGTTGTGCCAAACGGATGTCGCACCAACCCGACTGCTGCAATGGTTCTTGGTGCTGACTCATGTAGCCTGCCAACTGAACGATGACGATTGGGAATTCATGGCCGAACTGAGTGCGCCAGTTCTTCACCATCGCTTCGAGCAGAGGTGCATAGAGTTTTGGATTGCCTGTGTTGGACTCGCCCTGATACCACACGGCTCCACGGAAGGCGTACTGACGCAGAGGGGCAATCATGGCATTGTAAAGTCCTGTTGGGGTATCGACAAAATAGGTGGAACCTGGTTTTGCTGACATGGCACTACCACGCTTCATCACCCAACCCGACGTGAGCGGAACCTCCAAGTCGCCTACTTCGAGCTGATAGGTTTTTCCACTGGTGAAATTAGGACGGCCGCTTTGTGCAATGAGGTGAACCATGATTTCGTTCTTTCCTGCACGGAGCAGATTGGCAGGCACGTTGTAGTTGCGTGGAGGATATTCGTAGGTGGTGTTTCCCACGAAAGTGCCATTGACAAAGACGGAGTCGGCATCCTTCATCGCACCGAGGCGGAGCAATGCTGGCTGTCCTGCAAATCCATCGGGGAGGTTGAACGTGTGGTAGAAATAGTAAGAGCCATAGATGTTTCGGCTTGACATCATGCGGTTAGGGGTTTGCGAATCTCCCTGCGCTTTGGCATCGGGGTCGAAAGCCCAATTCTTGAAGATATTGATTGAGTCCCAAGCAGCAAAGCTGTAGTCAGGCTGGCGCCAGCGGTTCATCACCGTGTCCTTCAGCACGTTCGTGCGTTCCCATTCGTTGCCAATGCGCATTTCGGCACGGCGAACGGAATCTACCCAGTTTTCCTGGAAATACTTACGCTTCGACAATTCGTTGGTGTATTCAGGGAATTGCGAAAGCGTGGCACGGTCCATCCAGCACTCCACACGGGTTCCACCCACGGAAGAGTTGATGATGCCGATTGGCACTTGTTCGGCTTCCTGCAAGTAGCGACCGAGGAAATAGCAGACGGCACCCATCTCCTTGCAGTTCTCAGGCGTGATGCTTGTCCAGCCCAGGGTGCGCATATCGTCGTTGGGGCGCACATAGTTGAACTGCTGCGGAATCTTGACGTAGCGCACTTGGGTGTTGGTGTAATCAACCACGCGGTCCTTCACGGCATCCATGCAGCGACGGATGGGCAGTTCCATGTTCGACTGACCTGAGCAGAGGAACACATCGCCAATGAGCACGTCGTGGATGGTTTTCGTTTCTGTGCCCGCAGTGATGGTCAGCGTGAACGGACCGCCAGCTTTCATCTTTGGTAGTTTCGCCGTCCATTCGCCATTGGTTGCTGCGGTGGTTTTCACTTTGTTTCCGTTGATGTCAACCGTGACACTTGTACCGGCTTGTGCCCATCCCCACACGGGAACGAGCGTGTTGCGCTGCAGCACCATGCCGTCAGCAAAGAACTGAGGCAAGCGGAGCGACTGCGCATGAAGCAATGCTACCAACATGATGGCAGCTAATGCAGTGAAAAGTCTTTTCATATTCGTTCTTTGTTTATTTTTGATGCAAAAATAAGCGAAAAAAGCGAGTAGAGCAAAAAACTGAGTCGGGTTTGTTACATATTTAAAAATATTGGTAACATAAGAAAGTGAAAAGCGAAAAGTGAAAAGTGAAAAATGCCATCCGGTCCAAACGCATCACGTTAAATTTTTCACTTTTCGTTTTTCACTTTTCACTCTTATCGCTTCACGTTCCACGCTCCACGTTCTACTTAATCATCTTTCATGCGCTCTCTTTTACGGAAAGAACGTCGCCTTCTGAAAAAAACACTTAACTTTGCAAAAACATGCGCGAAATGAAGACAACAAGACAGATAAGACATGCCCGAATGGAAGACCTGCCTGTCATACTCGAACTGATTGAGTGTGGCAGACAAAAGATGCGCGAAAGCGGCAACATGGACCAATGGACAAACGGCGACCCAGCCACGAGTCTTTTTGAAAATGACATTCGCCTCGGGAACAGCTACATCATTGAAGAAGAAGGACAGCCCATCGCCACTTTCGCCTTTGTGCCAGGTCCCGACCCCACTTATCTGAAGATTTACGAAGGGAAATGGTTGGAAACGGAATCTCCTTATTACGTTATTCACCGATTGGCAAGCAAACCCCATGTGCATCATATCCTTGCCTCTGCGCTTCAGTTCGCTTTCACCCAAACCAACAGCCTCCGCATCGACACGCATCGGAAGAACACACCCATGCGCCACGCCTTATTGAAAAACGGATTCAGCTATTGCGGTATCATCTTTTTGGAAAATGGAGCAGAGCGTTTAGCCTACCAAAAAGTATTGAAGCAAAAGATAGATGACACAGAACCTGTGTAATTATTTTCCCGCGACAGGACGAACGGAAAGCCCGTAGTGCCTAAGACATGAACTTACACGAAAGACAACACCTTCGCCTTTACCTGGATGATCAAAGAAGCACAAGCTTTCTGCCGCATCCCCAGAGCCGTCAAAATTCGCACCCGACCAATAATTGCCATTAGATTCATAAGGGCGTCGGTCCCAACCAGCTGCAGGCAGAAAAATGCGATTTCGATTAGGACCTACAAACAAAAATCCATTCACGCCATTGTAAGTTTTCCAATATTTTACACATTTTTCAATGAGTTCCTCTGACTCCCAACGTTGAGGCATACGCCAACTGCCACCCCATTTCACGTGAGCGACATCGTATTTTGTGCCGCAGATATTGTAGCCTATGTCGAGACATCTATACTTGTGTCGGTTATTGATGTCACCATGAAGAATACTTCCATTTTTATCGTCGAGCACTGCATATTTATAGGTATTGATGCGATATACATCCTTTTCCTCTGTCTCACCCCACGCATAGTAACCACCCAATCCCTCAGGCACGGAAGCCCCCACATTGCAGCAACTCCATTTTGTTCCGCTTGGCAAACCCAAATCTATTATATGAGGATGATTCTCGTCGGGACACAGCCCACCTTCATTGTGATTCCGTTCCGTGTTCACGACTTTATTCACAAATGGAGAAGCAAATGATTGGGTCTGAGTCTTATTTCTCTGCGACACCACTGCTGCCGACACCATGCAAAGCGCAAAAGCAAGGAGAATCTTGATATAGGAAATACGTTTCATAACAATCGATAAGTCTTTTAAGTTGACGATGCAAAATTACTATTTTCTTTCGTAAAAACAAAAAACTAATCCAATACAATCCATTTAAATCTGTTTGAGAGAAATTGCCTAACTTCTACACCTCTTTAAATGCTTGTGCAGAAAGACATTGAAAGCGTCAAGGAGTTAGTTTTTTCCGATATTGGTGTCCGCTAAAAATGCCGAAGGCATGAAAGAACACAGGCAGGCGGTGAAGTGCAAAGCACGGAACCCCTGCTAAGCCCATAGCAAACAATGGAACCCCGAAGCGGGTGACAGATATGTCTTTCAGATAATCTGTCGTACCTTTGGCACTCGGTTACTTTACGACACATAGCAGGGGTTCCGCTACGCTTCACCGCCTGCCTGTGGTCTATCGTCCTTTCAGGACTTGCCAAACCCAATTTGACGCTGAAAGTGTCATGTATTGGTGTCCGCTAAAAATGCCGAAGGCATGAAAGAACACAGGCAGGCGGTGAAGTGCAAAGCACGGAACCCCTGCTAAGCATACAGCCAACAAAGGAACCCCGAAGCGGGTGACGGATATGTCTGTCAGATAATCTGTCGTACCTTTGGCACTCGCTAACTTTGCGATACATAGCAGGGGTTCCGCTTCGCTTCACCGCCTGCCTGTGGTCTATCGTCCTTTCAGGACTTACCAAGCCCAATTTGACGCTGAAAGTGTCATATATTGGTGTCCGCTAAAAATGTCGGAGGCATGAAAGAACACAGGCAGGCGGTGAAGTGCAAAGCACGGAACCCCTGCTAAGCACATAGCCAACAACGGAACCCCGAAGCGGGTGACAGATATGTCAGTCAGATAATCTGTCGTACCTTCGCTAACTTTGCGATACATAGCAGGGGTTCCGCTTCGCTTCACCGCCTGCCTGTGGTCTATCGTCCTTTCAGGACTTGCCAAGCCTATTTGACGGTGAAAGCGTCACCGCTCAGTAACCGAGGGTGCAAAGCACCCCCGGATAGCTGCGTGTCAGCTATATCGACTCTGAAGGAGTCGCCCTTCTATACCATCTTGGGGCACTCCTTCAGAGTGCATTTACCAGCAAACTCACCACCCGCAGGTCGTTCCGACCTACGGTTACTGAGCGATGACGCCTTCAGCGTCAAGAAGTTAGCTTTTTCAACTATAGGGGGAAAGATGAGTGAACTACAACGATAGAATTTTATTTCGATGGAGTATCGCAAATGAACGATATGATTGGGATGTTTGAAAAACATATTCTATTACATTGATGTCTGCCAAAAATGCCGAAGGCATGAAAGAACACAGGCAGGCGGTGAAGTGCAAAGCACGGAACCCCTGCTGAGCCCATAGCCAACAACAGAACCCCGAAGCGGGTGACAGATATGTCAGTCAGATGTTCTGTCGTACCTTTGGTACTCGGTTACTTTGCGACACATAGCAGGGGTTCCGCTTCGCTTCACCTCCTGCCTGTGGTCTATCGTCCTTTCAGGACTCGCCAAGCCAATTTGACGCAGAAAGTGTCATGTATTGGTGTTCGCCAAAAATGCCGAAGGCATGAAAGAACACAGGCAGGCGGTGAAGTGCAAAGCACGGAACCCCTGATAAGCACATAGCCAACAACGGAACCCCGAAGCGAGTGACGGATATGTCAGTCAGATAATCTGTCGTACCTTTGGCACTCGCTTACTTTGCGACACATAGCAGGGGTTCCGCTTCGCTTCACCGCCTGCCTGTGGTCTATCGTCCTTTCAGGACTTGCCAAACCCAATTTGACGCTGAAAGCGTCACCGCTCAGTAACCGAGGGTGCAAAGCACCCCCGGATAGCAGCGTGTCAGCTATATCGACTCTGAAGGAGTCGCCCATCTATACCATCTTGGGGCACTCCTTCAGAGTGCATTTACCAGCACACTCACCATCCGCAGGTCGTTCCGACCTACGGTTACTGAGCGATGACGCCTTCAGCGTCAGGAAGCACTGACGCTCGGCTTTGTTGGTGCTAAGTCATTTCTTTGATTCTACTGAATCTTGAGTTCGACGTAAGTGAAATGTCGAGCCTTCGGCGTAAATCAAGCGAGGGCTCGTTTGAGCTTCGACGAGCCCTCACTTGAACGATAACGAGCCCTCGGTCATTTAGTTGAATCGAAAGAACAATCCAGTTAATCCCCTCATGCACTGCATGACAATCACATATCAAGGTCTAAAAAAATCTATGAGCACCAGAATTTAAGCGAGTTTCTTATCCCCAACTAACATATAAATGCTAACTTTGCAACAGATTATGGCTGGCATTTATATACATATTCCGTTTTGCAAATCGCGATGCATCTACTGCGATTTCTTTTCGACCACTTCCCTACCCTTGCGAGAGAGGTACGTGGCGGCGTTGTGCCGAGAAATCGAGTTGCGAAGTGGAGGATTGAGTGCGGAGGAACGGAGGATTGAAACCATTTATTTGGGTGGCGGAACTCCATCGCAATTAAGTATTGAACAACTGCAACAGATTTTTGATGCCGTCTTTGAGTGTTTCCAGATTGGCGAAGGAGCGGAAATCACGATGGAAGCCAATCCGGACGACGTGAACGCAACGTACCTGCAAGGAATGAAGCAGTTGCCTGTGAACAGGTTGAGCTTCGGCATACAAACTTTCGATGACGAACGGCTCAAGTTCATCAGAAGGCGGCACACGGCGCAGGAGGCATTTGATACGGTTCGACGTTGTCAGGCAGCTGGATTTGGGAACATCAGCGTGGATTTGATGTTTGGTTTTCCCCAAGAAACGCTCGAAGAATGGGAAAGCGACATCGAAACGGCTTTGTCACTCAAGGTGCAACACGTCAGTGCCTATTCGTTGATGTACGAGGAAGGAACGGCACTCACACGGATGTTGGAGGCAGGAGACATTGAGGAGATTGACGAAGAGCTCTCCTTGCAGATGTACGTCAGGTTGGTGGAACGCATGAAGAAAGCTGGATTTGAACATTATGAGATTTCGAACTTCGCCTTGCCCGAAAGACGTTCTCGCCACAACTCCAGCTATTGGCACGGCATTCCGTACTACGGTTTTGGTGCAGGGGCTCATTCCTACGATGGCAACTCACGGAGTTGGAACGCCAACGACCTCCTTATATATATAAAAGGTGTGGAAACGGGCAGGCTTGCCACGGAAGGAGAGACGCTGAACACGGAGCAGAAATATGATGAATGCGTGATGGTGGGACTGAGGACCTGCGAGGGAGTAGATTTGCAACACATCGAGTCTGCCTTTGGCAAGCAGTTTCTTTCTTATCTGCTCGAAAATGCTCAGCCACACCTTGAAAGCGGAAAGCTCTGCATTGAGCGAAACTGGATGCACCTCACGGAACAGGGCATCCACACCTCAAACGACATTATTTCGGACTTAATGAGAGTTTAGGCAACACTCAAAATGATTTGTGTGAAAAATTTGTGTGCGGAAACAAACTATACAAAACCACCTCAATTCTATACAAAATAAGAAAAGTTACATAAAAAAGTAAAAAAAATGCTTGTGAAATGAAAAAAAATCGGGTTTGGGAGAACAACGTATCGGAAAAGTCCGTAAATTTGCAGCGTTTTAAGAAAGCAATCAATTGTTTAACAAAATTAAAAGTAAAAGTAAAATGAAAAAGTTGGTATTTGCAATCGTAGCTCTTGCAGCAGTTTCTTTCGTATCTTGTGGTAACGAAACTAAGCCAGTAGTAGAAGAACCAGCAGTTGATTCTACAGTTGTAGAAGAAGTTGCTGACACTGTTGCTGCTGCAGCTGACACTGTTGCTGCTGTTGCTGACTCTGCAGTTGCAGAAGTAGCTGAGACTGTTGCTAAGTAATCAAGAGCTCAACGAGACAATTACTGTGGGTCGGACGACCCATCGAGAGAATTGGAACCTGCTTGGACGTAAGTCCGCAGGTTTTTTTTTGCCCTTTTGCGAAGTGAACATCCACGAAACGAAGGGTTTGGCTTGCAAACTCGAAGGAAAATGGGACGATGTTACATGAGAGAAAGAGTTTGCAACACAATTTGGATGAAGAAGCGAAAGAAAAACACTACCTTTGCCAACAACAATCGGAACCATCAAAGAGAACCTAACTCATCAAACAGACCGAGAACGTCGATGAAATTGCGCTTCACATATCTGATTTTCTTCCTGCTCTTCCAATGCTGGACGATGCAGGCTCAGCCCACGTTTAGCAAAAAGCATGGGCTTTACGACAGGAAGAACCTGGTGGTGTCGATATTCAGCAGTGACCCCGAAGCGGAAATCCACTACACCACCGACGGCAGCACCCCAACAGCACAAAGCGCACGCTATAAGTCGCCCGTTGTTCTGACGAAAACGGCTTGTCTGAGAGCCGTGGAAGTGAAAGACAGCGTCGTCAGCTCCAGTGTTTCGACAGCTACGTACATCTTCGTCAGTTCTGTCCTCGCCCAACAAGGCACACCGAGCGGCTACCCTACTCAATGGGGCAGCTATTGTCAGATTTCTGGAACGGCAAAGGCGGACTACGACATGAATGCCGCTATGACACAGGACGAGAAGCTCCAACCGCACATCGTTGCAGGACTTTCGGAGATTCCGATTCTTTCGCTTGTCACCGACAAAGACTATTTTTTCAGCCACGACACAGACCCAGAGACGGGAGGCATCTACATCTACACAGGTACGCCAGTTGGCAACAGCATCGGTCGCGGATGGGAACGCCCCGTGTCGGCAGAACTGATGGGAGGACCCCAGGAGCACGACTTGACGATAGACTGCGGTGTGAGTATTCATGGTGGACACGGTCGTCTTCCCGAAAAGAATCCGAAGCACTCGCTACGACTGAAATTCAAGAAGGAATACGGTGCAGGAAAATTGTCCTATCCCCTCTTCGACCGCGAAAGGACTGAGGATTTCGACCAACTGGTGCTGCGCTGCCACTTTGGTAATTCGTGGCAACACTGGAATTCGCCAGGCAGAACCTACGCCCAATACGCCCGCGACCTCTGGGCTCGCAACATGCAAGGAAGGATGGGACATGCATACTCACGAGGATTGTATGTCCATCTGTTCATCAATGGGCTGTATTGGGGACTCTATAACATTGCAGAACGAGTGGACGACACTTTCTGCAAGACACATTTTGGCGGAAAGAAGGGCGAGTACGATGTCATCAAACAGGAAGAAGAAGGCGGCAACCACATCGAAGCCACGGAAGGAACGGTGGATAAATGGAACCAGCTCTTCGACATAGCACAATATGCCGCTGATGACGCATATTACTATCAGTTGCAAGGCCTCAACGAAGCAGGCGAAGAGGACGAAACGGTGGAGCCTCTGCTCGACATGGACAATTTCATCGACTACATCCTCATCAACCAATTCGGAGGAAACACCGACTGGGACGAACACAACTGGTATGCCGTGGCTCGACGGGGTGACGAACCGATGGGATTCCATTTCATTTGCTGGGACACAGAGCAAATTTTCGAATCACCCACAGAGAACATTCTGAAACTGAACACGAAGGGCAGACCGACGCGAGTGTTTCAGAACCTGATGGAGAATCCCCAATTCCTCCATCGCTACATGGACCGAGCACACGAACTGCTCACGAACGACGGATGGTTGACGGAGAAAGCTGTGGTTGCGGTGTGGGACAGTCTGTATCACACCATCGAGAACGCCATTTACGACGAAGCAGCACGTTGGGGAGACTACCGACTCGTGGTTCACCCATACAGTTCGAGAGGCAAGGACTACGACGTGGACAATTACTACATGTCGGAACGCAATCGGCTGTTGAGCAATTATTTCCCAACACGCAGCAGAATCTTTCTGGAACAACTCATGAAGCAAGGCTGGTATCCTCATTCTGAAGCACCACAACTGTTGGTCAACGGACAGGCAATCAGCACAGACACACTGAGTTGCGACGATGAACTGACATTTGCATCGAACGGAAAGGTTTATTACACGACTGACGGACTTGCTCCTGTGTCGTGGGCTGGCGGCGACCATCAAGGACATCTCACTGCATCTGCCAACATTTACAGCAAAGGAAATCTGAACGAGAACCTGCCTCACGATGGACAATGGATAAGCATCCGTGCCATTGCGCAGAACAGCAACGAATGGAGTCCTGCCATTCAGCACCGCTTCTTCTTAGCAGCTCCATCAGCCATTGTCGCTGTGCATGAGGAAGAACACAATGCCGACAATGCTTATTACAACTTGAATGGTCAGCGCGTGAATCATCCAACGAGAGGAATCTACATCAGAAATGGAAAGAAGATTTTCGTGAAATGATGGGGGGAAACAGACTTTGCCAACAATCATTTCCTAAAAAGAAAGTGACAAAAATTAAGTGCGGACTGGTATAGGCATACCCGTCCGCACTTCTAATGTTTTATTAAAATAAAAGTATTGCAATGTGCAATCACTGCACGAAGTTGGATTTTTTCTATATTGAAGAGTCAAGTAACGATGAAATCAAACCGCAATGTTGACATCGTACTTGTCAGCCAATCGGCGAAGATTGATGAGAGCATAGCGCATACGTCCCAGTGCCGTATTGATACTTACACCTGTCTTTTCGGCTATTTCCTTGAAACTCAGTTCGTCGTAATAGCGCATGAGCACCACCTCGCGCTGGCTTTCGGGGAGCAACTTAATCAGTGACTTCACGTCAGCCAGGAGCTGCTGGTCAATCATTTCCTTTTCGCGATTCTCGTCAACTGCCAATGAAGCATTATTGAAGAGGTCCACCTCCACTTCATCGTTCGAAATTTCTGTTCGCGTCTGATTCTGACGATGGTAGTCGATAATCAGATTGTGCGCAATGCGCATCACCCACGAAGCGAACTTTCCGTTCTCGGTGTATTGTCCGCCCTGCAACTTCGTAATAATCTTAATGAAGCATTCTTGGAATAGGTCTTGAGCCAATTCCTCGTTTCGAACAGAATATGCTATGTAGGTAAACACCTTGCTCTCGTAGCGATGAAGTAACGCGTCGAAGGCTGCATTATTGCCTGCAATGTATGAACGTACTAACTGTTCGTCAGTCTGTTCCTTAATTTTTTTCATTAAGCTTCCGGTTTTGGTTTAGCGTAATGTTTCTCCGATAGGCAATAATGTTTTTGAAGTTGGTTAATATTGAATTACTTGCAGACTCGTTGTCTGTTCGGATGCAAAGTAACGTATTTTTAAACAATAATCAAAACTTTTTGACTATTTTTTTACGTCTTCGTGAATTTTTTAACAATCTGACGCAATAAATGCCAAACCACCTGTCACATCATAACCGCGCAGGAAATCTGCAACAGGCATACGTTTTTTGCCAGCCATTTGTAGTTCGTTGATGCTCAACAAACCATTCTGGCACATCACATGAAGGTAGGACTTGCCATCGGTCAGGACTTCTCCCGGTGCTGGCATTCGTTCGGAAGCAGTGAACACTCTTTCGACCATGGAAGTTGAGAAAATCTTCACGGATTGTCTCTTGCCCTTGGTATCCTCAAACTCCGTCCATGCAGCAGGATAAGGACTCAAGCCACGGATGAAGTCATACACTTTCTTGAGAGGCTGGTTCCAGTTGATTTGGCAAGTTTCATGGAAAATCTTTGGAGCAGGCTTGAGTTCGGCACCTGCATCCACAAGTTCTGCCTGTTCGATAGGTTGGATTGTTCCTGCAAGGATGTTATCAACGGTTTCTGTCACCAGTTTTCCTCCAAGCAGCATCAGCCTGTCATGTACGTCCTCCACGTTGTCCGTCTCATGGATTGGCACACGCACTTGCTGAATAATCTTGCCCGTGTCAATCTCGTGTTTCAGGAAGAAAGTCGTGATGCCCGTTTCGGTTTCTCCGTTGATGACAGCCCAGTTGATAGGAGCAGCACCACGATACTGCGGGAGGAGCGAGGCATGAAGATTGAATGTACCCATTGGCGGCATTGCCCACACCACTTCGGGCAACATTCGGAAAGCGACGACAATCTGCAAGTCTGCCTTCAGCGCACGGAGTTCTTCGAGGAAAGCCTCGTCTTTCAACTTTTCAGGCTGAAGCACCTTCAAGCCATGCTCCACGGCATACTTCTTCACAGGGCTGGGCTGGAGCACACTACCATGACGACCCATCGGTTTGTCGGGCATGGTTATCACACCCACCACATTGTAGCCACCTTCAACGAGGGCACGCAAACTTTCCACAGCAAAGTCGGGCGTTCCCATATAGACGATTCTCAGTTCTTCCTTTTTCATATCGTAGTGTTATTATTGAGTCTAAATCTTTGTGATTGATGAAGAAACATCATTCCGCAGTGAAGTCAACCAGCGTCTTTCGGTAGGAATTGAAAAGACCTGAACGCGAAATGAATCCAACAAAGCATCCGTTCACATCCACCACAGGCAAGTTCCAGGCTTTGGTTTCCTCAAACTTCTCCGCAGCCACCTTCAGCGTGTCTGTGGTTGTAAGAACGGCTGGTGCAGGTTTCATGAAATGAGAAACCTGATAGTGATGATAAAGCTCCGAACGGAACATATAATGACGCACTGAATCGAGCGACATCACTCCAATCAACTGGCCTGCCTCGTTGAGCACAGGAAACAAATTACGGCGTGAATACTCAATGGCAGACACAATCTTCGAGAGTCCCCAATCGGGTCTCACGCAGACGAAATCCGTCTCAATCAATGAGTCCAGGTTCAGCACCGTGAGGATGGCATCGTCCTTGTCGTGCGTGAGCAATTCTCCTCGGCGAGCCAAACGCATGGCGTAAATGCTGTGAGGTTCAAACACGCAAATGACAAGATAGGACACTGCCGACACAATCATAATAGGCACAAAGAGCTGATAGCCGCCCGTCAGTTCGGCAATCAGGAAGATGCCCGTGAGCGGAGCGTGCATGATGCCCGACATCAATCCTGCCATGCCATAAAGAGCGCAATTGGCAGGAAGAATGAACCCCAGACTTTCAGGATTGAGCTGGAAAATGTAGTTCCAAAGGGATGCGAAAATAAAACCAGCAATGGCACCAACGAACAGACTTGGTGCGAACACTCCACCACATCCTCCTCCACCATTCGTGGCAGACGAGGCAAACACTTTCATCAACAGCACAAGCGACAGATAAAGCAAAAGTTGGCTTTCACCTTGTCCGTAAAAATAGGTGTTGTGCATGATTTCGTTGGCTGAAGCATTGTCTATCAACTGGTCAATCACTCCATAGCCTTCGCCATAGAGTGCAGGGAGAAAATAGATGAGAACACCCAGAATGAGCGCCCCAACAAAAAACTTCTGGAGAGGATTCTTGAGTTTGGCAAAGATGCCTTCCGTCCAATTCATGGCTCTGGTAAAATACAACGACACGAGCCCACAGAAGACACCCAGCATGATACAGCTCGGAATGATGTCGATGGAGAATGGTTTTTCCAAATGGAAAGCAAACATCGATTCCGTGCCATACAAAGCATAAGAAACACAGACGGACGTGATACTCGTCACCAAGAGCGGAAGCAATGAAGCCATGTTCAAGTCGAGCATCAGCACCTCAATCACGAACATCAGTCCCGCAATTGGGGCTTTGAAGATGCCAGCGATGGCACCTGCTGCACCACATCCCACCAAGAGCATCACCGTTTGCTGAGGAAGATGGAAACGCTTGCCCAATTCCGAACCGAAGGCGGAACCCGTCAGCACGATAGGTGCCTCGGCTCCGACGGAACCACCAAAGCCGATGGTGATAGCACTGGCAACGACACTCGACCAGCGGTTATGCCGTTTGATGCGGGCACGTTTGCGAGAGATGGCATAGAGAATCTTGGTCACTCCATGACTGATGTCATCACGAACCAAATATCTCACGAAAAGCGAGCAAAGCAAAATGCCGATGGCTGGATAGAGCAAGTAGAGTCCGTTCACTTCGCTTGCCTCAAATTCTCGCGTCAAGAAATGCTGGATGAAACCGACCAGGAACTTCAGAACGAAGGCAGCCAAAGCCGTACAGACACCGACCATCAGACTTATCACAATGAGAATCTGACGATGCGTGTGTCCGCCCTTCACCCATTCGGTGATGGTGTTCATCACTTTCACTTCCTTCCTAAGTATTCCTATCAATCCTGCCATCCTCTTTTTCCTTTCCCTTATTTTTAGCCATCGTTGGTTGAGAGTCAACTCAAGGTCGAATAATCTTGAATTCTCCGTTTTCCTTAATCTTCACCACACTCGAAGGCTGATGCTTTTCCTTGCTCTTCTGATTGTATTTCACCACATAGTCAACCGCATTCTTGATTTCCTCAGAAATCTCTGCAAAGTTCTGCGGCGTTGGCTCACCACTGATATTCGCGCTGGTGGAGACAATTGGCTTTTGGAAACGATAGCAGAGCTCCTTCGAAAATTCCTCGTTGGTGACACGAATGCCCACACTTCCATCTTCAGCCAAAAGATTGGGGGCAAGACCGTTTGCATTCTCGTAAATGATGGTCAGCGGTTTGGTTGCCAAACCAATCATGTCCCACACCACGTCTGCCACCTTTCGCACATAGCGGGACAGCCGTGCGTCACTATCCACCAAGCAAATCAACGCCTTCGAGTCGTCACGACGCTTGATTTCATACACACGCTTCACCGCCTCTTCGTTCGTAGCATCGCAACCAATGCCCCAAACGGTATCTGTTGGATAAAGGATGACACCGCCATTGCGCATCACCTCAATCGCCTTTTTCACTTCATCCTGCATCATAGACTTCGTTCTTTTCGTGTCTAAATATCATGTTTTATCAAGAACTCAAAGGGTATCAATAATGGAGTGTTAGAATCCTCTAAAATCCCTCAAATCCCTGATGATTTCCTCTGATTAGAATTCGCTGGTGAAATGGAACTTGATATGCTTGAAATCTTGCTGAGCCATCATCAGCACATATCCCGAATCGGCAAGGAACACATCCCTACCCTCTCGGTCTTTTGCCATGTACTGATACTTGCGCTTCTTGAAGTTCTCATATTCTTCTTCGTCGTCGCTCTCAATCCAGCAAGCCTTGTGCAGATGAGCAGGTTCCCACTTACACAGCGCATTGTATTCATTCTCCAGACGATACTGAATCACTTCGAATTGCAGTTGTCCCACCGTTCCAATCAGTTTGCGACCGTTGAACTGGTTGATGAACAACTGAGCCACGCCTTCGTCCATCAATTGATTGATGCCTTTCTCCAACTGCTTGGTTTTCATTGGGTCGGCATTTTCTATGTACTTGAACATTTCAGGCGAGAAACTTGGCAATCCCTTGAAGTGCAACTGTTCGCCTTCGGTCAGCGTGTCGCCTATTTTGAAGATACCATTGTCTGGCAAGCCAACGATGTCACCAGGGTAAGCCTCGTCAATCGTGCTTTTCTTCTGTGCCATGAACTGAGTTGGCGAAGAAAAACGGACGGTCTTCCCTTGGCGCACATGCAAATAGGGAGCATTGCGAATGAACTTGCCCGAACAAACCTTACAGAATGCTGTACAAGAACGATGGTTCGGGTCGATGTTAGCAGTAATTTTAAAGATGAAACCCGTAAACTTGGGCTCTTCGGGCTTCACCAATCGTTCTTCGGCAGTGGTAGGACGAGGATTTGGAGCAATCTCCACAAAGCAATCCAACAATTCTTGCACACCAAAGTTGTTCAGGGCAGAGCCGAAGAAAACAGGAGCCACTTCTGCATCCAAATAGGTATTGACATCAAACTCAGGATACACACCTTCCACAAGTTCCAAGTCCTCACGCAGTTTCGCTGCATCCTGCTCACCCACACGCTTCTCCAGTTCGTCGCTGTTGATATCCACCTCCACTTTCTCCGTCACCACCTGCTTGTCGGGCGTGAAGAGGTTCAGCTTCTTCTCATAGATGTTGTAAACACCCTTGAAGCGAGCACCCTGATTGATAGGCCACGACAATGGGCGCACCTTGATTTGCAGTTCGGTTTCCACCTCATCGAGCAAGTCAAACGGGTCGCGTCCCTCACGGTCCATCTTGTTGATAAACACTATTACAGGTGTCTTGCGCATACGGCACACGGTCATCAGCTTGCGAGTCTGCGTCTCCACACCCTTAGCTCCGTCAATCACGATAATCGCACTATCCACAGCCGTCAGAGTGCGGAACGTGTCCTCCGCAAAGTCCTGATGACCAGGCGTGTCAAGGATATTCACCTTGTAGTCCTTATAGTCAAACTCCATCACGGATGTAGAAACCGAGATACCACGTTGTTTCTCGATTTCCATCCAGTCAGAAGTAGCCGTTTTCTTAATCTTATTCGATTTCACCGCACCTGCCACCTGAATCTGACCACCGAAAAGCAGCAACTTCTCCGTCAGCGTTGTCTTACCAGCATCAGGGTGCGAAATGATGGCAAATGTTCGTCTTCTTTCTATTTCGTTCATTAATCAGTAAAAATATAATCAGGGATTTTAAGGATTTTAAAGGATTTACCTATCTCTCAGTCCCCAATCTTTCTATTTATTATTATTCAAAATGATTATCGTATCTTCTATATGAGGCCGTAGGAGCTCCAAAATTCAACAGTATTCCAACTTCCATTCTCGTCGCTTTCAAATAGTTCAACACTTGCGATGCCTCTACGCCTGTCAATTCTGGCAGAGCTTTAAGTTCTAAAATGATTTTGTTTTCAACGATAATATCAGGAATATAAAAACCTATGACTTCATTTTTATAAAACACATCTATATGTTTCTGACTTTCACAGAACAGTCCTCGATTCCTCAGCTCCACCACCATCGCATTATGATAAACTTGTTCCAAGAAACCATATCCTAATGTGTTATACACATCATAGTATGCACCAATAATTTGCCTTGTCAAATCCTCATAAAGCATAAATTCCTCTATTATATCATCATCAACAAAATCCCTTTAAATCCTATAAATCCCTGACAGAAATCTATCATTGACGAGAATCCTTTTTAATTCTATAAATCCCTGACAGAAAACCATCATCAACGAGAATCCTTTTTAATCCTTGAAATCCCTGACAGAAATCTATCATTGACGAGAATCCTTTTTAATCCTTGAAATCCCTGACAGAAATC
>OCVV011321960.1_pt1 | contig 34172 bp, 29 predicted proteins | sample 1539721 | NCBI WGS metagenome assembly OCVV01 (sample SAMN02144230, study PRJEB22623) | gut metagenome | biome: sheep rumen | host: Ovis aries | place: New Zealand | reverse complement strand
CTTCAAATCATCCGACAATGAAGATGAAGCAAGAACCAATGCATTTCCATTAACAGGCTTAGAATTCAAATTAAAACAAGCAAGAACATATTCATTATTTATATTCCTATATATTCCAGCGAATGAATACTTATCAATAATCTCAACGTGAATAAAATCCTTAGCAACAATATCGGAATTAATAAAATCAAAATATTTAGAAACAAATTTACCACTATCATCAACTGTAATAATTCCTGTTGATGTCAAAACATATTTGTCTCCGGAATTATCAGAAATAAATGTAGAAACTTCAGGGAAAACAATTTCATCATTGTTTTCTTCAAAAGAAATCAACTCACCATTCTTATTCCATGAAACTATATAGCTTTTATATACAAAATAATACGATTGTAAAGAATCATTATATACAGAACCGTGTACATCACATAGCGACATAAAATTCCCATCGGAATCAAATATAAAATCATTGTACATAACAGAAATGTTGTCCATTACAGAAAACAATAATTTTATATCCGAAACAATATCTTCCGAACAAATAGCCTTGCCATCCGATACGATAATAGGACACTCAAGCAAATTAGAAATACTAACATTTCCCTTTTTATCAAACTGAAGGAAATAATAATTATTTGATAACGAAGTATCAGAATAATTAAGAATAAAATCATAAAAATCATTACATGAATACGTAGCCGATACCTTATAAACACTTGGCAAACCGGTAGTATCAATAACAGACTGATCAAATCTTCCTTCAAGTAACAGAGAAGAATCTGAAGATTCATTCCCGGTTTCAATGATCTGTTTTCCGCAGGCAGATAAAATAATAACAACTGAAAAAATAAATATTATATTATTTATTTTACGAAATTTAATTAACATGAATATCCTCTCAAAAAAATAGAATAATAACATAATACAAAAATAAAAGCAGCCGGAGATAATCTCCGGCTGCCACTGAAAAACTATTTAATTGGCATTAATATAGATATAACCATAATCACCGGCAGGATCACACAAACTCATATCAGTATTAGAGACAGTGTTAACACTTCCTACAGTTCCGGATGAAATACTTCCAAGGGAATAACTGGTAGCAAGATAATAATTTCCATGGAAAGCAATTCTATACTCAGGTCCGGTAGGATTATCATTAGTTAAAGATACATCCTTACTTAACACAATAGACTGAACACTGACACCAAAATCAGGGTAATCATTTTCGTGATACCCATCAATAAGATAAGTGGGATTCTCACCAAAAGGGAAGGAGTAAGGTAAAGTAACATCGATCAAACCGGCAGTACCCAATCCATCTATTGCAGGAATCTGAGAAGCATCTTCATATCCCTGTTTCAATTTGATGCTACTGGAAAGACTACTATCTTCCTCCCAAAGATGAGTATGAGGATTCAGATGTTCAATAGTGATACCAAACTGCGTACCGTTAGCAACATTCAAATTGTTCATGAATACGAAGAAATAATAATCTTTTAAAGGGGATGAAGTAAACTGATAAGCATGATCTTCATCATACGAATCAAGTTTAAACAAGCTATGTTCTACACCTCCACCTGGAAGGGTCGTATAATCCCTATATACATAAGGAACAGATGCCGGAATAGTATTCCTGGTGCAATCACGAACAACCTCATTACCATGAGTATCTATAACAGTACAATACAACTCATACTCATAGGTAATTCTTGGATCGAATAAAAATGATTCATTAGAATCCATCTGGACAAAACCGTGTTGCAATACATCGCCCCAACCGGTAGTCTTACAAATTACATACTCCTTCCAGTCACTTTCATTAGTGGAATTTATATCCCTGTATCTGATTGAAGAGTAATATGTATAACATCCTGCAAAATCAACACCACGTCTGGGATAATAATATACTCCAGGATGATTCTTACAATACAACGCATCATTACAGTAATCATCATAAGTCTTACCATAGTTAGCAACCGCGTAAGATTCAAGAGTATCTCTAAGATACTCATAATAATCATCGCTTAAACGGCCAATTTCATATGAAGGAGTTCCTCTTCTGAAGCCATTATTAGCAAATTCCCAAGGTGAATGACCACCCTTCTTAACGATAAAGTATCCCCAAAACGCATTGGAACCGGCATAGCTGTAGTTGCTTCCTGAAATAGCAGTAACCTTATTAGCTGCATTTAAATCACCAACTGTGCAACCAATTCCGGGAAGAACATAGGATCCACTAACTGAACCGGAATGGTTAGCTACACATATTACATAAAGATTATCAGGAAGAGAACTATTAACGGAAACCTTAACACTGGGAGTTCCGGAAGTGACCTCAACATGTGAATCAATATAACCCTTGGCAAGTGCATCTTCCCAAACACCGGCAGAATTTTTAACTCTGTAAAAGAAAGTAACCTGTGAAGGATCAACATAACCGTAAACACCGCTATCAAAGCCGGCTCCGGCAACAACAGACTGATTCTGAAGACCAAGATCAAAAGTAACAGCAGTACTTGCAGCAACAGGAGCATCAACCAAAGTTCCGTTTCCTACCGAAGGTACACACTGATTAGCTCTTCTTATAACAACATTAAGAACTTCATCATCTGATCCTGAAGCATTCTGCGCATGAAGAGTAAATGTACCGGAAGCAGTTGCCGCGCCTGAAGGAGCAGAGCAAATGATCTTATACTCACCGGGGTTATCTCCCTCAGCAACAGCTATAGTAACATCTCCACTTGTTGCGGGTGTGCCAACAGCAGGGGTAAATACAGTACTAGCAGGATCACAGTTATAAAGAGTTGCAACAAATACATATCCTGTTCCGCCTGAAGCAGGATCACCATCCTGGCCGGGCTCAAGGACTACAGTCGTATCAGGAATTACAATAATAGGCGGTCCGGAAGTAAAACCTCCGCCAGTGGACTGAAAATCATGATTCCTGGAGCTGGAATCAGTAACTGAATGATATGTTCTTCCATTCACTTCAAAGTCGATAGAAATCGTAACATTTCTATCACTTTCGAAAGTGGTGTTAAAAACGCAGCCCTTTACATAGGAACAAAGAATACCGCTTCCCATATCGGTATTCGTTTTTGCATCTTTAACTTCATATTTCAGTTCATCACCATCTCTAAACACCTTGATATTAACAAGCTTGTTGCCCTCGGGATGAGTGATTAAAAGATAATCATAAGCTCCGGTAAGATAGTGACCGGCATTTGCTGAATCAGGATTAACAGAAGTAGCATCCATAAGCCAATCGCAGATCAAATTAGATGCAACCTGAGCTTCCTCCTGAACATTAACCTCAGCAGAACTTCTTGTATAACTCCTGGAACTTACATACATAGCACCTCCAACAGCTGTTCCCACAATAGCAAGAATAGCCATTGAAATGATAAGTTCAACAAGAGTAAGGCCCGCAGACCCTAAACTGCCATACTTCCTCAATAGTTTCCTCATCATTTGCTCCTTTTCATCACAAAATGTTAACAAGTGATATATGAATGAAGAGTAAAAATACCCCCAAGCAATAGGATTATAACATATCAACAAAAATATGTACAACACCCGCAAAAAATTTAACTAAATTTAACTAACCTTTTCTGTAGTAACCCTGCCGGTAAAGGTATCAACTATAACATTTGTCTGCCTTCTGCCGTTAGATACTTGAAAGACAATATACGAGGTCCCCGATGGGGCATTCGTCACGCTGCCGTTTGTTCTGGAAAAAACAAGCAATGTATGCGTTGGTCCCAAAACAGCGGAGTCTTCCACCGTATTATTGCTATCATCTGTATAAGCACTGCAATACAAAACGTTAACAGAAAGCCCTGCATGTCCTATAGCCACCTGATCTCCATAGTCACTTCCATCAATGACCATCTGGCACATTACGCTGTCTCCGGCAGGCTTCCAAAAATTCACAGAACCACTCTTCTTACCCAACGCAAGGCTTCTTGTCTGCTCTATGGATGAGCAAATTCTTTCAGCGCAAGAGTTAACCTGTTTATCAGTGGCAACTGATGTTGAGAGTACAACAATTCCACCGATAACACCCATAATAGCAAGAACAATTATTATTTCAATCAGTGAAACACCCTTGTTATTCAATTTAATACCATTGATGTATTTTTTCATATTATATTAACTCTTCTTCCAATTGACATAATATATAAGCTGATATACATCCCAATTCTGATAGCCAACGCTGCTACCCGGCATCGACCACTGAACAGGCGGCATCTGAATTGCTATATCCGTAGAAATGATCGATCTGTATCCATTTTCATGAACAACAACAACACAAATGTTTTTCAGAAGTAATCTTCTTTTGTTGGGATCAAGAACAGCTCCAGTGAGGCTATCAGGATCCGTAGTAGTAAGATAACTTTTATCTGCAAAATGTTCAAAAAGATCATCGGGAGTGGTATAGCCAAGTTGCGTAGGGCAAACAATGTAAAGATCGCTCACCCCATCCGTACCATCTAATTTACCCGCATTCTCCAAAGCCAGAACAAAACCATAAGGATAGTTAGAATAATCAATATACGGAATACTCAAAGTATTTTTAGTATAGTTATCGTTGCAAAAAATTCTATTAATATTTCCAGGAGCAGTATAAGCTGCAGAAACAACACCGGTTCCAGGAATGATTGGACCAACAATAGAACTGACAGAGTTAACGCCGGAAGATGTTGTGTCATAATTATAAGTAAGATTATGAAGAATATTTTTTATAAGTGTTGAATCGGTAAGAGTTTCACCAGAAGTTCCTACAGAAGTTCCACCATACTGTGTGATCATTATATTCTTGAACTCTTCATAAAATGTATCATAAAAATACTGCTGTCTCGCTTCTTCGCTTCCAAGAGCAGCGTACCTGTTGTTAGTTCTTCTGTAAGCAATATCCAGTGCTTCTGAAACAGGAATAACAAGATTACCCTGAATCCTCTCAAGAGCAACCTCTCCACTGTAGAAAGACTCCTTGGTCTTGAATTCGGACGCTTTCATTCTGTAATTGATTCCTGACATATAAAGAATTACTGTAGCAAGAATACTTACAAACAGCAGAATGATTATACATACGATCAGAGCAGAACCCTTATTATTCTTTTTTATGGATGTTTCATTCATTTTTCTACTATGCATATGATCACCAATTCAAAACTTCAGATGTCATTGATTCTACGGGAGTCGCTCCACTATGATCCGAACCATCGTGAGGAAAGACTTCGACAGTTATATCATATCTGGCAACATACATATTTACCGTTGAAGAAGACCTGTCTTCATGTCTGTATGGAAGAATTGCATCATCCGCCAATATCGGAGAATTCATATACTGTTCTGCAGGAAGCGTGTTTAACGAATTCCTAAAATCATTTGCATAAGTATTATCGGGGAGAACAATCGTGTCATTATGACAAGCAACTCCCAAATGAATCATTGAAGAATATACTGACGGATTTGCAAAATTGGTAAGACTTGTATTATCATTATCCTCCGCCTCAACATTGTAGAGGAAATTATGATGAAGATAAGTATCAAAAGCAGCATCCCCCATTGTTATATCGGGAGTATACTTGCTGTCAAAATCATTAATGTAATCACCGTAAGGATAAGAGGAAGAAAATGAATCGTTATACTGTTTAAACAGGTAAAAATCCAATCTCTCGATACCCAATCCCGTTGAAGGATCAACGAAGGATGTGGACATATCATTATTTAATACAAAATAATCATGGAACGAACAGATATTAGCATCTGTTGTGCTATATCCGGGATAGAAATAGAAATAAACGGCAGAAGGTGCTTTCTGAAGAGAAGAATCCGTAGCATCTCCTAAAATATAAAAACCATCCGTGTCTAAAGTTCCGTCACTATTAATATCTGCAACATAAAAAGGCGAACCAGAAGACCTGTAATAATCAGATATCAGTCCTGCTGAAATAGCATCAGAAATCTGACACTTACAATTTATGTTATAAGAAGTGCCGCCAACTGTATATGAAATGTCATCAGATACAAATTCCTGAGTATCGATATTTCCATTCAAAAAATATACGTGATGTCCGTCATCGCGGATATTATTGAAACCGCCAAAATAATATTCAACTTTAATGTTTACACCAATATCTCTTGCAGTGATGGTGATCACCCTGTCAATAACTATCCTGTTAGCAAGAATATGATTCTCAAAATTAGGTCCAAATGTCGAAGCAATACCGGCGGTTCCGGGAATCGTGGTCATACGAGTCCCACTGGTATTATATATATTGTCATCAACAAATAACGCCTTAAGCTTGTCCACGATTTCATGCTGAGCATGCGAATCTGCAGTGGTGAGATATGAAATATACTCATCACAGAAATTCGCAGTAGTACTGCTCATTGACTGAATAGATGAAGTGTCGGTAGCACTGACCGGTATCGGCTGAAATGTAACCTTAACATCATATGTTCTTCTGGTAGCATTTCCACCATCAACGGCATCGCCAATACCATTTGTAGCAGTTACACTATTGATCCAATAAACAGGAGCAGCGGATGCATCGGTTCCGCCTACAGTAAACTGAGTGCCACTCAAAATAGAACCATCTGCAAGCATATTGCTTATATCCGTTGCATCAACGTTGGCTCCTTTGCATTTTTCAATGATTGCCTGGGAAATGCCGGTAGACTGCATATACCGCTGTGCTTTAAAGTTAAATCCGGTGGAATATACAAATGCGTAAAGCATAGGAACTATAGCAGCAACAAATATTGCTACAGCAACCAATAATTCCACAAGAGACATACCGGTATTATTTTTTTTGATATTTTTCACCGCCATATTCACTCCAGTACAATCGCTCAAACAAATCACTTATCTGTAGTATCGGCCTCATCCTCTTCAGTAGTTATAACTGCACCGTTTACACCAAACAGATTATCAAGTCCGGTTTCATAAGCCGAAACAGGAGGTTCCTGATAAGGGCAACCTGCTCCTTGTACATAATAGAAGGAAAGAAGGCTTGTACCACTTATATATCCGTTAGAAGTAAGCTGATACTGCATTCTGCCAATAGCAAGATTATAACTTCCGGAAGCGATCTCTCTTACCATAGCCTTAAGTCCCTCATATGTGAGACTTCCTTTGTAAGAAACATCGAAGCGTTTAAAAGAAATAGAGTCAGTATATTCTTCAATTCCGGCAGCTGTTACAGTCTCCGCAGGAATAACCTTGACGGAGGTAGGATTATTAAAGCCTAATGACTCAAAAACAAGAGACTTCTGAGATCCATTATAAAGATTGAAAGCTTCATAAATACCGTCTTCAAATCTTGCATCACCGGGATAATTGGAGAAAATATCAGCAATAAGTCCGGTCATCATTTCGGTATCTTTCTTATTCTGTTCTTCAGTAAGATAATAAGTCTCCAAAGATTTAATCCTGGATTCAAGAGACCCATTCTCAGCATTTAACCTATTCGCATTATCTTCCAGCTTCTTATAACCAAAGAAAAAGGCTAAACCAATTAAAATAATTGAAATTAGAACAGCTGATAAAAACTTTGATTTCTCATCAATTTTAACGTTCTTCATTGTTAATTGCCCTCCGATGCTGCATCTACATTATTCTGAATAACAATTTCTTCAGCAGGTGCATATGTACAGCTTACAGTGAAAGCAACAAACTTTCTGACATAATACTTTTCACCTGTTTCAGGATCGATCTTAAGGAAATAATTACCTATTTTCTTGATTGAAAATGCGGTCTCCCCCTCTTCTTCTTCAGCGCCTTCGCTTGTAATCTCAATCTCAACTTCATCAAGCTCACCGTCACCATCCACGTCCTCAGGCTCAACGGTCTCATCAACAATAATTGTTCCATCGAGAAGAGAATCAACGTCTTCATCACTAAGGCGCTGTTCTTTTTCACTCAAAGAATCAATTGAAATTCCAGTAACTGTCTCAAATGTTCTCAAGGTTTCAAGAACGCCTATAGCAGTATTCCTGTCAAGAACTTCAACAGTCATCGAGAAATGAGCATCATCAGTAGTAAACTCGGAAATTGCCATATTAGAAGGCATTTTTGCTTCAAGTTCCTCAAGAAAATCTGCAATATTGTCAGATGCACGCTGAGTAGCTGCTTCGCCCACAACTACTTCTTTATACAGATTCAGTACAGCCACATATTTGTTATAAACCCTTTCAGATTCCATATATCTGGCTTCGGTTACTTTAAGCTCATCATTTCTGTCCTTAGCTGTTTTATAATCCAGGAAAGACTTCAAAAGCATAGCAGCAATGATGACAAAGCAAAGCAAAGCGACAAGCGGAATAAGTTTTCCATAATTGGTCTGTTTTGACTTGCTGGCTTTAGCCTTGGAGAAGAATCCAACAGGTGCATAAATAGCACCGATTGAAGCTACGTAGTTATAAAGGTCAGCATTGTCGCCAAGAACAGAATAAGCAACATTTTCAAGCTTTCTGAGAACGGTAACCTTAAGTCCAAGTTCATTGGAAAGCAGATGTGATATACCGTTGATGGATCCGCCGGCACCGCAGACGTACGCAACATCCAGAGGGTTGGATGAATTTGTGGAATTATAGTAGTTAAGGACTCTCTGAATACCCTTTATAAGATCCTCAAGGCTATCGGTAACTGCCTGACGCGCATTGGTCATAGCCTGGCCTTCTGAAGGCTCAGGCATATCCTCGTTATCAGTGATCATTGTGCCTTCATTCAGAGTCTTACGTATGCAGGCTCTCTTCATTGCAATATTACGGGCATCAAACTCACTGACAGCCTGGAATGCAGGCTGATGCATGATCTCACGTATTGCAGGAAGGAAACCAAAACCGATGTTCCTCTGAAGCAGAAGGCTTTCATTCTTAATAACAAGAACAGAAGTTGCATTCTCTTCTATCTTAAGAACCATCTTACACTGTGTCTTGTTCTCGCTCTTGAGTACCTGATATACAGAGTTTGCAACATTATCAACCTGCACAAGAACAAGTCCGCAGGATGCAGCAAGCTGTTTGTAGCTCTCAACAAGATTATTCTCTGCAGCCATAATGGAGACACGAAGCTTTCCTGCATCCTTGCCTTCATCAATTGTTCCGAGAACGGTATATGCTACCTGGTAGTTATCAAGATCGATAGGGAAATAATCAGACAGATTAGTCTGGATCATTGAATCGAGCTGTGCCGGCTTCATCTGAGGAAGCTGCTGCTCACGGGTTACGATCTTAGTCGAAGAAATGGTGAATATGACATTCTTCGTGCCCTTGATCCTGTTGGAAACAAGTGCGGTTCTGATGGCATTAGCCACAGCATCCGGATTGATGAGATAACCATCATTAATGGAAGCCTCAGGTGTGTTGCAGACTACATGATAATAAACCCTGGGGTTCTGAGTCTTGTAGTCCATTTGGACGATACGGATCGTCGTGTTACTTAGCTCAATGCTTAGAATCTTGGAAGCCATATCCTACCCTCTTAAAATAATTTATTTATGAACAAGCGTAAAAACACTTGCTACATTCATATTCATGCAGCCAAAAGGCTGTTAAGATAACCAATATATAAATTGATAAGTTTATCACCGGCGAAAACCGATATAATTATACCTGCGGAAAGATAAGGGCCCATAGCAAGCACATGAGATTCTCCGCTAATCTTCATGCGTGCAATATGTATCACCGAACCTAAAAGACAACCAAGGAAAAAGGCAAGCACGACAAGTTTCCATCCAATCAAGAGCCCTACAGCTCCCATCAGCTTAACGTCACCGCCGCCAATGCCTTTCCCTTTGGTTGCATAAAAGATCAATAATAATGGAACACTGACTGATACAAGACCGATAATATATTCCGGCCAATTGTGATAATCCGTTATCACTCTTATCGCGCCGAGTATCAGTATAAAATAATTAAATCCGACCGGTATTTCGTACGTACGAAAATCGATCACACTCAGTGCGATCAAACTGCTGAACATTGCGCAGTACAGAAGGGTTGTAATGCTAATGTCAAACAGAATAAATGTTGCAAGATACATGACTCCGTTCAGCATCTCTATCAAGGGATACTGAATTGAGATCTTAGTCTTGCATTTCCGACATCTGCCCCCGAGAAATATCCAGCTGAAAAGTGGAACGAGATCGTACCACTGAAGCTGATATCCGCAACTCATGCAATGAGAACGGGTCTTCACAAAATCTTCCTTCTTCGGGATGCGATATATCAGAACATTTAAGAAGCTGCCTATCGTGATCCCAAAGAGGAAGAAATATATGCCGATTAGAAGTCGGAAGTAAGTCATCAGGAATTAATTAGCTCTGCTTGTAAGCTGAAGCACCAGCCTCAGTGGTAAGAGGTGAACCTCCCCAACCATCAACAGTTACAGAACAAGTTCCGAGAACTGCATCGTAGGTAGCGACAAAGGATGATCCCTTGAGGTCGGTACGAGAAGCTTCAGGATCCTCACCAAGGGTGGAAGGGTGGCCTGATGCTGCGGTTATAGAGTCAGCACCGGAAAGCTTTCCGTCAGCAATGTCAGCGAGAACTGCTTCTCTAACTTCCTGAGCGGTGCTGATGTCGCGGCTACGTCTAGACTGCTCAACATACTTGATGAACTGAGGTGCGAGAACACCAACGAGAACTGCCATGATAGCAATAACGATGATGAGCTCTACGAGTGAAAAACCTTTGTTGTCCTTCTTCATAATAATCTCTCCTTTTGAATTATGAAATAATTGTCATATCTCAAACGCATCTGCCCTTCTACAGAAGCGGTTGATTCATCATTACAGATTGTCAAGTCCCTGATACATTGCGAGCATAGGAGCCATAACAGCGCCAATCAACACACCGACAATTCCCGCAAGAACAATTATGATCATAGGCTCAAGCATCGCCATGAATGATTGAACAGCCATTTCGACCTCTTCTTCATAATATTCAGCATTCTTATTGAGCATGTCCTCAATATTACCGGTCTCTTCACCAATCCTAACCATGTAGTAAACCATAGGAGGGAAAATCCCGGCTTCTTCAAGTGGTCTGGATAGCGGCTGACCGATTGTAATTTCTTCCTTAGCGTGTTCAAGCGCTTCTTTAAAATATACGTTTGTCATGACGCCTGAAGTAATATCAACAGCCTCAACAAGAGGAAGTCCTGCACCAATCAGAGTACTAAGAGTTCTGGACATAAGAGCAGCTGCACTCTTTACGGTAATGTTCTTTGTTAAAGGAAGCTTTATGGCAAGCTTTCCAAAGAAATGTTTGCCCTGATCAGTTTTAGTAAAAGTCATTATTCCAAAAATAATTGCACCCACAAGCGGAACAATAATAAACCAATAAGCCTTTAGGCCGTCGCTCATTGCAACAACAGCTTTTGTTATGCCAGGAAGTTCCGTATCCATCTCAGCAAACATAGAAGTATAGGTAGGAATAACCACCTCAAGCATAACTATAACGACTACAATGGCAACAATAACAACCACAATAGGATATATCATCGCTTTTTTGATCAAGGCCTGAGTTCTACTTGTTCTCTCAAACTGACGGGCCATTCGATCGAAGGCAATGTCCAAGGATCCTGAAGCCTCTCCCGCGGTAACCATGCTTATTAAAAGTGAGGGAAAAATCGAAGGGAATTCAGACATTGCTCCGGACAAAGTCATACCGGTTTCAGTGCTGGTTCTTACATCAAAAATAGCCTCTCTGAGTTTCTTATTCTCTGTTGATTCGCCAAGCATCTGAAGGGAATCGAGAATGGTAACGCCTGCTCTGATCATGGAAACGAACTGTCTGCAAAAAACAGATAAATCCCTGACACTCGGACCTTTACTCAAGTCAAAACTAATATCTTTGCTAAGTGCATTCTGAGAACCGACACTAACAACAGTTAACCCCTGAGCTTTTACACTGTCCCGGGCTCTGTCTACGTTATCAGCTTCAAGCGAGCCTTTAATAAGCTTTCCTTCGCTATTAATTGCCTCATAAGCAAATGTTGCCACGACAGATTCCTCCTAAAAAAATTTACATTTTGATAATACAATTAATTTAAAAATAATTCAATTTTTATTTACAAAAAAATTAATATTTTCTTAACTTTTTGCTTTTAGTATCAAAAAAACGAATGAAAATTGTTGAAAATGTATAAATTATGAATTGAAATTAATGGTATAAAAATCTGTTTTACCTATGAAACTGTTGTACTGCGTTACAAAGGTAAGAGTGCAGTCATTCTCTGTTTCAAACTTCTCAATAACATCTTCCAGCGTCATAAGAGAATTCCTGTTAAAATAACCTTCTACGGCAAGCATTCCCCCATCTACAAGATCCGCTTTCTGCTCTTCCGTAACAAGTCCGGTTTCCACTATTACCACCTGAACATCAGAATTTAATTCAGGAAAAGTAAAATCATCGGAAGCAACATCTTCGTGAAGATCAATATATAAGTTGTTCGCATCATACAAAACCGAACTCAGCCATACCAGATCACGTCCCTGGTCAGTTATGATATAGCTGTCCTTACCGGAAAACTGCTCCAGAAGCTCAGCCTCCTGCATATAATCAAAATAAAACAGATAAGTCAATGCCTTGCTGTTATAGTTCAAAAAGCATAATCCAGCGGTCAATATAATAACCGCAGGCAAAAGTATAGCCTTTTTGGCATTCAGCGATCCTATTTTTTTAATTAGCTCTGCAATTATCGAAACAAACGCAGGAACAAATATCGCCATAACAGGGAAGAAATATCTTTCTGTAAATCCCATGTTCGTCAAAGGGGCTGAACATGGAACTATAAACAGATAGAACAAAGCAGTCAGGAGTGAAACCAGTATAGAAGCATTAAAGTTTCCGCAGAAACGCTTAACCGAGGTAAACGCTGTCTTCATTTTATCTTTAATGACAGCCAGGAGTTTTTTCATCCAGCCTTCATTCCTGAACAAAAAGATTATCAGCGCAAATATTATTGCAACAAGTACTACAGCACCTGCCACAGATATAACATCAAGTATGGTGAAATCAATATAAAAACCAACAGTGGCATTAAAAAAGTGAACATTAGCGATTCTTAGATCCCAGCTGTAGGGATATTCGTAATAACCGGTTGAATCATTATGATAATTACCGGCGTTGGCAGTGATGGAAGGAAGTAATCTTTCCAAAGCAGGCCTGTACATTAAAAAGAATGCAACAACAGTTCCGAGCATAATAAATCCAAGTTTAAATGCATCGGCAATCTGCTTTTTGAATAACAGAATAAAGAAGCCAAATAAAGTAATGGCAAATGCAATAACAAGATAATAATAATGGGTAAAACATCCCGGCAAAGCAGCAACCGGCAGCAAACAAAAATATATCGTCTTCTTTCCGGTTTTATTAACAATGATCCTGCCAACAAGCCAGAAAAGTAATAATGTCAGTAAAGTAAAAAGATTATAAACTCTCAGATATAGAAAATCTGCAGTTCCCGCGCCGGAGAAAACATAGTAAAGAGTACTCAGCACACCGCAAAATTCCGAATCCGTAAAATCATAGGCGATCAGATATATAAGTATCAGAGACGGTATATAACAAAGCAGTCCCAGTATAAATGCATACCACCAGGAAAACTGTCCGGGGAAAAATGAACAAATAAAATGAAGGATCAGGATAAAAAGAGGCGGGCTAAGATCATATTTACTGTTAGCAAGAACCGAATCAAAAGAAAATCTGTGATCTTCGGATACGGAAATGTAATCCTTAAAAGTCTGTCCCGTTATCCATTCACCGGTATTCTTTCTCTCCTCTTTTGCAATTCCGCCATGGATATCGGCAAAATAATAACTGTTAGCATAGCCGTAACTCCAGGTTTCATCAACATGGTGTCCGTTACGCATATTAAACAGGAAAATTATCCTTATCACAGCTATTAAAATGACAATGCCCACAATCAAGGGTGCAGGAATCTTCTTAAAAAATTTAGTGATTTTATTATCGAAAAGCATAAAACCGGTCTCCAATCAGGAATTTATTTATCTTCATCTTCATCAAAGCCAACTCTCTCCTGCTCTATTGCCAGCGGAAAGTTTCGTATTCTTTTGAATATCTCTCCGATATACTCACCTATTATTCCGATGAACATAAGAAGCACACCGCCGATAAAGAACAGGCCTATGAGCATAGGAGCCTGACCTGCATCAAATCTCCACCAGTCCATAAGTTTCCACACAAAATAGAAAACACCCATAAGGAAGGACACAAAAGAAATGGTAAAGCCCCATATCACGGCAAGTTTCAAAGGCGCCTGGGAAGTACTGATAAGAGTCTGGAATGCATATTCTATATAACTCTTGAAGTTATAACTGCTCTTTCCGTGCTGCCTTTTAGGCTGACAATATTTCACAAGAGAAACTTCATATCCAAGTTCTGCCACAATATGCCTGAGGGAAGGATCCGGCTCATTAAGTTTTTCCATTTCTCTTAAAACAGAGGCATCATACAGTCCCCACCCTGTAGTCTGTTTGTACTGCTTCGTATCGGAAAAATGAGCGATAATGCCGTAATAAATTACCCTGAGCCTGTACATAAAACGGCTTTCTTCAGCCATATCTTTTTGGCCGAGAACAACCTTATATCCCTTTTCCCATTCAGAAATCATCTGGGGAATCAACTCAGGAGGATCCTGAAGATCCGCAGCCAGAGATATGGCTGCAGCCCCCTTTGCCTGAAAGAGTCCATGCATTATATTTCTTAAAGGGCCAAAGTTTCTAACATTTAATATTCCCTTAACATGTGGATCCTTAGCACTCTCTTCTTTTATCTTCTTCCAAGTGTTATCAACTGATTTGTTATCGATCAAAATATGCTCGTAATCATAATCCAAACCTGCCATTACTTTCCTGACACGATCAATAACCTCGGAAATATTATCTTCTTCATTGTAACAGGGAGTAACAATGCTGATCATTTTGCCCATAAAAAATCCCTCATTCGTTTTACACCGCTCTTTTTATTATACTTATTTATTCAGCGGTTACAATTAAAATATTCTATGGCCTTAACAGTTCTGGAAAAGCCATCCCTCAAGGATACATTACAAGACCATCCCAGTTTTTTTACTTTGGCAATGCTGATGGGAGCGTTCAAAGGAGCTGCACAGGACCTGTAGCCTGAATCTTCACGTTCTTTGCAGACAACATTTATATTCTTTTCCTTGAACAGATCAGCCAGCATATCGGCAAGTTCCAAAATACTGATATAGTCATCGGGATTTCCAAGGTTATATGCTTCACCGCCTGCTCCGTTTAGCAGAATCATAAACAGACCGGTGACGGTATCGGTCACATAACAAAAAGCCCTTCTTGCACCACCGGAGCTTTTAAGAACAATATCCTGGTTCCTGATTATATTTCCGACGAATTCCGAATATACTCTCGAATCGTTATCTATATCAACCGTAGGTCCATAAGTGTGATGAACTCTGGCAATACAGACATTTACTCCATACTCTTTATAATATGAATGGCATAAAGCCTCACCGCATCTCTTGCTTTCCGCATATGTATTGCCGGTGTCGAGAAAGTCCAGGACTCCCTGAGACTCTTCAAGCATCTCATCATTTCCAGTAACAGTTCCGTAGACAGCTCCCGAACTCAGGAAAAGAAAACCTTCGGGTTTATTCTTCTTCGAATGATCCAACAGATTATATGTGCCCAGCACATTTGGCAGCATGGTCTCCACGGGATTAGAGCCATAATACTGGGGGCTGGCAAGACTTGCCGCATGAATTATGAAATCAAGTTTAAGATCATCAGGCAAAGGCTTTGTTACATCAGCTGAGATAAGGTGAAAATAATCCTTGGATGCATATTCTCCAAAACGCAGTCTCGCTTTTTCTTCGCTTCTGATGCCTGCATATATACTGATATCTGCATTCTGTGTTTCATTGAGCCAGATAAGGTAAGAAACCATATAAGAAGCGATCATTCCGGATGCTCCGGAAATATATACAGACTTACCGAAAAGCCTCTTTGATTCGGAAAGATCTTCATTTATCTCCCGCATATCATTTTCAATCACAGGATTATCAAAACTTATCTCAAACACTGTTCTACTCCTAAATCAGCTCAATATCCGCCCCACGGATGGCAGCAGTCTCAATGTCATTACCAAATCTCTCACTTATGATGTTTCTGATCTCATCAGTATATCCGGGCGCAATAATGATGATACAATCCACAGGCTCCTCAAAAAAATGATCCGGTGCGACTATGGGAATATGGGAAGCCGGTGAAAACCTGCCCTGTTTAAAAGGAGCCGAGTCGATTATATATCTGATCTTGCCGCCAATACCGGTTGTGGAAAGCGCGGTGAACCCCTGATGACTCGCTCCCCACACGGCAATGCTTTTTCCCGATGAGATTCTTGAATCAATAAAAGAATTTAATTCTTTTTCAAGCTTATCAAAATTTGACCTTATGCCCTCAATGCATATCTTTGGTCTTTTCCTGACGATCATAGAGATCGTATCTTTATTTACTATCGCGGATTCAAGAACCGTGAATCCGTTTTTATTAAGCAAAAAGCGTAAGGTATCCTCTGTGTAATTTGCGATGTGATCCCTTAACAGTTCATAAAAAGCATCATTAGCCAGAATATAATCAAGGTTTGGAACTGTGATAAGGCCCACACCATCATCCGACAGGTTGTTGTATATGCACTGCATCATCCCATTAGGATCAGGCTGATGTTCCAGGAAATTAAAAGACAGGAATGCATCAAAAGGACCGTTTTCAATTACTGTATTACCATTCTCGGCAAAAGCCTCCCAAACATTCAGGTCCTTACTCTTTGCCATTTGGACAAGTTCCGGTTTATGTTCAATACCGTATCCATCAACGGGAAACTCTTTCAGCATTTCAAGAAATTCGCCCTGTCCACATCCTATTTCAATGATCTTCTTTCCCTGCAGGGAACATTTTTCGATAAAATGCTTGTACTGGGTATGGCGCAGGTCAGCCATGGTTCTGGTATATCCTCCGGCACGGATCACGTCCCTGTAGTAATGAACCGGCTCACAGTCAAACTGAACAAGACCACAGGAAGGACACTGACAAAGAGTCAGATCCATACCTTTTTCCCCTTCAAGTTCGTTCTCAGCCGGAATATCCTGGGCACTAGCAGGCATGTTCTTACAAGTCATAAGATATGAACTTTCATCCAGCACAGTTCCGCAGATAATACATTTATGCATCTTCTTCCTCCATTCGGGAGATGATCTTTCTGATTCCCTCTTCAAAAGAAACCTTAGGCTCCCAGCCGAATATCCTCTCCACTTTAGTCATATCAGGCAGCAGCGATACAGCACTTTCCGCAGACTGTTTATATGCTCCATAATTCAGCTTACTGCTGCTTCCAGTAACACTTTTTATTTCTTCAACATATTCTTTTAAAGGTCTTAAGTCTCTTGTGGCAACATTAAAGATTCCATTATCGTTTTCGGGAATCATGTCGCGCTTATCGGATAAAGTATATATAAGGTCAACAGCATCTCTTATGTCCATGAAGTTCCAATAATGCATGCATTCGGACAGGTCCATTTCTTCACCCGCAAGCATCTTTTTAACAGAAGTATAGACAAGGGACCAGGGATGATCGTCGGGGCCGTAAACGCTGAAGATCCTGGGATGAATAAATACGGTATCAGATCCTGCACATATTTCGCGGCCCTGTTTTCCAAATTCAAGCTTGGCTCTTCCATATGCAACCAGGGGATTGCAATCCAAATCCTCGGTATAGGAATCCTTTTGAATTCCGTATTCACTTCTCGAACCCGCGAAGACAAAACATTTACATCTTTTCTCAATGGATGCTTTCAGGAGATCAACAGAAGCATCGATATTTCTTTGCTGCACGGCAGGATCATCTATCTGATTTCTGTTGACCCCTCCCCAGGCAAAATGAAAAAGGGTATCGCAATCAGCAGGTATACTATCCTTATGATCGGATATATCCTGAAGATCACAATACACCGGAATAACATTTTCATCCTTAGGCAGATATGCAATATTAGGGCTGTCAGGCCTGACTATTGCATAAACCAAAGACTTCTCTTCAATCAGTCTCCTGATCAGATTCCTTCCCAAAAACCCGGTTCCACCGGTTACAATATATTTTTTCATTCAATTACTTTCCAACGTATTCCAATATCTGTTTATTCATGCAATCTCTTACGTCTCCGCCTGACTGCCAGCACTTGGTCCATTCAACAGTCTTTGCTATCGCGGATTTAAGGTCCCATACAGGATTCCAGTTAAATGTCTTTTTAAGTTTGGAATTATCAAGTTTTAGAAAGCCTGCCTCATGGGGGCCGTTGTCGCTTCTGTCCACTCTTTTGATTCCTTCTCCCCATGCTTCGATAAATGAATCCACCAGGGCACCGGTCTGAAAGCATCCTGAATCATCAGGTCCCACATTATAATATCCGGCCAGATCTCTGTTCTCATATTGACCTGCAGCAATCATAAGATATGCGATCACAGGTTCAAGAACATGCTGGTAAGGTCTTGTGGAATACGGATTCCTCACCACAATATCCTCTCCTTTGATAGCCGCTCTTATGCAATCGGGAATGATACGGTCTTTTGCAAAATCACCGCCCCCTATTACATTACCGGCTCTGGCTGTGGATATTGCAGTGTTGCCGTCAGAAAAGAAACTGTTTTTATAACTGTGTGTTACGAGTTCCGAACAGGATTTGGAATTAGAATACGGATCAAAACCATCAAGAGGTTCATCTTCACGGAAAGCATGGTCCAGCTCTCTGTTCTCATACACCTTATCGGTTGTTACGTTAACAAAGGATCTGACACACTTATTAAGACGAACACATTCAAGAATATTAACAGTCCCAAGGACATTTATGGAAAATGTTTCAACAGGTGCTTCGTAGCTGCGTCTTACAAGGGGCTGGGCTGCCATATGAATAACTATCTCGGGCTGATACTCATCAAACACAGCTTTCAGTCTGTCAAGATCCCTGACATCGCCTGCTATGTGTTTGATCTGATTCCGAACACCGCTCAGGTCAAAAAGAGGCTGACTGTCATCAGGCTCAAGAGCATAACCGATAACTTCAGCCCCTGCATTAACAAGGATAACGGACATCCATGATCCTTTAAATCCTGTATGTCCGGTAATAAGAACTTTTTTCCCTTTGTAAAAACTAAAATCAAAGTTCATTGAGATGCCTCAATCATTCCATATCTTCCATGGTGCCTTATCAGCTTCAAGAAGTTTCTCAAGAAGTTCTTTTTCTCTGAGATTATCCATACATTGCCAGTATCCCTTATGTCTGTAGGACATGAGTTCACCCTTTTCAACAAGTTTCTCGAGAGGCTCCTGCTCAAATATCGTCTCGTCACCTTCTATAAAATCAAATATCTCCGGATTCAAAACCATATAGCCCGCATTAATTGGAGCACCGTCGCTATGCTGTTTCTCTCTGAAGGATTTAACAGCATTATCTCCGCCTATGCTGAGAACGCCTTTTGTCTGATCCTGAAGAACCGCTGTAAGTGTAGCAATCTTGCCATGACTCTTATGGAATTCCACAAGATCTCTTATATTTACATCGCAAACACCATCGCCATAGGTCATGAGGAACGGTTCATTTCCGATATACTTCTGAATTCTTTTAATACGGCCACCGGTCATGGTGTTAAGTCCGGTATCCACAACAGTAACCTTCCATTTTTCGGCATGGGATTCATGGATAAGCTTTACTTCATCTCCACTCGTATAATCAAATGTAACATCGCTGCTGTTAATAAAATAATCAGCAAACCACTCTTTTATCACCTGCTGTTTATATCCTGCACATATAATAAATTCATTATATCCATATGCGGAATAACACTTCATAATATGCCACAGTATAGGCATACCGCCAATCTCAATAAGAGGTTTGGGAATAAAGCCTGTCTCTTCAGACATTCTTCTTCCATATCCACCTGCTAAAAGTACAACTTTCATAATCTCACCCCATCATTCAGATCATTGCCAGTTCATGCACTCTTCAAGTTCATCCCTGTCCAGAAGAGGGAACATATCCTGAAGAGGTCTGCTTTCCATCTGACCCTTTTCATTCATATAATTACTCTGTTTTGGTAATACCTTTTGCATTATATCAGTTTTTACACGACATATCACAGGGCCTTCATAGTCAAGGGCTTCCTTCACAGTCTTAATAAGCTGAGCTTCATCGGTAATTTCCATTCCACATATGCCGAAAGCTTCAGCAATCTTCTTCATATCAGGCAATGAAAGTCCGGAATCTAACGTACAGCCGGTAAGATGGCCTTTGAAATTACCACTTTGTGAATGCCAGATCATGCTGTATCCGCTGTTATCAGCCACAAAGATCTTAACCGGAAGATTAAGCCTCTTAATAACCTCAAGTTCCTGCATATTCATGGCAACACTTCCATCACCGGTAACGCAGATAACTCTTCTGCCACCGGATCCGATGCAGCTGCCGACAGAGGCAGGAACATCATATCCCATGGCTGCCATGCTCTTATTAAGAAAGGCTCTCTGACCTTTTTTTAGTCTCAATACCTTCATTCCGATATCTACGGAAGTACCGGAGCTTGTAAACTGATAGATATCATCAGATGTCATTTCATCGGATATGGCATCAAACAGCTTATAAATACTTACAAATCCTTCCCTGGGCTGCTGCTCAGGTATCTCAACCGGATATTTTGCCTTCATCTGCCTGCAATGATCGATCCAAGCCGAAAGGTCCGGTCCGGAGATCATATCCTTATGATCAAGAATCGCATCTATAAACTTACCGGCATCTGATACAATTTTCATCTGTGGATGAAGGCTCTTCTTATTCATTTCATTCTCATCAATATCAACCATGACATGATAAGCATTCTTAAGATACCCTTCAAAATTATAACCGGTATTTAACAAGCTTAGCCTTGTTCCGATTGACAAGACAAAATCAGCATTCTGAAGAATAAGGTTAGCCGACCTGTGTCCTACGATATTGGGTCTGCCATAATACAAGGGATGGTCTTCTTCAAGAAGATCAACACCGTTCCAGGAAACAAAAGCAGGCGCTCCGAGTAATTCTATAAGTTCTCTGGCCTTATCAAATGCATGGGATAATCTGACTCCGTTTCCAAGGATAACCGCAGGTCTTGCAGCCTTATTAAACGCTTCAACTACTGCTTCTATAGTCTCAGTGGGAATTTCATCGGATGATTCCTCTGCCTTGTATCCTTCAAGGGAATCCGGTTCAATATTCATAGCCTGTATATCAATGGGAATATCGATCCATACAGCACCGGGGCGGCCCGAAGCAGCAAGATATGCAGCCTTTTCAAGTTCATACCTAACCCTGGTTTCATCCATAATACGAACAGCATATTTGGCATAAGGCTTCACCATGGAAATAATATCCACTTCCTGGATACCAAACTGACGGATATTCTGATCGCCTACAAGATCAGCACGCTTAGCCTGACCGGATATGAAGATAACCGGAATAGAATCCATATAAGCTCCGCACAGACCGGTAATTGCATTAGTTGCTCCGGGGCCGCTTGTAACAAGGCACGCTCCGTAACCTTCACGGATCCTGGCATAGCTTTCGGCTGCAACGGACGCACCCTGTTCATGGAGCATAAATACGCCTTCAACCTCCTCGCTGCTTCCGAGAGAATTGTTAAGATGCATTGCACCGCCACCGGTGACACAGAATACTTTATCAACACCCAGGCCACCGATAAATTTGATCACATAATCAGATAATTTCATGACTTGACCTCAAAAATACTTTCGGTAAGAAATGTAATGTTCATACTGCCCTTTATGGAATCATACAGATCACGATACATTTCCTTTATTTCTTCATTTAATTCATCCCACTTATTATCAGGATTAAGTGTAGGAAGTGAACCATCAGCATAGCTTTCGTTATACATAGTCTTAAAGCCGTCAAATCCCGATATATAGACTTCCTTGGCATTTAACTTGTTCAAAAGCCTGAGAACCAGGATCACAGCATTATCAAAATGTTCCCAGCCTCTTTTGATCACAAGATTGAAGTTAACTATATATTCATCAGAAGTCCCTTCTGTGCAAATGTTGGACAAAAGGATCTTTTTGGTTTTTCCGAAAGTCTTGGGATACGAATCCCTTGCATATTCATATCTGACGCGATTGGTAAAGAATATGAAATCGCTATCATATAACTTATTGATGGCATTGACCTCAATAACAACAGGATCATTATCATCAATAAACTTCCTGATCTTATCCTGCTCGGTAATCGTGGATTTACCGGGGGCAATAAGCAAAACCTTACGCCCCTTTACTGCATCTTTCAGGAAACCAATAGTCTTCTCGTCATCCACATATCGATCCTGATTCTCAAGATATCTCTTCTCAAGAAGATCATAATCGTACTTTCTTCTCTCATCTTCCGATAAGGATTCAATGATGGTCCTCATGTCCCTGGCATTGGTCCTGTGATTAGATGTCAGATAAGCGATATTATTCACATGGCACTGATACAGACCGGCAATAAAATAAGGGGTGGAGTAACCCCATGTAAACTTCTCACGAAAGCCCTGAATGTACATATCAATGGCGTCCATAATAGCATTCATATCATAATTACCGTTATGAACACGATCAATATAACCGGCTACCAGCTCGGTTGTAGCATTTCCCGCGCCTCGTCCCATTCCGCTCAATGTAGCATCAACTATGATATCTCTTTTTTCTTTAAGAAGATCTATAAAATGAATGCAGTTGGCGAACGCAAGCTGCTGATTATTATGAGCATGAAGGCCAAGCTCTATGTCCTTATCCAAGTGTGAATCAAGAACCTCCACAATCTGTTCAAGATTCTCAAAATACATAGCACCAAAAGTGTCGACAACAGAAAGGGCATAAGGATGGAACTCATTCATAACATGAGCAAGTTCAATAAGATCTTCAGAAGAATAAGCAAGAGTATTGGCCGCCTGAAAGAGAACCGTATAGCCTTTTTCTCTAATTGCTTTGCCAATGCTGATAGCCTCATTTGTCCTGCCATGAGGAAATACTATTCTAACAGCATTTATCGTACCGCCTGCATAGGGAGGCAGATTATCGGTATTGTATCTGTCCCAGTCGATCATTGCACAGTAAATTACATCCTCAGATTTGCTGTTGATATACTTTTCGGCATCTCCAGGAACATGAAAATACGAAGTGCCGACAACATGTTCAAAATCCTTGAGCCAGCCGCACTCAATAATATCAACATGTGCATCCTGCAATTTGCTGATAATGCCGCGCAATGCAGGCTTGCCAAATTCTGCGTTATTTACATAGGCACCGTCACGAAGGGTGCAGTCGAGGAGTTTAATTAACATATTATCGATTTATAACCAATTTAGTGCTATCATATAAATACTTTTTTCGAAACCTCATGTTCCATAAAAAAGTTTAAATCTTCAGGCACCCCTAATCCAAACATACTTGCACCAATATTTTTGAAAACAATCTTTTTGCCTTCAGCAATCAATTCATTATAAACAGGAGCTACATAAAATTCATTATTAACTCTTATATTTTTTTCTATCATATTATGAGCACATTTAACAAAATCGCAACCACATTTATAGTTATATATTCCGACGGTTGCCTCATTAGAAATAACTTCCTTTTCTCGAACTAATGTTACAAATCCATAATCATCAAACTGAATATAACTCCATTTAGGATGATTGGCTGGCATAGTCATTATTAATCCGTCGTAATTTTGTATGGCATTTATATATGAATTAATATCCGTATCAACATACTGATCACTATTTGCAATCATAAGTTCATCATCGTTATCAATATATTTCTCTGCAAGAAGAACTGTACAAGCAGCGCCTTCTGTTATGTAATTAATAGGTATGATAATACAGCCCGGAGCTATCTGCTGAAGTTTATCCGCTAAACTATACTTTTCTAGATGCTCGTTTTGACAAATGTATATAAAACGATGTTTAACATTTGGTGTAATATTTTTTGTGACATATTCAATCATCGGATGACCGTAAATATCGATAAGTGGTTTAGGCATTTTATACCCAGCTTCCACAAAACGACTTCCTCTACCAGCCATGGGCACAACTATATTTAACATTAATTATTCTCCACCTTCATATTTATCATTATTTACTCCTGGCAGCTTAACAACAACATTCACACTATCTTCTAAGGCAGTGAAATCAGTTGAATCGTATGGTTCAACTACAACAATATCACCTTCACAAAATTCTTGATCAAACATTCTGACACGACCTTTAATCACTACAGTAATCTCAGTAGCAATTTTATGAAAGTGTCTATTTTCATAATCACCTTTCTTATACTTTTTCACTGCAACTTCACAATCATTAGTTTTATACAATGTAGGAACAAAATTACCAACAAACCAACCTTTAATCATCGAATCCAGACGTTCGACTTTCATTTTGCACACTCCTCATATTCCTTGATTTTTGCAGGTGAATAAAATGATTTGTACTGATCCTTAATAATATTATAATATCCAACCTTCTTACCCATAAGTATTAATTCATTCATTGAAAAAGAAATATAATATTTCCCATCTAAATTTTTTTGCTTAAGAAGCACTTTTTTTGAAGCCTCAACGTAATCACTTCCATGTCTATAATAGTAAAAACCCGCAATAGCATTCTTCGATATCGGTCGTTTCTCTGCAACCTCAACAACAACATCATCTATCAATCTTGCATAGCTCCATCTGGGATGAATATTAGGAAAGGTTATAACTCCGGCATCTGCATCAATATTATTAAAATGTTCAATCACATCTCTATAATCAATATCGATAATTTGATCACTATTGGCAATAATCAAAGGAGTTTCATCATTAATATAATCTATAGCCATCAAACAAGTACAAAGAGCTCCGGAGGTCTGATTGCTAAGTTTGATTACGTGACTTGACGGAGCTAAAAATTTTACTGAGGAATCTAAGTGAAATCTCTTACAATCTTCATCTCCAAACACAAATATAAAATTCTTTTGTTCAAGGTTTTTATAGTTATCAACAACAATTTCAAGCATCGTTTTACCATTGATTTCTGTCAACGGTTTCGGAAAATACGAATCCTTAAAGAAAGCAGAGGTTCCCATTGCAGGCAGCAACACATTAATCATTTTCACACTCTCCAATCAAATTTTTAATATTCTCATAAGTCACATCATATACAGTTAAAACTTCAAGAACATGCGCACCACTCGCCTTACCAGCTTGAATTCCATTAGGATTATCTTCAACTACAATGCATTCATCAGGCTTTAGTCCAAATCTGCTGATTGTTGTATTATACATCTCAGGATCAGGTTTAGAATTTATTACATCCTCATTAGAAACAATCATATCAATATAAGGCATCAATTCAGCCTTTTCCATCATCAATTCTATTGTCTTTCTTGCAGAATTTGAACATACTGCAATCTTATATCCTTCTGAATGAAGTTTTGATAATGCATATTCATGATGAAACATTGGGTGGCAGCGTTGATAAATCATCTCAACTGTATATAATTGTTTAATATCATTAATAATAGAATGTAGCTGTTCAGGTAAATAAATTTGTTTGCTCAATTTTTGGAGTTTAACCTTTGTAGGCAGTCCATCAAACGATGACAAATGATCATATCTATTTATTTGAATACCAAACAGCGCTAATGCTTTATTAAGTGCATCATAATGCCACTCTTTTGCATCAACAAGCACACCATCCATATCAAAAAGAACTGCCTTAATCTTACTCATAAAAAAAACTCCTTTGCTTCTTTAGGATGATCGGTACAAATCATAATTTGATCAGACATAAAATTGTAGTCTTTTAGTTTATTCCAAAAATCAACATAATTCTTCTGTCCGTGTAAATCAGGAGAAACCAAACAAACTTCTTTCCCGTTTTTTATGTGGTTTTCTATTAACTCTTTTGTAATCCAATCAACAGACCAAAAGCCATCGATCCAAACACCAGCCGCATCTTCATACATAACTGGAAAAGATTCAACCTCACTTTGTCTGGTGAAAAATCGCAAACCAATTTCTCGAAACTCTACCATTTGAGGCACAGACATATCAAATAGAAAATAAGATGTTATATTATATTTATTTAAATATTCTACAATCAGTTCTTTTAAACCATCAGCTTTAATATTAATAGCAAAAATGTACTTGTCATCAAATTCATTAAGCCACTTAAAAACAGTTTCAGCATCAAAAGATTTAGAATCTGCTATGTTATGAGATATAACCAATTTTTCTTGGTAATCTCTAATATCAGATTCAAATCCAAATCCATTTTCTAAAGCCGTACGAATTGCATTTAGCGAATTGGATTCGATTGTGCCTCCCCATAAGCCTCTATGAGCCAATACTTTCATATTTTTAACCTACCTATCTCTATAATTAAGATAAATATTAAGCCATTTCATATGATTCAATCCATGACCATAAAACGAATAATTAATATCATGATTTTTTCTGTAGTTATATTTTGGCCAATACAATAACAGATCTCGCTCATCAACAATAATACAATTTTTACATATATATTCCCAATAATATTCAAATAATTTCGAATCTTCCATTACAGCTAAAGGATTCAAAAATTTTTGATAATAAGAAAATGCTATATACACTTCAGGAACAATAGTCCTTTTTAAATCAATGTGTTTCCGGACTTCATTGTTAAATTTATCAAGCGTATATTTTTCATTAAGCCTAAGCTTACTAATATATTCTTTATTTTTTGACAGATCACTTTTAAACACGTCACATTCACCATTTTCAAAGGGAATATCATACATATTAAGTATATTTCTCTTGTATCCGAATGTAAGATAATCACATAAGTAAAATGGTATGTATAAATAACTAGAATCAAGAAATATGATCCTTTCACCAGACTCATCAAATAACTTCATGAGATCCAACATATATTCAATAAAACCCGGCTTACATATTCTTTGATCACTTCTTGTTTTTAAAAGATAATCAACATCATTATCATCAATAAAATAACTAGCACCGATAAAAGAATTATATATTTGACAATTAACATGCCAAAAGCCTTCATTTTCTGGTAAGTCAGATTCAATTATATCAACATTCAGAATATTACATTTGGATCGAAAATCATCATCAACTTCTCCAACCCATGTCGAAACAACAATCTTAACATTAGGATACATTTTTTTATAAGTTTCAATTGTTGTAATAGTAAAATCATCTTTATATTCAATTTTACCTTGAATGACAATCCCGACATTAGAAACTTCGGAAGAAAAATCAATATTTGAAGTTTCTATAGGATATTCACCGTAATATATTGAATATTTATTGTTTTTTATATCATTAAACAATTCATTAATAATCCTATTTCGCAACTCATCATTTTTATTCCCAATGCAGTTAATAGCCTTAGTATAAATGTATTTTTCAGGTTTAAGAATCAATGATAATATATCTAATCTGTTCATTTGCAAACTTTTCCAATCTTAAATTTTAAAATATTTACAACCGAGAGTCTTTCGTCTTTATTTAGCAAAAGTAGTGAGGATATAATTAAAAGCAAGAAAGAAACAAAAATCCCGCAAATAATTAAAGGAACCCACCCTTTTAAATAGATTATATCATTAGCAATAATTCCAATAACATAAAAAAATATAGCAACAAAATAATTTTTAAATATAAAAAAATTAAAAGGGTTTTTTTCAAGTTGTAAGTATCTCCTACTTTGAAAAGAAATCGTCCATATTGTCAATACATAAGCAATTACAGTAGAACCTACAACAACATATCCCCCAAGATTAGAAAATTTTAAAAAAAATACCATTCCAAAAAAATTCAAAACACCGGTAAAAAGGGTAACCCAACAATTAAACTTTAACTTATCAGTTAACGTAAAAACATAAAACAATGGACGATTGCTTATCTGTATAATATCGCCAGACAAAGCCACTAACCCAAGAGCGAAAATATCATCAATGTTTGATATACCTAACCATAAACTCAAGAATTGTTTGCCAAGAATCACATATGTTCCAAAGATTGAACATCCAATAATTCCAGATAGTTTGATGGATTTATTCAATGAAGCAACCAAACCGTCCGTGTCACCTATTGAATAGCACTTTAATTGCGTGGGTTGAAATGATTGAACTAGAATCAATGAAATGCTGTTAAAGATAGTTGAAATCTGTTTTCCAATTGACACTTGACCCATCACTAAGTTATCAAGCATTCTATTGGTTACTAAAAGATCTAAGCCATTATTTAATATAGCACCAACATTATTTAACGAATTCCAAATCCCTGATGATATAACTTTCTTAATACTATCAAAGGAAAAACTATATATATTTGCTTTAATCTCCGGCAAAACTCTTTTTGAACAAAAACTGTTTGCTATAAAATAATAAAAGGAAGAAAGTACATATGCAATTGCCACAGAATACACTTTGAAATCAAGTAAAAAGATAATTAAAAAAATTGTCAAAGCATAAATTATTGTTGAAATCCCTTTATTTCTATAAGTTATATCTGTCTTGTTTTTAACAAAAATAAGCACAGAATACAAAGTGCCCAAAATATTTAAACAATAATCAACATAAACAAATAAAAATAACAACTTAACGTTATAAACATCTGCCTCGGGTATTACTATAAGTTTTTCAAGTTGAGATACAGCCACAAACGCAGGAATAGTTGCAATAAAAATAAAAAATAAATTTGCCACAAACACAGAACTAAAATAAGAATTAGCTTTCTCAATTTTCCCGTTATAATACTCTATTGCCACATACCTTGCAGCAAAAGCATTAATCGCAACAGCAACTACATCTACATATGTAATAAAAGAAAAAGACAAAGTGATAAAACCGTAAGCCTCCAGACCTAACTTACGAGTAATGTACGGAGTTAACAGGAAGCCAACAAAATAGTTTAATCCCGACGCAAACAATCCCCAAATCATATTACTAAATATTTGGTTATTGTTCTGCTTTGATTCGTTATTATTCATTTGCAATAATCTATCTGCACAAACTAAAAATTTTATCTCTTCTTAAAAGCATAACTAGCAACAAGTCTGCACGACCAATAAAACGAAGGGCTAAAATAAAATAATCTCAGCGAAAACCCACTAATTTTATACTTAGATATTAAGGGCTTAACTCTTCGAAAATATTCCCTTAATCTATCAGACCGCTGTTCAACACAGGACAACTCATTCCAATCATCTATCATTTTATAAATAAAAAGATTAATTTGCCATTTCACAATACTCTTTTCAATATTAAGATGTGATAAATAAAAACGGTCAACTTCTTCTGAGCAAATACACAATGCCTCAATTCTACTTAACCAATTATCACTCATCGTTATCGAACCTTTTCTATATCTTCTATAATACAAAGGTTCATTTAAAACACCCACTCTACGACAAAGAGTAGTCAATTCAAAATTAAATAAATTATCCTCTAGAATAATTCCTTCATAAAATTTTAAAGAATTAACATCAATTACTTTTTTTCTAATAAGCATCAAGCAACAACTTGGAAAGCAATCATTATACTTTATAGAAAGCTCTAAGAAATCAGATCCAGTCATCACATCCGGATATTTACCTAAATACTTATATCCCTTTCCTGCACTATTTCTTTCCCAAATATAATTATCGAAACCATCTTCAAATGTATAAGCAGAAAAACGAAGAAGGTCGAGATCATCATTTTTTGCTCTTAAATACAATAACTCAATAGCATCATCCGCCAGAAAGTCATCACTATCCAAAAATATAATATATTCACCCGTTGCATGTATAAGACCAGTATTTCTGGCAGCACTCAATCCACCATTAGTCCTATTAATTAATATAAAATTTTCATTTCTATCTTCAAAATCCTTTGCAATTTCTTTTGACCCATCATTAGAGCCATCATTAATTAATAAAACCTCAATATTATCTTTAATAGTTTGTCTCTCAATACTTGTTAAACATTCACCAAGATATTTTTTTACATTGTAAATAGGAATAATTATAGTAACAAATATTGTGTTCACATTATTCACCTGAAAATCATCACATATTAGATGTTTTTTTATATAATAAATCTATTTTATGAATTTTCATTCTTTCATATAAAGATAAACTTCTAATCAATTTCTGTCTTTGTATTATTTCTTTATTTAATAAGTATGTCATTTCTTGCTTCATAGTTAAATCTTGAACATATTTAACTTTTCCTAATTGATAAACAAGATTTGAATAAAATATAATATTTAATTCATTATTATAATAATAAAGATTTTTAGACTCACCAAATGATTCAACATCATTAAAACAATTTATAATATCTAAAATTCTAATGTCATACGATCTACTGATACCACCTTCAGACAGTCTATACATACACGTCTCGCAGTTTAAATATTTAATATTCTTGGCAAAAAAAAGATACTTTAAATAAAAATTTAAATCTTGACCTATTTTTAATTCAGCAAAAAAAATGCCATTTTTCTCAACAATTTCTTTTTTATATATTTTATTACCAGGAAACGGAGGCAAAGATGCAGCAAAAAACCATTTATCTATATTTGAAAAATGAAATCTATTATTAAAATGTTTAATTTTTTTAGTAATATAATTGCCATCAAAAAAGCAAAAATCCGAAATCAATAAATCACAATTATTTTTATTTAAATATTTTTTCACTGTTGACACTGATGAATCATTCATTAAATCATCAGAATCAAAAAACAAAACATACTTACCTGTCGCCAAAGAGAGCCCGTAATTTCTAGCTGCCGGGGCACCTTGATTGTCCTGATGGATCACAATAAACTCATTTGTTTTTTTATATTTTTCAAGAATGGCAAGCGAACCATCAGTGCTTCCATCATCAATACAAATAACTTCAACATCCTTTAAATCTTGATTTAAAATTGATTCAATTGTTTTATATAAATATTTTTCTGAATTATATACAGGAATAATTATCGAAAGTAATATGCTCATATTTATATTCAAATTAATCGATTTGCTAAATTTGTACAATCACTCAACAAGTTTTATACAAAGACTCATTAATTCATTGTCGCATGAATTTTCTATCACCAAAATCTGTTTTGAGTTTTAAATATTCTTCAAGCAATGTTCTTGAAACAAAATATATACATTTATTAAACTCAAATAATTTATATTTAAACTTTAATAATCCGCCCTCAATAACAATATCTTTTTTTATTTCTTCATACTTTTCTACTGAATATTTCATTCTATTCTTGTTTTTCTTTAAACAAGCTCTCCAGTAATCTTCAACATAAAAATCAATAAGCAAAAATAACATTGGCAGTTTAATATCTTTAATCTTCTCTTTCGAAACAACCTCACTCATATCTTTATAAAATAATTTGTATGCTTCATAATTGAAATCCCCTATATCGGTTCTAACATGCATTATCGAGTTTCTGTTCATATAATAAAAATATAATTCATTTCTAATCACAGAAACCTTATTAGCTAAAAGAAAAATACGATAAAGTAAAAAACAGTCTTCAGATATTTTTCCTTCAGGAAATCTCAATACATCAAACAATTTTTTATCATATAACTTATTACAAGGACAAATATAAACATATGAATCTTCGTCTATATATTTTAAGGCAGCATCCACACCGCTCATTTCTATATACGAAAAATCATCATATTTTTTTTTGCAAAGTTTATTGTTTTCAGAAAATGATTTATGATGATAACACATTGAAATATCAGAACCACTTTCTTTAAGCGTATCAAATAAAGCTTCAAGAAACATGGGATGAATATAATCGTCTGAATCCACAAAGGATATATACTCACCGGAAAAAAGATCAAGTCCTTTATTTCTTGCTGAAGACAACCCTGCATTTTCCTGATGAAAAACCTTGATTCTTTTGTCTTTATTTGCATATTCTTCACAAATAATATGAGTATTATCAATTGATCCATCATCAATGATAATAACTTCAAAATTATAATATGTCTGATTAAGAACCGAATCTAAACACCTTTTTATATATTTTTCAACATTATATGCAGGTATAATAATACTAATTAACGGTAAATCATCTTTCATGATTTATAACTCACCCCTTCCATCCGGGTTTGTAAACAGAATGAACTCCAAGTTTTCCGTTTTTCCCGTCCTTTATTCCTATATTTACAAGACCTATCTTTGACATATTTAAAGTCAATAACGCAAATACTCTTCTTCTCACAATTCTCCAAAATAACGACCATTTATCAAAATGTACTTTGTACATATAAATCAAATTTCTGGAAGCATAATAATCTCTCCAAGAGGTTTCATTTGATGGAGCAACATTGTCCTTATGTTCTATCCGGATATCCGTGACACAATATAATTTGCCGGTTTTTCCAAGACGAACAGCATGTTCAAGATCATCCTGATAGATAAAGAAATCTTTGTTGGGAAGTCCAGCTTTTATCAGATTTTCCCTTTTTATGATCGTACCGACAAATGAGTAAAGGTTTATCTCAAAATAGTCCTTTCCCTGATAATAGCTTTCGTTTATAGGAAATTCCTGAATCCCGAATATGGTCTTTTTAATCAAAGATCTCTGAATAGGCGAAACATGACCGTCAAAACCGCACACACCACAGATGGCTGCTGTATCTTTCATAAGGTCCGTGTGACCGTCAATAAAGTTCCTGGCTTTCTCAAAAGCACTCAGTTCAGGATATGCATCATCATCAGCAACCCAGATCCAGTCTATATCTTCACGGTCCCTGACATATTCCATGCCCGCATAGAATCCGCCACTTCCGCCCTGATTTGAAGGAAGGGTAATGACTTTCTTTTCAACTCCTTCATCTTCGCTTTTCCAGGATTCAAGAAACTCTCCTGTTCTGTCGGTACTGCAGTTGTCCACCACAACAATGAGGTCAGGCTTAAGCGTCTGTGATGTATAGCACCGGATAGATTTCTCAAGATGATCGATCCTGTTGTATGTAACTATTACCGCTCCGAATTTCAAACTCTCACCTCATTTGGCTTTTTTCTGAAAAATCCAACTGTAAAGACTATACAAATACAGGACATTACGATCCCGGGCACCAGTCCCGGTGTCATATATTTTATCTCTATCACATGTTCCCCGGCAGGAAGATCCAGCTTAAGGAATACATCTCTGTAGTAATCATATTCTGTCTTAACTCCGTCCACAGTTATCTTATAACCGTCTTCATAAGGCAGAGTGATCAAAACAGATGAGTCATTGTCCAAAAAGCCTTTGAGAGTAATGCCGGAATCATTTATCTCATTGACGTAAAAACCATTGACGTCATCTATAACCTGATCAAGTCTGTTTTCATCCAGATAATCAACATAGATTTCTTCAAATTCCGATTTTTCATTCTGCAGGTTCAGGGTACAGTTATATCCGGCCGGAAGGATACCAACATCCTCTATATGCACAAGATAATGCATTCCTTTGTCTTCAGAATATTTGCTCTTCCAATACCAGTAGTATCTGCCATCAAAGTCAGGGGTTACAGACACATCGGCAATATAGGCTGTTCCGGAATCCGTCTCTTCCGTTCTTTGATCTGTCAGAACATAATCAGTACTTTTGAAAACCTTGTTATCATAAGTATTATCATATCCAAAAATATCAGAAAGCAACAGATTGATATTTTCAAATACATCCTCCGTAAATGCTTCTTTTTCACCCTGTGCATTATCTGCTATCTCGAAAGCAAGCGGAAGCGCATTGTCATTCCTGTATATGGAATAATACCCGTATGTATCAATTAATTCATATCCCGCCGGGACATTGGGATCATAGGTTATCTCATATCTTACGCCCAGAAGATCCTTCACAGGATACGTGACACCACGGGATTCAAGGGTCTGGAACAAAGACGTAGTTCCAAGCTTTCTAAACATATCACTGACATAATAATTATAACTTGAGCAGAACTTGTCGATACCGTCAAATCCAAAAAGCGCTCCGTCGTATCCGGAATATTTCAGTGAAGAGGCCGTTCTTCCATAGGCGC
>OCVV011289505.1_pt1 | contig 34203 bp, 31 predicted proteins | sample 1539721 | NCBI WGS metagenome assembly OCVV01 (sample SAMN02144230, study PRJEB22623) | gut metagenome | biome: sheep rumen | host: Ovis aries | place: New Zealand | reverse complement strand
CGGTTTTTCTGGAAGATGATGATGCCCGCGCCGATGAAACCGATGCCGGAGACCACCTGTGCAGCCACCCGGGCGGCGTCGAAGCGCTCCGCCCCGGCAAAGCCGTACTGGGAAATGATCATGAAGAGGGCGCTGCCCAGGGCCACCAGTACATGCGTGCGGATCCCCGCGCCCTTGGCCCGGATTTCCCGCTCAAAGCCAATCGCCGCGCCCAGCACACCGGCAATCAATAAGCGTAAAATGAGTTCCCCTGTCATAGTCTTTTCGTTATTCACTCAAAGATACGGCTTTTTCTGCAAACTTGTACGTTTGCGGCGAAAAATATGAACACAAAAAGGGGCCAACTCACTTTGAGTCAGTCCCTTACGATTAATTAACGGGCGAAAACCGGTTATGCTTTCACCGGTTCCCCTCTGCCAGGGAGAAGACGGAACGGAGCATCTCCCCGGCGGCATACCGTAGGGAAAACGGCAGACGCTTGAGAAAACGCCAGGCTGTATCGGCCTTTCGGCGAGGAGCCGGTTTCCCCATCGCTTCCAGCCTTCCGTGGGCATGATGGCCGAAATTGCCGCCTTCCCGCACTATCTGCAGCAAAGGATCGGGATTGGTTTTTCCACCGCCAAAGGACGGATGGAAATCCAGATACTTCTCTATGAAGGCCGACAGCAGGCGGTTCCACTTGAGGGTTCCGCTATCCCGGAAAACGCTTTCCAGATGCTCCGGAGACACTTCCGGGCCCAGGTGCTCATAGGCTACGGCCATGTCTATGCACTGCCTTAGTCCAACCCCCGTGCCCACCGCATGCTTCATGGCGTGGGCCGATAACATAAGAAGGGTTGCCTCCGGAGTGCCGGGAGCGGGAAGGCGCCTCGCCGGAACGTGCAGGTCGAAATAACGCCGGTGCAGGTCCACGTCCACCCCCATCCAATCAAAATGGAGGCTGCCGTCCGGAGCCATGGTCTCCGTCACTCCAAGCACTTGTGGAGCCTTGTGGAACTCCTCCGGAGGGAGGTAGAGGTCAATGTCCCCATATTCCCTTTGCAAAGGTTCCGGATAGAACGCCGCCACGGCAGGGCCTTTCATCAGGAGAGGATGCAGGCCCGCTTCAGAAAGCCTGGCGACAAGGTCCTCCGCCGTACGATGAAGGGCCGCTCCCCTGCGCTCTACATGGTCCCCTTCGGCCACCAGGCGGAAAAGGACCGGCTCCGGCAAATGATAACCTTCTCCGCAGAATTGAGCTCCCCGGTAGAGAAGTCCGATAACGCTTTGCTTTTTGGCCAGTGACAACAAACCTCCCCAATCCTTCAGGGAAAGGTCCTGCGGAATATCCGGTTTCCGGCCATGCAGCCCTGCCCGGATAAGCTCAAAGAAGGTTTCTTCTAACGGCGAAAGAGTTTTTTCCACCAGGGACGCTTTCTGCGGATGGGCTGACGGAGCTTCAGGACCATTTCATAAATGGTTCCCCAGTCCGGGATACCACCCAGGTTGCGGTCATCTATGTAAATATCGGCCAGCACCTTGGAAGTCCGGTTCCGGTCGTGGAAGAGGTCCTCCTCGGGGGTGCTGCTGTTCACCGCGTAGAACTCCAGTCCCCGCTTCCTGCAGAAGTCCACTGCCTCCTCCAGGAGTTCGCCTTCCCTGGCGGTCCAGAGAATGAGTTTAATCCCTTCATCAGACAGCGCTTTCAGGGTATCGATGGCGAAAGGGCGCTCCTTCCCTATCTTGGGATACTTGTGTTCTACGATGGTTCCGTCAAAATCTACTGCGATCTTCATTTGCGTTTCTTCTCCTCTTTTTCTTCTTTTTCACCATAACCATAGCCATAACCATAACCGTAGCCATAGCCGTAACCATAACCGTAGCCATAGCCGTAACCGTAGCCGCCGTAAGCACGCTTGAATTCGGAGCCGTTAAGGATTACGCAAGGGTTCTTCAGGCGGCCTTCCTTATAGATAACATCCAACTCTGGCATCACCCGGCGGTCAATCTTGCCGCAGCGGACCACGAACAGGTTCATATCCACCACCTTCTGCACCACCATCATATCGGCCACGGCATTCACCGGAACACCGTCCAGGAGCACATAATCGTACTGCTCCCGAAGGGTGGCGATGAGGTCTTCGAAACGCTTGCGGCCCAGCAGTTCGGCCGGATTCGGCGGGATGTGGCCGGCGGGGATGAAGTCTACGCCCTTGAGCAGGTCTTTGTGGAGGATTTCATCCAAGGGCATTGACTCGTCAAAGATGAAGTTGGAGAGGCCTCGGGTCTTGTGTTTCAGAGAGAAAAACTGGGAGGCCGTACGCTTGCGGAGGTCCATATCCACGAACACAACTTTCTTCTTGGCATCGGCCAGGCAGGCGGCAATGTTGGTTGCCACGAAAGTCTTACCGGCCGATGACTGGAAGGATGTGGTGGCCAGGACAGGATGGCTGCAGCCTTCCGGACGCATGAAGTCTATGTTGGTGCACATCAGGCGCATGGCCTCCGTGAAGGATTTGGCTTTGGAGTTACTGTAGGCCGTTGTCAGCTTTTCTTCCTCCCCTTTCTTTTTCTTCTTCTTTTTCTCCCTGGCAAGGGGAAGGTCGGAGAGGAACGGCATATCGGTCACCTCCTCAATATCTTTACGGCTGCGTACGCGGGTATCGGCCGCCGTAAGGAGGATGAGGATAATAGCGGGCAGCAGCAGACCGGCCAGGAGGGCAACGAGGAGAATCTTGTTCCGGGAAGGATAGACCGGAGTCCAACTGGCCGATGCAGAATCGATTACGCGGGCATTGTTGTCCACCATGGCCTGGGTAAGGGCGTTCTCTTCCCGCTTGTTCAGGAGGAAGGTATAGAGACTTTCCTTGATGCCCTGCTGCCGCTCGATGGTGAGCAGTTCCCGGGCCTTGGAGGGCATGGACGTGAACTTGTTCAGATATTCCCGTTCTTTGGCCGACAGCTTGTCCCGCTCCCGGTTCATACTTTCCATCAGGGCACCAATGTAATCCAGAATCTCTTTCCGGACCAACTCTATGTTGGCATTGGCCTGCAATACCGCCGGGCTCTGTTCACTGGAAGCCCTCACCAAAGAGACCCGTTCCCGCACCAGCGTATTGTACCGGGAAATGGCTTCATCTATCTGGGGCGCATCCAGGCCGGAATTGATAGGGATGGTCTCATAAGTCTGGAACATAGAATTGAGGTAGTTCCGCATAAAAGTAGCCATTTCCATCCGGGAGGCCACCTTGGTAAGTTCCTCACTATACTCCTTGCTCTCGTTCAGATACTCCGCCGCAGCGCTCTGCACATCAAAAATACGCTCGGCGCTCTTGAACTGGGCGATATCCTGCTCCACCTCCCCCAGTTCATCCTCAATGATGAGCAGGCGCTCATTGATGAAGGCCGCCGTATTCACGGCAATGCGGTTCTTTTCCCGAATGGCATCCTCGTTGTACTTGTCAATCAGGGTATTCAGCACATCGTCGGCCCTCCGGAAGGAATAATCACGAAGGGAGAGCTGCAAAATGGAACCGTCCATTTCTGTCTGGAGAATGGAAAGGCGGGACAGCAATTCCCGAGCCCTTGCGTTTACCGAGTTCTTTCTGATTTGAATAGGCGTTCCGATATAATTCCCATATTCGGAAGTAGGGTTGAATACCACTTTCAAAGAAGCGACAGAGACAGTATCTCCCACGGCGACCCGGGCCCGATTCCCTCCGAACTCCACATCAATGGAACTTGCATCAACTGGCGTCACCACCAGTTGGAAAGCAACGTCATCGGCCCCTTCGCGAGAAATAAACATTCTCACGGGCGAAATGGAATACAGTTCCACGTCCCGGAGACGGTCCTTCTCCAGATAATCGATATCAGCATCCAAGGTACGGACCACTTCCGTCATCAGCCCGCGGGACTGAAGCTGAAGGATCTCGTTGGACATACTCACCCGGTTAATCAAAGAACTATATGTAGTTAGCTGGGCTGCGGCTTGCGCATTGGAAGGATCCTTGATGATGATGGTGGCGTCACTCTGGTACAGATGCCGCATCTTGGAATAGCGGTAATAGGCAAAACCTACAAACAGGCCGATGCAGAGCACGAACCAGTACCAGTTGGACAGCAGGTAGAAAAATAAGTCAACCAGGTTGACACCGTTGTTTTTATTCTCTTTCATACTAGCGACGGGACCAAAGTAAGAAATTGGTAATAATGGAAGCAAGTGTAAGTGACGACGTAACAAAAGTCATCACCGTTTCTCCGGTAGCGGTGAGCTTGGTTCCCTTCGGCTTGAAATAAACCACATCGTTCTGCTTTAAGTAATAGACCGGAGAATTGAACAGGTCTTTAGACTTCAGGTTCACCGAATAGGACTTCCGCATTCCGTTTTCGGTCCGGATCACCATCACATCCTGTATCTTCGTATTCGCATCGATAGGGGCCGACTGGGCCAACACCTGCAACAGGTTAATGCTGTTGCCGGTTACTGGAAGCACCTGATTACCCGCATTGCCGATGACCGTGATGGAGAAGTTTTCCAAAGTGACCAACACAACAGGATTGCGAATCAACCCCATTTCCTTGATCTTGCCGGCAATCTGGTCCCTCACTTGCGACAGGGTCTTTCCAGCGACCGGCAGCGAACCCAACACCGGAAAGTCGATGTTTCCTTCTGCATTCACCGCATAGGTATGTACCGATGCGGTTTCGGCCTTCTCTGAAATCAGGTTGAAAGGTGCTACCAACTGAGGATTTTCGCTGGAAATGTGAATTCCCAAAAGGTCGTCCACCTGCACCACCAACTCCGGAGAAGGTGCCGCCGGATAGTCCGTACCGTACTCCATGTCCATCAGATACCCCAGTTTCTTGGGCGTAGCGCAGGAGTAGAGGGTCAGGGCCAGGAAACTGGCCATAACCAGCCATTTAAGACAAGTTTTCATACTCAGATATTATTTTATTGATTATTATTTCCTTGGAGAAGCATTCGCGGAAGCGGCGGGCGGCTCCTTCCGCATAGTTTTCTTTCTGGGCCTCCACCGCCAGGATGGCATCGGCCAGGGAACGGGCGTCTTCCGGGGCGGCGTTCCGTCCGGAAACACCCTCCTTATTCACCCAGGAAACCCCGGATTCCGGAATGCGGGTGGCCACAACGGGCGTTCCGCAGGACATAGCCTCTATCTGGACAATACCGAAGGCTTCCGTCTTCATCACACTTGGCAGCACAAAGATATCGGCCGCCCCAAAGAGCGCATAGACGGTTTCATCGGGGATGTATCCGGTGAGCAGGTTCACGCGATGCTGGAGGTCCTTTTCCCGGATCTGCGCCTCCAGCGCCTCTTTCAGCGGGCCTTTTCCGCCCAGAATCAGGTGAAAGCGATCCGGCAGCAGGCTCATAGCTTCTATCAGATAACTGAACCCCTTGTAAGGAACCAGTCGCCCCAGCGAAAAGAGGAGGGTTTTCCCGGAATGGGAGGTCCGGATAGCCTCGGCGTGGGCCGCATCAAATGGGATGGGATCTATGCCGATGGGGACATAGCCGCATTTTTCCTGCACCTCCTTCAGGTAAGGGGAAGAGGCAACGTAAACGGGCGTGGTACCCAGGATCCGGTCGGCCCGGCGGATAAGCCAGGTCTGCAGCGGTTTATAGAGCGCCAGGAAAAAGCGCTGGGACACAATGTCGCTGTGCCAGTGCAGCACTACCTTCCCTTTGTATCCGCTCAGGCGAAGGGCCAGGGCGGCCATCGGGTCCGGATGATGGACGTGGATAATGTCGTACTCCTCGGCGTGTTTACGTACCCAGCCTACCATAGCGGGAGCAATCATCGTGGCGGCCTTCTTGGTCCAGGCGGGCACGCAGATTACCCGGCCATACTCGTTGAAACGGAAGATGCCTCCGCCTTGATACAAAGCTTTATCCCGCTCGTCGATACCGTCCCTGCGGAACCGGGCGCAAAACATATCACAAGTGACGCCGGCGGCAGATAGGCCTTCGGTGAGGTCCCACATCACTTTTTCCACACCCCCGCGGATGGGGTAAAACTTACCAAGTTGCAGTACTTTCATAATAAGAGCAGGTTAAACAGGGCCTCCCAGTCCTGCGCACAAGGCGGTGCTATCTCTACGGCTTCTACCGGGCCGAATGAGGAAAGGGTTCCCTCCGTCACTTCCTGCATTCTGTCAGAGAGCGCCGCTGCATCCATCACTGGGAAAAAGGCCACTTGAGAGGCCCCGGCGGCGGTTTCGTGCGCATAAGGGAGGTCGGCCAGAATCATCGGCTTTCCCGTAGGGAGGAATTCCGAGATGGGAAGTCCCCAGGTTTCGGCCCGGGAAGGGAAGACCAGGCAAGTGGCTTCGCCGTAGGCTTTGGCCAGTTCTTCCCGGGAAAGGAGGCCCCTGAACTCCACGGAATCCACGTTGCCCCAATGCTTTTGCAGCCACCGGGCGTAGCGGTTTTCGTTTCCCCTGACCGTAATCACCACCCGGAAACGGCCCTTGCCGATGCGTTGTTCCAGCAGACGGGCAGCTTCGCAGAGGACTTCAAAGTTCTTGTGGCAATCTGGCGTGGAAGGATAGAAGAAAGTGGTCATTTCCGGCCCTTTCCCGGTCCTTCCCGGTATCTCCATCGGCCGGAAAGAGGGCGGTGCCACCACCATCCGATTTTTGTCAAAGCCGATGAGCCGGGACAGCGCCTCCCGCATCCACACCGACTGCACCACCAGAAAAGCGTTCCGGCGGGAAAAAGCCCGGTAGGCATATTGGGTGAGCAGGGCAAAGAGCGGAATCTTGGCGTCCATCCGGAAATCCTGCCAGCGTATTTTCATAAAGGGGAAGGACGTATGGCAATAGACGGCCTGCCGACGGGCTTTGACCCGGGGCGTAGTGTCGTGCAAAGAGAACCACAGGTCCGTTTCCGGCAGCGTTCTGGAGAGGCGATACATAGTAACATATTCGCACCAGAGGCGCTTCACCCAACTGCCGAGGCTCCAGGGGATTTCCACATAGTGGATACCCGGAAAGTCGCATAGCTCCCGCTTGTGCACCAAGGCCGTCACGTGCAGGCCCTTTCGGCCGGAAAGATAACGCAGGCAATCCTGCAGCACCGTGAGGGTGCCGCCTTTGCGAAGGTTCACCGCAGAGATTACAATATTTCTTGGAACAATGCCGTCCATTTTTCCATTATGGCGTCCGTCCGCCATTTTCCGGCGCTGCGGAACGCGTTTTGGCCCATCTCTTTCCGAAGGGCATCGTTTTCCATCAGGCGCTCAAGCGCCTTGGTCAGGGCATAGATGTCCCCTTCCGGGACAATGAGCCCGGTCTTGCCGTCCTGGACAATTTCCCGAGGTCCGCACTTGCAATCGAAAGAAACCACCGGCACGCCAAAGGCCTGGGCTTCCAGCAGGACCATCGGCAGACCCTCGTAACGGGAACTGAGCGCCACGATGGAGGCTCCTCCATAGACGGCGGCCATATCGCTCTCTTCCTTTCCCAGCAGCACGGAGTCCTTCAAGCCCAAGGTATCAATCTGTTTTTCAAGTGCTCCCCGCCTTTCACCATCCCCTACCAGACGGAGTTTCCAGCCGTTCTTCTTCAACATAGACCAGGCCGATATCAGCCGCTCCAGTCCCTTCTGGTGGGAATACCGACCCACGGCCACAACCGTTTTTGTATCCAGCGGAGCCGGTGTGGCGGGCTCAAAGTTCACGGGATTGGGGATCACCCGGATGTTGCCTGTATCGCCCCAATAGGCCTTATCTTCCTCCGTCAGAACCACAAAGCGGCTGTACTTTTTCACCAGGCGCAAATCCTGCCGGCTCCGATAGCCGTCCACCAGCGCCCACAGTCCCTTTCGGCCGTATTGCAGGCGTTTGAAGCGCGAGAAATGCACTTCCAGCACCTTTTTGCTGCCATCCTTGATCCGGGGAAGCAGGTTCACCTCGTTGCAGAACATAGAGATGGCAATGTCCGGCTTCAGTTCCTTCAACACGGCTTCCAGCGCCTTCCGGTGCCGGCGCTGCTTGGCGGGGTAATGCACCAGCTTGTCCAGCAGGCTGCCGCCGTTGTTGTCTTCATAGCCGATGGCCAGGTCCCGCGTCTGCACACGCGCATCCAGCGGGAAGGCAATCGGCCTCCCCTGCTGCTCCGTGGTAAGGATGGTTACCCAGTGCCCGTGCGAAACCAGCCAGTTGGCCTTGTCCGTTAGCACCCGTTCCATCCCCGCAGGGCGGTACAGGCCGGCTATGTTGTAGAGGAGGTGCATTCTTCTTCCGGAAGCCAGAATAGTAAAGCGTAAATGAAGAATATGTCGGTGGCCACTTTTACCCAGATAGCAAAAGACAAGACAATCAGCAGAAGTCCGAGCAGAATAAACTGCGGGAAGCGATGGATAAAGGAGTAACCGTTATATAGGAAAAACAGGGAAAACAAGCCCAGACCTATAAGCCCGCAATACAAGGTAAAGCGACAATAGCCGATATCCGTGTTGAAAACAAAATTGTCGAACAATCCTTTGCCAATGATCCAGGAACGAGTATCCGTTGGCCAAACCCACATAACCCGGTTCAACTTGTCCATAGAGTCCGTTCTAAAAACACCTGTTTCGGCCCAGTTGAAGAAGCCCTCGAAACCAAAACGGAAATTATTCCTAAAAACCAGGTTGGTCCGATACAAGATTATGCAGATAATAACGGTCAGGAGAGTCAATCCTCCGAAAATAGCCCAAAATCGGACTTGATTAGAGTTAATCGCCCCTTGTCTGGTCCGAAAATTAACGACTAACACATAGGCAAGTCCCATAATGGCACCCACCCAAGTGGTCCGGGCAATGATGGAACCAATAATGGTAACTACAAAAAAAGAAATGATGTAGAAGACTGTCGATCCCCGGTCATTATTGGATGCGAGTTGATGTCCAATCAGTAATAACACCACGGAGAATCGAACTCCGGCCGGATCAAGAGAAGCTCCTATTCCGTACAGACGCTTAATATCATGATAAAAGTCTTGTCCCTGAACAAAAACGCGGTCAACGATCCGCTGGAATCCTGGGAAGTTATCGATGCATTCGGCCAATATACATTGCGCCACACACACCATCGTGAGATAGAAGGTCAGTGTCTTCAAGTCAAACCTTCCGGCCATAGTCCTTATCAGAAAGAAAACAGCATAAGCCCCCAGAGCCCAAGTGAAGAAAGAGACCCAATAGTTGGCATAGGACATATCGTCCGTTCCATTTTCAGTGACACAGAAGAAACACCAGAGCGAGAAGATAAGTGATAAGATTCCGGCATATAATAAAGGATGAGGCACAAAGAAGGACTTTCTTTCCATTCCATCATATAGGAAGGCCACAATGCCGAAACCAGCCAGAATCATCTTGGAATTTACGGCTTCAGGCAAAAAAGAAAACGAAACCGGAAATATATAGAAACTGGTTAGGATAACAAGAATGGTAGTTATGAAGAATTTCTTCAACATAAATCTTTATAGATTCTTTGAGCGGAGTACTATGTTGTACAGACGATTAAACAGTTTAATACAGTTCCACATTCTCTTGGATGCAAGCCACTGCAGCGCACGTGTCCAAAGGGGTAAGGCTCTATTTTTGAAGGCAAAGGCATTAGCTTCCGGAAACCAGTTGAACCACTGCCTATAATCAACTTTTGAACAACTAATAAGGAGAGGGCGTTTAATATACAGCTTCAAGTAAGGCAAATACTCTTTGAACAAATCTTTGTAGAGTGATATCATCAAGAATTCTTCTGCTACCTGTAAATTACGGGAAACCTCTGCCTGCCGCTTTGGACTCAATTGACGGCTGATAGAACTAGGGTTGGCGGCATTATATTCGTATAGGACTTCGTGTATCTGGCTCACATTGGAAGCGCAGGCATAAGCCCGGAGCATAAAACTCATATCTTCTCCCATATCGGAACCAGGAAGGAAGCGGATACCATTGTCCACTATCAATTTATGTTTCACGGCAAACAGCCACAAATTCCATTTCATCGTTCCTCCCATCATATTCCGGAGAGCACCTTCGGCACCTGAATAATCTGCCTGCCTGAAATGGCGTACTTTTCCCCCATCCACATTCTGCCAATCCCAGCCAACAATATCGACATCATTATCAACAGCTTTCAAGATGGTGTCTATGGCATTCTCACAAAAGCAGTCATCGGCATCAGCAAAGGCCAGATAATCTCCTTTTGCATTTACTATTGCCGTATTCCTGGCCGCTGCAGCCCCGGCATTATCCTGGCGTATCACTCGAATGGCGTTTCGGGCGTTTTTGGCAAAACGGAAAAGGATTTCCGGCGTTGCATCCGTACTTCCGTCATCCACTATCACCACCTCCACCTCTGAAGTCAATTGCTCCACTATGCTGTGGAGTGTCTTCTCCACTGTATCTCCGGCATTGAAAACGGGTATGATTATGCTAAGACGCATTGCAACTCAACCTCTGTATTTCACGGATAAAGGACATATCCTTGCTATTGAACTTCCTTGCAAATAACGCCGGAGAATCTTTCAAGAGAGCCAAATCTTCCGTCCCCCAATCCGTCAGACACTTGTTTTTCCACCCAATAGCCCTCAAACAGCCCATTTCATCCCGCGTAGTATTGAAAAGGTTTTTGCGGAAAGGCGACTGCCAACAGAGAGTATGAAGAAATATTTCGTCACTGCAAAACGTATGGCTGAATGTCTTCAATGCCCACTCCTTATGGTCGATAGCATACCGCACCAGACCGTCTGTAATACTTACCCACTGGGTACCTTTCTTGAAATCTATGCATTTGTTCCGCTTGATTCCAAATAACTCCTGAATACGAAGGGATAAAGCCCGAGGTATTCTTATCGCCCAGGACTTACTTTGGAAGTGCTTGGGGAAAAGATGCCAAAGTTGCACTTTTCGAATCACCTCCGGAGTAACGGTCGTTAAAGTATAGCCGATAAACTCTTTACCGCTATGTTCATTAAAAAACTGATGGATATAGTCCTGGCTCTTGATGGGTAAATCGGCACCTGAAAGGAGATGATAATACTGATAGGGTCCTTTCTTGACGGCAGCCTCAAATAAAGCATATTCCGCCTCCACTACGCTTACGTCCCCCCAACGTACATCCACCCTATCTTCAAGCATAAATAAGCCGGCTTTGGCAACTTGAAGGCTGGGCAGGGTTTGAACTTTCCGATCAATGTGCACATAGAGATCGTTCCTGGGGTCATCCAGACACGAAACCAGAATTTGAAGAAGTTCAAATTCATTATGAGCCATTATCAGATAAGCGTGCTTCACTTACTTTAATTTGCGATAGCCGGTTATCGCCTTATCAATAATACGGCCTATTCCCAGTTTGTAAAGAAGTGAAAGAACTCTGATGGAACCTTTTACTTGCAAGCAGTTTCTTATGTCCTTCGGCAGGGAATAATAGACTCTCCACCATTCCCCAAATTGGACAGAAAAGATGTTCCACGGTTTTCCGCCGGTATAGTGGATATTGCCATCTATTTGAACTTGCATCCACAAATCGGCAGAATAGACCTTGCAGAAATCATTCTTGTACTGCGGCAAAAAGAAGGTCCGAATGCCATTATTAACAGGGCCCAGAGGTAAGACCCGTCCTTGACAAACCTGATTCAGGGCATCCTGGTCCGGGAATTCCATATAGTCTTTCTCACAGGCTTTCAAAAGCTTGGAGGAAACGTTCTCTTCCCTCATCTGCTTAAGGTTCATAAGCAAAACACCAGAATTGAAATAATGCCCAGGTATGCATCCCAAAGCCTTTATCCGTTCTGACTGATCTTCAATTGGCGCCTCATATACCGCTGCTAGATAATTCTCTTTCAAATCCTTATTTCGGAACAAAACTCCCATATCCTGCCGTACAATAATATCACAGTCCAGATATAGAATCTTATCATAGCTGGGGAGCAGTTCCGGTAGCAACAAACGGAATGATGCCGCTTCCGAATACCTTGCATCGGTATAATAGCCATCCAGACGCCCTTTTAAGGAAAGATACTCCAATTCCAACCTGCCTTTTCCCATTCCAGACAGCATCTCCTGCATTTCACGGGGAATATCCTCCGTAACAAGGCTTATTACATGAAAAGTATCGGTTGAGGAATCCAGCAACGACTTTAGCATCGCCGCCGCAGGAACGATGTAATTGGGAGTAAACGCTATGGCAAGGGGTATGCTCATCACAGATCTCAACGCTTTAAAAACCTAAAAATCTAGAATAGCGTCGCAAAGATCTCAAAATGGCTTCCCGCTTAGTCAGAGGTAGCCATGAGCGATTATTAAGGTGATACAAAAGTACTGATGATACTCTTCGGCAATTGGAATTGGCAATTGTTTTTGTGGAATAAATCTTTATCCCGTCTCCCAGAGTTTGGTCAGCATCTACCCGTTTCCAAACATACATCTCATCCATTAACTCAGAAAGAATAGTTGGAATGGGAGTCATATCCATCTCCCCTCCTACCCAAAAAGGCCGTTTTGTGTATATGTCTAAAGCTTTCTCCACAAAAGGATGACCTTTTTCACTACCCATAATAGCACCCTCAAGATATATCTGGGTATGCTCCTTATCACGCATTTCAAGGCCCGTAAAAAATCTGTTCAGGAGTAAATCATCCAACTTCTCAAACACTTGAACATCTGAGTCCAGATAGATTCCGCCATAATTGTATAATGCATATAACCTTATATAGTCCGATACAAAAGGCCATTTCTTTGCAGCTAAGGCATCCTTGGTAAAAGAGACAGATTCATAATCAAAACTATTGATATCCCATAGCCTGAGTTCATAATCAGGGAGATGCTTTTTCCAACTGGCAATGCAGCGTTGAATAGACTCCGGTTTGTCGTCATTACTCAACCAGCAATAATGTATTATTCTCGGAATCATAAACAAAGAAGAAGTTGAACTATCCTCTTTTGACTATCTGCCCGGGAACTCCTACAATAGTAACACCAGGCGTTAAAACATCATTAATAACGACAGCGCCAGCACCTATCCTTACACCGTCTGCGATTCTTATTCCTCCTAATATTTGGGCACCCTGGCCAATATCTACGTTGTCACCGATAACGGGAGATTCTTGTGAACCGGGACGCAAATTACCGATGCAACAATTTCCGTGGATTTGGCAATTCTTTCCGATACGTGCATTCGGGTTGATAATGATGGAACCATAATGCCAGATGATTAACCCTTCGTCAAAACAGCCGGCACTGATTATAAAACCAAGCCGTGACCCAAGGCGGTTTTTGCGTCCACGATACCAAAAAGACTTAAATTTATTCGGCTTAGAAAAAGTGTACTTCTCTTCCTGCCGTAAGAATCTGAGATAACGCTTGATATAATATCCCTCAGGCTTGATAATTATCTCAAGTAAATGTTCTTTCTGCGTCATATTTATCGTTATAAGACTACGGTTCCAAGCAATTTTGAAACAGGTTTCACATATCCTTTTCTGCATAAAACCGCCAGCGCTGCAGAAATCAGAAAAACCAAAATCAAAACAACTTTTGAAGAAGTTATTCCATAGAAACTATGGTACTCCATAAACTTGAAGCAGAGCTGGTGAACCAGATAAAACTCAAAACTGAATTCTCCAAGCAGAATAAGTGGATGCCAGGCGAAAACGGTGTTTTCGCCAATCGGTTTCAAGGAAATTAGAACAATTAAAAGGCAAATGAATGGGACAAAAAACAGAGAGAAGGTAATAATCTCTTTAGGTATTAATAAAGAAAGGATTATTAATAACGGAATACAACAGAATAGACATACCTTAAGGGATGTTCGATGTTTCTCTATCCAAATCGTTTCCCCTTTAATCTTTAAAAAAAGAAGAGCGGAACAGGCCCCTAATGTAAAATCAATCAACCGAGTAAGAGGGCAGATGTAAAAGAAGTAAAACCGACTTTCCTTAGGAGTAAGAACAAGCAAAATGGCGGGGATGATAAAGAGCGCCAATACAAAGAAGAGAAATCTATTATTGTCCCAAAACCATAGAACGACCTTCAGCAGCAGGGGATAGACCAGAATGAAGAACAAAATATCGGACAGAAACCAAGAAACGCCATTAAATGAGAAATAATAACTTTCATTTGGTATCCAACTCTGCAAAAGTGACACATTTGCTAAAGCAACAGGGATTGATTGGGAAGGGAGATAGTCGTACTTTATGATTAAAAGAAAAGCTGCTATAAAACAAAGCCAATGAAGCGGATACAGACGAATGAATCGTCTTGAAATGAATTGAGAATAGGTCAATTCTCGTTTTAAAAGCCTGTCTTTGTAACCTAAAGTAATAACAAAACCACTTAATACAAAGAAAAAGGCAACACCTAAAACTCCACCCTGAGGATAGTACCCCATATGATGTAGAAAAACCATGCTCATAAAAATAAATCTCAGAGATGTGAGTTCTTTAATCATTTCTCTGTGAATTTTCTAGCAAACAGATAATCGGTTTTGCTTATTGTCGGTAATACTGATAGCGACAAAGAATAAGGGCTGTCTTTTTTAAATTCTGCATATAAAAGCTTTTGATAATCAAAAAAGCAGAATTGATCCTCCGCTCTCATTAGTTCTGAAACGACAAAATACTCATCACCGCATAAGGACCATCGATATTTCTTGAGTATGGACTTTTCCCTTTCTATCAGATAATTAGCGGCTTCTTCTGTCAAACTAAGCCAGTTGTCAGTTTTATAAAAGTATTCTTTTTTGAGATGCTTTATTCCTAATACTTTTTGAACCTTCAGTGAGCACTTCCAAGTAAAATTACAAATTGCACGACAAAACTTGTCAGGACTCTTGAAATTGCGAATAGGGAAATGAAAACGTCGTAACTTGAAATCTGCATCACCCTTGTCCGGTGGCCACATACGAATAATCTCTTCAGAAGAATGGCTATGATAAAAATCAAGTAGGTATTCAACAGGTTTCAAAGACAAATGCGTGCCGGAAATGATATGATAGTGTTCATAGGGTCCCTGCTTGAGCGCTGTTTTCAATAACAATAGTTCCGTTTCAATTTGCGAAACATGCCCCCAGCGGACATCAATCCGATTCTCCAGCACAAACAGTCTTCCTTTAGACACTTTCAATATCGGCAATTGCTTGACTTTTTTGTCAATATGCACAAAGAAATCGCATTCTGGCGCATCCAACGATGTAATAAGCCGCTGGAGAATGCCGAATTCATTATGTGCAATGATGAGCCAGGCGTGAGACATAAATAAGATAATCTTTTATTTCCCGCAAATCTGCATTAACCGTGAAAAAAAAAGAGGGAGTCTCAACATTAGGTTACCCAAAATCTTGTCTTTAAAGGAGAATAAGTGTTCATTATCTCGAAATGTAGACAAAATGAAGTATGAATACTCCTGCCTAAAAGAATCAAATGATTCCGTTCCAAATAGATGTCTATTCCGTGTATAACTCTCCAAGAGAAGAGAAACAATATCTTTCTTAAACCAATTGGAATCTTCAGTGGAAATGTTCCGTTCAAAAGAAGAGAGCAATTTATAAATATTCACTAGATTCTTTGCGGAATTAATCCCCGCCTTATTCATAATTGAGCCCTCACGTTGCCTGTAAACATAGACAGGTTTATTCATAACAAGAACTCTTTCCGCCAGATAGAGGAGAACTCGCCCGAAATACTCATCTTCGTGAGTAAGACCTCTGGGGAAAAACAAGTCTTCAGATTCAAATAAACTCTTTCTTATGACGAACCTTGGTGCTGCCCAGACTGGAATTGACTTATTCTTTAATAGATCTTTCCCGTAATAGATACCAGATTCAGATAGAACATAATCTGTTCGATTCTTGTTACCATCATCGTAACACCATAAAAGAGGGAATGCAATCACCTCAATATCAGGTGTAGCATATAAAAGGTCCATGACCTTGTCAATAGCTCCTGGCAGCAAATAATCATCACTGTCAACAAACCATACGTAATCACCCGTCGCCACACCCAACCCATTCATCCTGGCCGAAGAAAGGCCTTGATTCTTTTGCTCGATTAAACGGATATTCTTGTGATTAGACGTGAAAGAGCGAACAATATCCATCGACTTGTCTTTGGATCCATCGTTCACTACAACAATCTCAAAGTCCCGAGAGGTGGTATCAAAAATAGAATTGAAGCAATCAGAAATATATTGCTCAACCTGGTATACCGGTATAATAATACTGAGTTTCAACGGAAGAAATGTATTTTCTTTATCCCAAGTATTCTCTTGAAAATAAACAAAATTCCTTTTGTAAAACTGTTTCTTCTGTTATGCAGCAGCACAATAGCCATCTCTCCAATAAAAAACTCCTTACGTAAAGTTTGTGCAGTATTCGGATCCTTTTTTTTCAATGCCTCATATCTTTCCGCATAAAAAAAGGCTTTATAAGAATCGAAGAACTTGGGGTTTACGAAACAGTCACCATTTGCCCGTGACAAAGAGTTCTCCTTTCGATAAAGGACAGTTTCTTTATCAAAAAAAAGCAGTTTCTCGCCGCGTCCAGTTAAATGAAGCCATTGAGGCCAGTCCTCGCAAAATGAATATTGTTCCGCGTAAAGGTTATTAATTGCAAACGTTCGTCGTAAAAAAACAGTTGTGGCAGGTACAAAATTGTATGTTAATAGAAGATTATGTTGCTGTTGAGCTGATAAATGGAAATAATCTACAGAGCTATCATCCGGCAATAAATTATCCGTGACAACTCTGTTTCCATCACGATTATAAAAATCTCGAGACTTTGAAAAGACGATGTTCGCAGTATTCTCACCTTCTACAAAAGCCAAATTATCTATTATACAATCCGACAGCAACAAATCATCTCCAGCAATAAACTTGATCCAATCTCCTGTGGACGCTAAAATGGCAGTATTGAGATTGTGTGCTACGCCTCCATTCTGCTCTTGAATGATTAATTTTGCATTATAGAATCTATTCTTGTGCTTTTCTAACCACTGTTGGCATACATTTACAGTATTGTCTGTTGAACAGTCATCACAAATAATAAGTTCAATTTTACTGTATGTTTGTGAAAAAACACTGTTCAGGGTTTCCAACACACTTTTGCTGGAATTATAGGTGATAACACAAACTGTTACAAGTATGCTGGAATCTTTCATGTCAACCATTATCCTTATTCGAACAGATATGTCCTTTTATCAGTGGAATCAATTCCATTTTATTATTTAGCATAGTAAGGGCATAAACAGATGAGGATATCGTAAACACCCCACAGATCCAGTATTTTAATGGAGAAGGGAGTAACAATATCGAAACCAGCGAACTAACTGTCAGAACCAACTGAATGAGGAAAGATCTTACAAAATCTTTAGAAAGGGAAAAGCCATAACGCCTTATAGCAATGATAAAGACTACAAAAAAGTAGATAACATAATTAATTGTAAAAGCTATTCCCAACCCTTTAAGTCCTCCAAAAAAACAGCCGATTATACTAAGAGACAGAAAAACAATGCTTCCGATAATCTCAGTTACAATAAATAACCGTGACTCTGCTTTTGCGACAAACTGATAGGCTATTAACCAAGAGGCCAGCCGAAACATCATCCCAGGACAACACCAGAAGATATAAGGAGCGGCATCTAAAAACGCGTCTGAATATAGAATCCTCAAAATAAGGGGCATCAACAACACGCAACCGCAAAGTAGTGGCGCCAAAATATGAATCGCTATTTCTCCTTGTTGGCACACGACCTTACGACATTCCGAATTATCCTGGTTCACGGCCGCGAGGCGAGGGTAGAAATCAGTTCCAATTGCCGTAAAAACCATTCCGACATATGAGTTGATAATGACAAATCCTGCTTGATATAATCCAACGGATTCCGCCCCACCTTGATGCATGATAAATGCGCGGATAACGTAACTGATTGCAGTTGAAAGGATGCCGCTTAAACTCATAGCGATGCCCATACGGACCATCCATTGACCCTGTTCCCACGTCTCTTTTACCGACAGTTTTATTTTGGGGACACTGATCTTCCCGGAAAAAAAAAGGAAGATAATAAAACCTGCGACAGAGTTAAGAACAAGAGTCGGTACTATACCGTTAATGCCGAAGAAATAGTAAAAAGGAACGGAAAGGATAAGGCCAATTGTTGCGCCCGCGGCAGAAGCAATAGCTAATTCCTTAAGGCATCGCATCCCCTGCAGAACAACCCTCCACCCAGAAGCAAGCGAGTCGATCAATAGAGTGCAGGACAACACAATCAGGGGGATTGTATAATCGTAATTACCGAAAGTTGTTTTACTCAACAAAGGAGAAAAAACGATAACTGCCCCCATTCCCAATAAACCTGTAAACCAAACCAGTTTACGGAATGCAGAGACAGTCCTTCCTATCCTTTCCATATCTCCACTCCCGTTAGCTTCTGATACATCGCGAACTGCACTTTGAGACAGACCAAAAGATGTAATGCTCTGGATAAGTCCAAGGGTTGATTGATATAGCCCCAGCAAGCCAACGCCTGCCGTACCTAACAATATGGCTACAAACTTACTACGAATTACACTAATCAGTATTTGATATACCTGAACACCTCCAAACAGCGTAGTCGCCTTGAAGATGTTCCGGTAAGAGCGGGTTTCCTCAGTATTTATTATTGACGTGGGCAACTACCGAAAATCATTAATAAGCGAAGCCACTTCAAAAGCTTCTTTTTCCGTTATGCACGGCCCAATAGGGATGCTAAGTTCCTCCTGGGCAATTCTTTCCGTAATCGGAAGGCTCAGATACGAAAACTGCCGATAGCATTCCTGCCTGTGCGGAGGGATAGGATAGTGAATGAGCGTACCAACGCCATTCTCCTTTAGATAAGCCTGCAATTCATCTCTGCGTGAACAAAGGATCGGGAACAGGTGATATACATTCTGTACATCCGGAAGCCGCTCGGGCAAAGTCACCAGCGGGTTGGTAATATGCTTGTAATAGTACTTGCCAATGGCCTGCCGATGGGCATTATCCTCATCCAGATACTTGAGTTTCACATCCAGGACTGCAGCCTGAATCTCGTCAAGCCGGCTGTTCCGCCCCGTGTATTTGAACACGTATTTCTTCTGACTTCCGTAGTTGGCCAGGGCTCGGATGGCATCGGCCAAATCCTTGTCGTTGGTAGTCACCGCTCCCCCGTCACCCAAGGCGCCCAGGTTTTTTCCGGGATAGAAACTATGTCCTGCTGCATCGCTGACGGAACCGGTCCGTCGCCCGTCCGGAACACGGCATCCGTGTGCCTGGGCATTGTCTTCAATCAGTTCCAGTCCATATTTTTTGCAGAGCGCGCCAATCCGTTCCGTGTACGCATTCCGGCCATACAAATGGACAATGGTTATGGCTTTGGTCTTTTCCGTTATAAACTCCTCAATCCGCTCATCGTCAATCTCCAGCGTATCAGCCCGGGGTTCAACTAAAATGGGTTTCAACCCATTTTCCGTAATGGCCAGGATGGTTGCGATATAGGTATTAGCAGGAACAATGACCTCGTCCCCCGGAGCCATAACGCCCAGTTCGATATAGGCCCGGAAAATCCAGATCAGAGCATCCAGGCCGTTAGCGCAGCCTACGCAATACTTCGTGCCGATATAATCGGCATAATGCCTTTCAAATCGCGCATTCTGCTCTCCCTGCAGGTACCAGCCGCTTTCTACGACCTTGGCCACCGCTTCCCGAATCTCTTCTCCGTGAAGGGCGGTGACGTCTTTTAATGACAGGAACGGAATCATTAATGGCTATTTTTACCTCTGTGCAATAACATAGATTTCAGCCGCAATATCCGGATATCTTTCTCCAAGTTGGAGAAAAGCATCTACCATATTTTCACTCCAATGGGCATTGATAAATGCATTATGCTCCGGTTTTATCCAGTATCCACCCCGATTGATAATCTTTAATCCCGCATCAACAAAATCCCTTTCTAGAGTGTCGATATCATATACTCGGCGATGACCATTTTTCTTATCCGTTTCATTTAGCTGCTTCTCTGTCTCTAATAGACCCATTAGTACAGCAGCTTGCCTGTGGATACTATTGGAATTTGGTACCGCAGCCATAATAACCCCATTTTTAGAAAGCCAGGAAGAAGAAAGTCTTAATATTTCAACAGGATCCTGAACGTGCTCAAGCACATGGCCAAGTATAATATTGTCATATTGTCTTATCGGCTTAAAATCTTCGAACAACGAAGCATAACCTTTAATATGAGGATGCCTTTTTATTATGTTATCTACCCAAAACGCAGCACCATCAACCACGGTATAGTCGTCAACACTAGGAGCCAATAAATCTGTCATAACGCCCTCCGCAGGTCCCAACTCCAATAAACTTCCCGGTTGTAGATACCTTTTGAAAATCGAACAACAATAAGCAGTGGCCTTCTGCATCACACCCTCTGCGTAAAAAGCAGTTCGGGAATGCTCTGTAACGCGTTCTATTTCAGCTTGATTACTCATAGTTTTGTCTTTAAGAGCGACAATATATCATTAAATGACCTTAAACTAGCTATTTCTTCTGGAAATAGCTGAATGTCAAACTTTTCTTCCAATTCAAACGCGATGTTTAGTTGACGTAATGAATCCCATTGTTCGCAAGTATCCTGTGAACAATTCACATCAATCGAGTCCAGCTCCAAGACAGATTGCAGAATCTGTAACAGTTCTTTTTCTAAGTCCATGACACTGTATAATAATAGGGTATTTTATTCATGAAACTATCCAAATCCAAACTATAGTGTTTACTTCCATCCTTAGATGACTTAATTAGATTGGCGCCCAGCGCATCAAAGAAAGAAGCTACTTGTACATTTTTCTTTGTGGGCAAATAATCAGCCTCTATGGAGCGGAAACCTTCACACCTTAATTTTTCCGCTACAGCTAAAAAGAAGGCTTGCTCAATACCTCTTCCAAGAACCCGGCAACTCAGAAGATAGGTATCCACAAGACCTGACTTAACAATAATACAACCAGTAATGCCCAGTTCTCCTAAGCGATCCGATACAGATAGAAGAAAGACGCGTGCACCATCATTTTGCATCTGTTGCAAATCTTGTTCTGAATACCGATGCGTTGTAAGATTAAATTGGTTGGTCTTCTGCGTCATCTGAGCCGTCCTTATCCGGGAAGACGGTGTCATCTCAAAGATATGAAGTTGTATTTCCAACCATTTTAAGTAATCTTCAAAAGTGTTGAAACTAGCAATTGCTTCTTCCCGTTGGTGATTTGCAAGGTATTGCTCTGTTTTTTGAGAATCCTCAACCGAGAGTGTATAAACGGAAAAAAACTGACTCACCAAAGAATTATAATAATCAATTAATCCGAATGGCTGTTCTGGGAAAGCAGGTACCGCAACTTCTGGCAACAGCCCCTTTACCAATTCTCGTTCAGATGGGTTGTCATCGACAAATACCATACTATCTAGTCCAATATTCAACTCTTCAGCCAAAGAGCGAATATTGCTCACTTTATCTAGCCAGTTGATGCGAACGGCAGCAAAATCATTTGATTTTAACGGCATATCCGGATGAGTTTCCCAAACGTCGTTAATGTCTGACAGATTGTTTTTTGAGCATATCGCCAAAATGACTCCGTTTTGTCGCAAAAAATTCAATCCCTGCTGCCAAAGGAAAAAAGCATTGCCAGGATAATTGCCTCCTACCTTTATGCCTGACGTTCCATCCTCACCCACAACTCCTGCCCAAATCGTATTATCAAGATCTAATATCAAACACTTCTTTCTGTGCAAAGCAATTTCCCGTCGCTTCTGCTCCATCCAGCATTTAAAATCGGAACGAAGCCTCGGATTATATGGCAGTTGAGCTGTAAAATAAAAACGTGCATTGAACAACTCTTCAACGGAATAGCGAGAATGGAACTCCGCAATTTCAATGACCTTAATGTTGTGGTTTATATCTGAAAGATGCCGTATCACAAGGTTATAACCATCCACCGCTTGACGCAAACGATTATCTCCACTTACTGCCGACACGTGGTGATAGATATCTAACGAGCAAATTATAAACAGTTTGTTTTTATCTATTTCATTGACCACCATCTCCACTAATCTACTGAAAGAGTCCACGGTTTTAACCAATATGTCCTCATCAAACTCAATTGGAAGCTGGTAGAACCAAAGATACTCATCAGCTATTGGGATATTGGATATATCGCCATAACCCGAAAAAACACAATCCGGATTGAATAAATATTCAACCGCATGGTTGCGAAAAACGTAAGTCATTATCGTTGCAACAATTCAATAAGTCCTACTTGAGGATGCATCATATAACAAATGAGTCGGTCATCTAAAGCTGCTGCTGGAACAGGGTTAAACAATAGAAGATATTTCTGCTTTCGAAGTTCTGAAATAGAATCATAAATATTATGGACTTCATAACAGATGTGATAAGGCGTAACACCGTTTTTAAGAAAACTATTCAGCGATGAGCCGCCATTATCCACTTTATCAAATTGTTCTACCAGTTCTATAGTCGGAAAGCCCTCTCTCCTTAAAAAGGCAATTTTACATTTTTGATAAGGGTCATCAACAATAGAAGAGAGGCTCCACCCTGCATCCACATAATGGGAAGCGGTGCAAGAAATCTCAGGCACAGCATAACCAATATGATGAAATGACATCTCAGATATCATGGCATTTGAACTATTTTTTCTATAAACCGTTTTTTGTTCCTCTCAAAATCTTCACGATGCAAGACACCAGTAAGATAAACTCCCTTCGTATCAGTTCTTTTCCCGGTAAACACCATTCCCAGCTGTCGTGAAAAAGAAATAACGCCGCTATTTCGTTCATTTGTTCCATCTACTTCCTGTTCTTCCGACTTGTCTAACATTTCGAAAGCAATTTCCCTTCCTATTATCGCCCCAGCTATTGGCACCCAAAACGGTAATCCGCGAAGAAATACCCAACTGCCAAATGTGAAAGACATCTGACTAATGTTATATACTCTATCCACCCCCACAGGCTCTCCATTTAAAAAGAAGATAAAATAATAATCCTTTCCAATTGCCTCCCTTTCTTTATACTGCTGAATCCACCTCTTCTGGTCCATTATATCGGCTGATGTTTCATGAATAAAACGGGACAATACAGGATCGGTTCTAAGGCGAACAATAAAATCGGCATCTTCCTCCTGCACTAATCTACAGTGAAGACCATATCTATCAAGTTCAAAATCTGACGGTAATATAATACTTTCCATATCAGATGCTTATATTTCAAGTCCTATTCCCGGAAACAGAAACATGGTCGAAATTTTGTTCTATTGTCGACCATACAAGTAAAAAAGTGTAGAATCCAGTTGCCCAATTGGCAAGAGGATGAATCATTTTTTAAATTCCAGAAACTCTTGATAATCCCTGATATACTCATCGGCATCATACAACTCCGAGGCCAGGACCATACAAACGGCGCCGGAGGAGAAGTCGTCCAGATCTCGCCAGATGCCGGGAGGAACCAAAAGGCCCTGATAGGAGCGGTTCAGGAAGAAGGACTGTTTGTTGTGCCCGTCGTCCAGCGTAACACGGAAAGAACCGCTGGCAGCAATCAGGAGCTGATAGAGTTTCCTGTGGGCGTGTGCACCGCGGGAAGCACCTCCGGGCACATCGTACAACCAATAGACCCGCTTGATTTCAAAGGGAATATGCCGATTCTCCTCCACAAAGGAAAGATTCCCCCGCTCGTCGGGAATGACGGGCAGGTGAATGATTTTACAATCGGAAAGGTTCATTAACCAATATTAAAGATTCCCCAACCTCACCATCACGCACAGGGAGGGAGTCATGGCAAAGGAAACGCCGGGTTCGCCGATGTAGCCGTTCCGACCGAAAACGAGTATCCTGAGGTCCGGAACAAGGCTCACCCGGGGAGTGAGTTCAATGGGGAGGGCCAGGCCGATGCCGCCGCCGACAGTCAATCTTTCAACCCCTACCAGGCCCACGTGGGCATAGGGGATCATGAAAGGAGACACGCGGAAGAGAGCGTCGCCATGGATATATGTATAATTCTTGGAGCCGAAGGAGGTGAAGGTGCTGGAGGTGTTGACACCCTGATAACCGGCCCTTACGCCATAGATTTTACTGAACCAATAGCCGGCATTGACGCCGATATTGAGACCGGAGCCGATATTGGACTCCAGGCGTCCTACGAACTTCTTGCCGGTAAAACCCACATTCATTCCCACTCCGGAACCAACGAACCAGCCGGTATCGGTGTTCTGCGCAAAGGCGCCCGTAGAAAAAGCCAGCGCCGCAAGCAAGAGGACAAACAGTTTCTTCATAACACCTAGAATCTATATGAAACACCAAACATCATCAGGCCGCGGATATCCAGCGGGAAACCGGGGTAACCGTCGAAACGCTTAAAATCCTCGTCTGAAGGTTCCAGGCCATTATACCTGTCGGTATAGAACTCCGGATAAATTTCTGCAAAAAGGCCCAGGCCGAAGGGGAAATTGTATTCGGCAATAGCACCCAGCCGGAAGCCGAAGGACGCATTCTTGTCAATAACCTTCTGCCAGGGATGACCGGAATCGGTAAAACTGAAAGTATAGGCGGCACCTGCACCGGCGAACAACTTGATGCGGAAAGCGGAAGAACTACTGGCAAGTCCCGCCATATCCAGGATGATGTCGCCAAAGCCGGCGATATTCTGGAACTGGTAAGGATAGAAACCTCCGGCCGATGTTTCCATCACATTGCAGGCGCCCACATTCTTACCATATTCCGCCTGGACACGGAAGCCGATGGCACGACGGAAATCGTACTCCACGGAGAGGGCCGTCTGATAGGAAAAGAGCGATTTGCCGCTGCCCGCATAGGAAAAGTAATTCTCATAAATATTAACCATGGGGCCAGCACTCAACGAAACGGTGAAACTGGATTTTTTCTCGGAAGAGGTCTCCGCATGGAGAAGCACCATTCCAGCCACAAGGCCTATAGCTACCAGAAAAATCTTTTTCATAAGTAAAGCTAACTATAATTGGGGTAAAAATACGGCTCCGCCGCTGGGCTTACCAAATGATAGCCCACAAAAAACGGAACGGAAAAACCAAACCATAATTGACAAAGATAAGCCAGTTTCTACAAAAAAGCAAAAAAAAAGCCGGGAATTACTCCCAGACTTGATTGAAAGTAGAACTCTCACCAAAGTTGTACTCCACCACGTCCTGACCCGTGGTCTGTATGGTGGAAGAATTGTTGACCACAGAACCTGTCAAAATGGGGGACTCCAGTTCCACCGAGACCCGCCTGATAACTGCCGGAGCAATGTATGCCAATTTCTTAACCACTTTCTGTCTATTTTACTTCTTAATAGAAATTGTGCAAAATTACCACAAAAAAATTTAACATCCAACTTTTTTTTTATTTTTTATGCAATATTATTTTCATGCTAAAACGTTAACATTCACTTCCGGCCACGATTTCAGGATGGACAGCGTTCATTGAATTACTATTTTCAGTTTTTTATTTGTACCTTTGCAAGATAAATCCTATAGGGCCATGAACAAGGACAAGCACTACCAGAGAAGCGGAATCATCTACCTGCAAGACACGTTAATGTCCCTGCTGGCTTCCCTGCTGGCCATCCTGGTGGTCCGCTGGGTATCGGAGCCCCGCCCGGGCTTTACCCTTCTGGTTGTAAAGTGGCTGGTGGTATCGGCCGCAGCCATCCAAGCCGGGTTGCTGATAAGCAAGTCCTACAAGGATGTAAGAAGGTACGCCACCTTGCGCTCCCTGGGGAAAGCCCTGCTTTCGCTGCTCATCAAAGAACTGATCCTCACCTTAACCATATTGTTTGGATTATTCGGCTTTTCTTTAGCCGAATCAGTCCTGATTCTCACGTTGGACTTCCTCCTTAACGGCCTGCTGCTCTCATACATCCGGATGTCGGCCCGGCTGCTGATCCGAGACAACGGCTCCTTCAAGGCAAAAGCCCTGAGCCGGAGCGCCCTGGTGGTAGGCACCGACGACCTGGCCCTTTCCCTGGCCGCCCAGCTGGAGAAAGAAGGGTACAGCATTGCCGGCCTCCTCACGACGGATCAGAATATGGCCGGACGCGTTATTCACGATTATGTAGTGTACTGGTGCGACAACCGGGAAAGCCTCCGGCAGCTGCAGTGGCGCCTGGGCGGGGTAGACAGCCTGTTCTTCCCCAAGAATGCCGACAGGGAACTCTATACGGGCGATAAGCCGGAAAACGAGATTCCCAATCAGGACCGGATGTCCCTGCTGGGCCACGCGGTAAAACGCGGTTTCGACATCGGCTTTTCGGCCTTCCTGCTGCTAGTGTTTTCCCCTGTCATCGGCCTCTGCGCCCTGGCGGTCAAGTTAGAAGACGGCGGCCCTGCCATCTACAGTCAGGAGCGGATCGGCCGGGGCGGAATCCCCTTCCAGATTTACAAGTTCCGCTCCATGCGGGTAGATGCCGAGAAGGAAGGCTCCCCCGCCCTTTACAGCGGAGAGGAAGACCCCCGGCTCACCAAGGTGGGCCGATTCCTGCGCACCCACCACCTGGACGAGCTTCCCCAGCTCTGGAACGTCCTCAAGGGCGACATGTCCTTCATCGGCTACCGGCCTGAGCGACAGTACTATATAGACCAGATCATGCAGTGCAACGCCCGCTACCGCTATCTGTTCCAGATCCGGCCCGGCGTTACCAGCTATGCCACCCTTTACAACGGATACACGGACTCCCTGTCCAAGATGCTCACCCGGCTGGAACTGGACCTTTACTACCTGCGCAACCACTCCATCTGGTTCGACCTTAAAGTCCTGGGGCTATCCTTCCTGAGCATCGTAAGCGGAAAGAAGTTTTAGATGGCAGCACAAGCGGCATATTGGTATGTTGCCCGCACCCGGCACGGGGCGGAAATCGGCGTCCGGAACCGGCTGTCGGCGCTGGGTGTGGAGCACTTTGTCCCCACCCGCAAACGGAAAGCCAGCCGCGGCCGCACGGCCGAAGAGCCTCTCCTCACCTGCCTGGTGTTCCTTAAGGCCACGCGTTCCCAAGCACTGGATCTCATTCATTTTCAAGGTGTCAAGGCCGATTATATGTTCGACTGCGCCACCCACCAGATGATGGTGGTGCCGGAAAAGCAGATGGAAGACTTTATCCGCGTATTCCAGGTTTCGCTGGAGGAAGGCGGGCTCTTGGACAAGCCCCTCTCCGTGGGAGAAAAAGTGCGCGTGACCCAGGGCGTCCTCAAGGGCGTGGAAGGCTACGTGCTGGAGCTGCAGGGCAAAATCTACGTGGTGGTTAGCCTCCTGAACAGCATTTTCGCCCGCGCCCGCGTTCCCCGCGCCTGGCTGGAAAAAATCTAGCCCTTCCCCACACAAAATAAGAGGCTAACTCGCTTTGAGTCAGCCTCTTACGGTTTTCATCCTGTTGATAATTATTTCAGCACAAGCCTATGAACCAAAAGTAAGGGTGAGCTTATTGTCCGCAGCGGCGTCAATCAACGCGCCCAGGGTGGTGTCCGCAAACATGTAAACGGTGTAGGGGATAAAAACCAGGAATCTACCCGTGTACGTGTACATGAAATGCACCGGCGTACTGTCATCGGCATTGGCAAAGGGGGTGATATCAACGATAATATTCCCCGTATTCTGCGAAGAACTGAAATAATAGGACTGCCCGGCCGTTCCGGAGGTGCTGTGCTGCTTGTCGGTCCGCCAGTACATGGGGAGATTGAAGGAAGTCGCTCCGCTCAGGGTAAGGGCTTCCGCAGGAATTACAAACTGGGTGGCCCGTTTCACGGTAAGGGGACTGGGATTGGACATCGCGTGGCTTCCCTGCACGTCAAGCGAGATGGTGCCTGCATTGCCGAAACGGGTCTTGGACTTGATGGTGAAGGTATTGATGCCGGCCGACGGCGTGAAATTGTACCCTGTTCCGGCATCGGCCAGTTTAGCACTCCCGTCCGCAGAGTACAAATCCACATCCGACGCCTTAATGGTGAGCGGTATCAGGTCGTGCGCCGTGTAGTTGAAAGAAATGGTGGCACTCTTTCCCGTTCCCAGCGGGAGATCCCCGTTCTGGACAATACCGCCCGACACGTAGGTGTCGTAACGCCTTATCATAAGCGACTGGGTGATAGCGTCCAGCGTAAGCGAAACCTCACCATCCGAAGAAACATCATTGGCCCGGACCACGATACGCTGGGTTCCCACATTATTGGGAGTATAGGTGGATCCCGACAGGGTTCCCGTCGCGGAACTAACCGCAGTCAGGTTGGTCAGGGAGAGGGTTATGTCCTTCATGGTTGCAGGCGTATACACAAACTCAAATGTGGTGGTGCCATTTTCTACTTTGGCAATGGGGTCTGCTGCCAGGCCGGTGGCGAAGAACGCCCCCAGGTTCAGCGGCACGAAATAGCCGTCGTCATCGGTGATTTTAATCACAGGGGTAACGGTTTCCGGAGCCTTGAAAGGAATGGTGATGGTCCTGCCCGCCTGATAGTCGGAATACTGGTAATCCTTGAGGAAATAGATTTTCGCATTCGCATCGTAGTCGCTTATCATGTCGCCGCCCTGCGGGCTGAGGACCTGCTTTCCCGGAGTGTCTTTGTCATCCGTCTGCAGGCGGAAATGAAGCGGGAACATAGAGGAGCGGAGCCCTTCGGGTACCCGGAAAGAAAGAGCCAGTTCTTTTGTGCCGTCATCGTATGCCCAGTTGACGACCTCCAGGGTCTTAGGCTTCATGCGGATGATGTTCACCCGGCGCCGGATCATTTTCTTGCCTTCCCCTGCGGTAATGGTAAAAGTGGAAACAGTCTCGTCGCTGCCAAGGGCCGAAGGGTCTGCCACATCGTAGGTGAACTCGCGCCAATTGTCAGTCACGGTTGCACCTGTAAAATCTTCCGTCCAGCCGTCAATGGACACGCCGTCTTCTCCGGAAACGGCCGATACCACGCCGTCCTTATAATCGTGGGAGCCGGCGTAGTCGGCATCGTAGCGGTAGTGGAACACCACATCGCTTGCAGCCTTGGTGAACACTTTCTCCACATAGCTGACCTCCATGAAGGCACCGTAGTTGTTGATTGCGGGGATGTCCTGGGTTTCCTCCGACAGGGTCATGTTGAAGTCGGAAGGATTCTCCGCGGCCACTTCCGGGCTGTCATAGCCTTCCGAGGAAATGGTTTTCAGTGTAACGATATAATGGTAGTTCCGGAGAAGGGCGCTCTTGGCCCCGTCTCCGTCCACAATGTCCAGGCGGAAGTACTTGGCCACGCCCGCTTTTTCCAGCTTTGCGATGATGAAGGTGGGGTTGGCGTCGTCGGCCGGATGCTCGTACATGTATTTGGCGTCTGTATTCTCGGGAAAAGTTCCGGCGGTGTACGAGGGCATGTAAAGCGGTGTAGAGCCGGGCATGAGATAGCCGGCATAGGCCGCGACGAGGGTACTGTAAGTGGTTGGATCGCCGGCGGTCTCCCAGCCGGTGTAGAAGCTGTCGCTGCTGCTTACATAAGGGGCGAAACTGCCGCGGGTGGGGGTTCCGTAAAGCTCGAAGCCCAGGACCGTGTAACCGCTTGATCCCGGAGCCAGGCTTATTTTCACGAAGTTACGGACCAGCTTCATTCCATTCAGTTCGCCGATGTTTCCAGCATTGACTCCGGACCCGAAGTAATGGTATCCCCAGTAGCCGTCTAGGCCGTTGGAGGTGTAAAGGTATTCACCCAAGACTTTGTCGGCCGTGTCGAAGTCCGGCGGGATATTGCCTTCGGGCACGTTGGCCAGGATGTGGACGGAGCGCCTGCTGGTAGTCTGCTCCAGGGAGATGCGCACTTTGTATACGCCGCCCACTTTCTCGTAGATGTAGTTTCCGCTCCCGTCCACATTGGGCTGGTTGCTGCCATTCAGCGGAATGGCCAGGGAGAATTCGTTGAGGTAGTTGCTGCCGCCGAACACGACCACGTAGATGTTCTGGATGGAGGGAACGTCGGCCATGGCCTTGGTGGCGGGGCCGACCTCGTCCGGAATGGAAAGGGACAGGTCATAGGTGATGCGCTTTCCTTCCGTATTGCCCGCCGTTTCCGGCAGTTCTTCCCGGGCACACCCGGCCGCCACACCCAGCGCCAGCACGGATAGCAGTATGTTTAATCTTTTCATTTTCATGGTATTATCTCCTATCCGCCTTATTTATTAATATATTTATATCCACCCCAGGTGTAAGTTGTATAGTCTCCTGCATGTGATCCCGATGCTTCTGTATAAGTGCCGCTTGGCAGTACCGGGTCCTTTCCCCAATACCAGGTGTCATAGACGCAACGGACACTTCTGCTCTCAGTATCCGTCTTTGTTACAAAATAATTGTCCCCGTTTTTTTTGTAAACGCTTGTCCCAGATGTGCTGTATCCGTATGTTGCACTTGACACGAACAATTCGGGGATGGCACCTTTTTCAAACAGTTTGGCGCAATACTCGATTTCCGCCTTGGTAGGAAGGCGCCAGCGCCCTGCCGGGTAACCGTCTTCCTGATAGGCCTCGCAGCGCAGGATGGCCTGATAATAACTCATCGAACTAGATTTCCCGTATGAAGATGCGACCATAAACTCCGGCGCGATGGTCAGGTCTGCGCTGCCCCGCTTTGCCGGCCTGTATTTCATCAGCATGGCAAGAGTATCCGTTACACTTTCCTCCTTAAGGGGGGAGCCGTCCCTATTTATATTTGCAGTTCCCCCATGCCTGTGCTGATTAACCATTTCATAAAGGCCTTCATCTGAGGAATTATTCGTTGACACGTCTATGCGCGGGTCCCCAATAAAATACCCGCTTGTGGGAGAAACCTTGATGCGGACCATATACTGACATGAATTCGAATTAGCCGGATTGAGATAAATATATGTGTCAACGTCACTAAGGGTGGCATATGTAGAAGCGTCAGTATTAGCCATATTGCGCCCTTTGATAGCATCATAAGTATAATCATTAGTCATGTAGGTAGAGAGAGAGGAGAAGGATGACAATGATGAATCATCAGAATACCTTTTCCTCTTTTTGCTTCCGAAACTTGTAGTATAGCCGTGGACACTGACAAATCCCGTTGACAACACGCCTTCCACCGACACGGCGGGGATCTGTACGACGGTGAAGGACTGGTCATCCACGCCGCCGCCGTCCAGGCTGAGCGTCAACTCATAAATATACGGCCTTCCCGCGAAGTTATTGTCACTGAAATTTGCGGACAGTTTGTGGTTCAGGGTGATGATTCCCTCGTGCTTCGAGTCGTCATAGGTGTTGGAGAACCAATAGCTTCCATCAGTAGTGCCCACCGGAATCGTCCCCGGGGTGCCGTCCGGTCCTGCGTAAATATCCTGGATATAATATTCGTCAGCATCCGGAGAGCCATCCTCATCCTTATCATGATAAGACATATCCCTGTCGGGATAGATTTCCCGTTCCACCATGGCGTCGTTGGAGTATGCATCCTTATAAATCCTGTTCACCGTAAGGGTGGCGGGACCGGAGGCGTTGTAGCGGATATGCACGCTGCCGCCGTTGGTCACCTGGGTCTCCTTCTGTTCCACCACCAGGTATTTCACGGGCTGGATTTCAATTTCGCTCACATCTGTACCCGAAACGACACTGCCCCATGCCAGGATGTCCAGCCCCGTGGCATTCAGCACAGTGGGCCGGGAAGCTTCGCCGCCCAGTACGCTCAGCTGCACCGTAGGCTTGTACCAGGTATTGGATTCCAGCGCCGTAAGGCCCGGGAACATCACCTTATAGTAAAGCTCCACCACATTCTCGTCAATGACGGTACCCTGGCTGGCGCCCTCATCCGCTATAACCGTCCGGTAGCGCCAAGGCTGGATAATCTTGATGAATGGGGCCAGGCTGCTGCCCTCGTCCCAGGTTAGCGGATACGTGTAGAACGTGCCGGAAACCAGCGGGTCTCCGGAAGGATACGTGTCTGTATAGGCAAAGGAGGTTTGCGTGCCCTTGGCTTTGGCGCCGCCCAGAAGGGCGTCCAGGGCTCCGTTCTCCAGATAGATACGTGTATTCCCTCCCAGCATGGGTTCCCACACTGTTTTGGTATCTACATTCAGTCCAGCGTCATGACCGTCGGTGGTAATGGGATCAGTGGGATACGTGAGCGTGAGCGAAACTTTGGCGGCCAGGCGCTTGAGCGTAATGCCCGCCACCAGCCCTTCGCCGGTTTTGGCGAAGCCGTTGCCGGCCGCCGTGAGCCCCGTCATCACAAAGGACGGCGTGTCCAGCACGCTGTAGCGGTCGGCCGTCGCCAGGCAGATGAACTTTCCGGCGGCGGCGGAGGCGCTGCTTGCCTCCAGGGCCAGGGCCTGCACCTGTTCCAGGGTTTTACCGCTGAAGTCACCTACAGCTCCCGGATAGTTGGCAATGGCCAGCACCCTTGCATTCTGCAGGACTTCCGCCTTTTCTGCAGGGGTCCCGGAAATGGCAGTGATGCCGTCTACCGTGGTGGAGTACACGTAGTACCCGCCTTCGGTGCTGTAACTGCCGTGAAGCCAGCTGTACAGCTGCTGCGTGCCGTCGGCACTGAATACAATTACGTCCAGGCAACTTACCGTGTTTTCGGCGCCCTCGCCGGGCGTGGTCGTCTTTGTCATGAGCCCGTCCAGGGCAATCCGCACCTGCACCCCGCCCTTTTCCTCAGGGACCGGCTTTTCCTCGCCGGTGCAGCCGGGAAGCAGCATTGCCGCTGCCAGGATCCATCCAAAAATATATGCTTTTTTCATAAGACCTTCCGATTAGATTGTGACTTGACTGGGGCCGGTTTGGCGCGCCACTTCCGAATTGATGGAGTACTCCACCCCGTCGGCTATGACGCTGAAGAACAAATAATAGGTACCGGACGCCCCGGTAAGGGAAAACTCCACCAGCGCGGGGTTGGGGGCTCCGATGGTGCCTGTGAGTACGCCGCCGGTGCTGTCTTCAGGGTCTGAACTGCCAGAATCGCGATTGGTCCGGTGAATGTTCAGCCCTGTTGCCGGGGTGTTTCCGGCCACGTCGGTGGTGGCCCGGATTTTCCACTGCCCGCCCACGGGAGCATATACGGAGAAATTATAGGGGCCGGTGCCGGAAAGTTTGGATGCATTGATGATGGGCGCAGTGGCATTGCCGTAATTCTGGCTGCTCTCCTGGTTGGTCCAGGGTTCGATATTTTCATCCATTTTTACCTTCACCTCCGTACTCCCGTCCACGGTCCACACGCTTCCCGGAATGAGGAGACCGGAAATGTAGTGTTTCTTAATGGGGTCGAAATTGATGAATCCGCTGGCGTCGGTTTCCGTATCCGGCGTATTTTTCTTGAGTTTCAGCGAGCGGGTGGTGTCATCGGCCAGCGTGAAGGTAAGGGTGAGGCCTCCGAGCTGCTGCGGAAGGGCAAAGATGACAAACTCCACCTTTCCACCCACGGGAATGGTATAATTGCCGCCGGTGAAGGTGAACGTGGTCGCAAGGCCGGTACCGGTGATACCATAATTCCAACCGGAATTGTAATAGGCCGTATAAGCGCCGTTGAGCGCCGTGGAAGCGGAAGTGAGGGTGACGCTTTTTATCTCTTTGGCGGTCTCGGGCGCACTGCCGGCACCCGCACTGATATGGAAGGCGGTATAGGCGGGCTCGAAATTCAATGTGATGTCGTTCCCATTGCTCCGGGAGTCGTAAGCTACCAGATAAGCATTTTCCATGGAGGGATAGTAGACAGTGGTGTTGGCGCCGGAAACAATTGCCTCAACCGGTGTGGCCGTACCTGTCTGGGCCGCCGGAATGGTGAAGGCGAAGGGCGTTCCGGAAGTGCCGCGCACCGTTCCCGGAACAGCTTCATCCGCACTGGGGGCAGGGTAAATGCTATAGAAATTATAGGTCCCGTCTCCCTCCCAGGCGAGGCCACCCCTTGTAGAATGTACGACATCCAGAGTACTGGCTTTGCTGTACTGTGCGGAGGGAGTAGTAATGGTGGAAACTTGATAATCCGCCCAGTGATATGTACCGTCGTTGTTACACGCCGCTTCGGAGCTGTAGATGCGGATTTTGTCACCTACAACCCAGTCGATGCGTTCCGGCCCGCCAGTGCGGTCTCCAGTGTATGCGGTCTTGGTCCGGGGCTCCGGAACCGTGACCGCGCTGAACCGAATCTGCGTTCCCACCCCTCCATACTTCTGGCATCCCGCCAGGAGCACAAG